>LQAI01000067.1_pt1 | contig 54037 bp, 73 predicted proteins | sample 1535821 | NCBI WGS metagenome assembly LQAI01 (sample SAMN04331586, study PRJNA305678) | bioreactor metagenome | isolation source: bioreactor_5 inoculated with Wadden Sea sediment 1st replicate of a... | place: Germany:Bremen
TGCCAAACTGGTTGGGCATGAAGTAGCGCGAGTTGGATGCAACCAGTTCCCGAGCCTTGTTGATCGAACCTTGCATGCCTTCATTGGCAGGCGTGAGGATCAATTCCGCACCCAGAACCTTCATCATCATCTTGCGTTCATAACTGACCTTTTCGGGCATGATAATCACGCAACGATAGCCGCGGGCAGCCGCCGTCATCGCCAGGGCGATCCCTGTGTTGCCGCTGGTCGGTTCCACAATGATGCTGTCTGGTTTGAGCAGGCCGGCTTTCTCGGCGGCATCAATCATCGCCACGCCAACTCGATCCTTGACAGAGTGGGCGGGGTTGAAATATTCCAATTTGAGGACAACATCGGCCACCGAATCCTGGTTCAGGCGGTTAAGCCGTACCAGGGGGGTGTTACCGGTTAATTCTGTAATATTGTTATAAATATTCATTTTGGTCTTACTCCATTTATTTGTCTTGCTTTAAAACACAAAACCAGTCGTTTAAATCAAAAGGCAGCGAAACGCTTGCACCGCAATACGTAGTGTGCGGGGCTGTCCGCCGCCCAGACCGACTGGTTGAATGATTTCTCTCTACAACGTCTGGACGGTGACTAGCGACCCCGCCTCAGACACAAGCAATTAAACATGACATGCTCCTAATATGACAATTATTATCTTAATTATAACGAGAATTGGAGAAGAGTCAAGCCTTGCTTGGTTTTCATAATTTTCAATGCTATGCAGATAGAAAACTCTATCATAAGCCGACTTCAACCAAAGAATTTACCTGTACCTGGCCGTTCGGCTAGTTCTTTGCCATTTACTGCATAATGGTGTTCCAATCGCCAACGCCCTAAGATATAATGAACGCCGAATTGAATTCAAGGAGATGTTTTGTGAATAAAAGAATCCAGAAATGCGTTGAACTGATCAAAGCCAATGACCTGGCTGGTGTGGTGCTGAACCCTGGCCAGAGCCTGACCTATCTTTCCGGGTTGCATTTCCATTTGATGGAACGGCCCACGGTACTGATCATCACCCGTGAGGGCGAGATGGCTATCATTCTGCCTGCGCTTGAAAAAGGCAAGCTGACTGGTGATGCCGCCGCGTTCCAGGCCTTCACTTATGGCGATGACCCGGCAAGCTGGCATACGGCTTTTGAACAGGCTGCCTCGGCGCTGAATCTGGAAACCGGCCGGGTGGGGGTAGAGCTGGAGCATTTACGTTTCCTTGAACTGCAATATCTGAATGCTGCTTTCTTGGGCGTGGATTTCATTGATGGCTCTGAGGTTTTTGGCGTTCTGCGCCTGAACAAGGACGACGAAGAAGTCGCCAAGATGCGCCATGCAGCGATGATCGCACAAGAAGCTCTTCTGGCAACCCTGCGGACGCTTCATATTGGGATCACGGAAAAGAGGTTGCCAATGACTGATTGTCCAGTTGCTGCGCGCAGGCTCCGACCCGAATTTGCCCTTTGAGCCGATTGTGGCTTTTGGCGAGAACAGCGCCAACCCTCATGCAGTCCCAACTGACCGCGCCTGACACCGGGCGATCTGGTATTGATTGACTGGGGTGCTTCATTTGATGGCTACCTTTCCGACATCACCCGCAGCTTCACATTTGGTGGGGTGGACGAGGAATTCCGCCAGATTGGTGAGATTGTTCACCAAGCCAATCAGGCTGGACGGAAAGCCGGTGCATCAGGTTTGGCAGCTGGTGTTGTGGACCGGGCTGCGCGAGCAGTGATTGAAAGTGCGGGATATGGCCCGAATTTCTTTCATCGCACCGGGCACGGCCTGGGGATGGAACCCCACGAAGCACCCTATATTTATGCTGAAAACAACCAGATCCTCACGCCTGGGATGACCTTTACGGTCGAGCCTGGGATCTACCTGCCCGGTAAGGGCGGCGTGCGGATTGAGGATGATGTGGTTGTGACTGCGGATGGCCTGCAAACCCTGACAGACTTGCCCCGCGAAGTATTACCCGTTGAAGATTTTATTGATTAAAAGGTAAGTTTAATGTCTCGTGATTTAAAGGTCGTGTCGGCCGCCATGCTCACATGGGGGCTTGGCGAAGGCATGTTTTATATTTTCCAGCCGTTATATATTCAACAATTTGGCGCAGATCCGATCCTGATCGGGACAATTTTAGGCGTCAGCGGCCTGGTGATGGCCCTTGGGCAGGTCCCTGCCGGACTCCTGGCGGATAAGATTGGCCGTCGCCCTCTGATGTGGTTTTCCTGGATCAGCGGTGTTGTGGCAGCCTGGATCATGGCGTTGTCTTCATCGCTGACGATGTTTGTGGTCGGGATGCTGCTTTATGCCTGTCACCTCTTCGGTGATGGCCCCACTGAACACCTATGTGCAAGGGGCGCGGGGCAAATGGACAGTTGGCCGGGCGGTCAGCTTCGTCTCCGCCTCGTACAACATCGGTGGGATCGTCGGACCGATTGCTGGGGGCTTTATTGGGGAGAATTTTAACCTCCGGACGGTTTATTATGTCTCTGGGGTGATCTTCACCATTTCGACAGCGATCATTCTCATGGCTGGGAATCAAAAAGTGCTGGCCCATCCGAAGCAGAAGGGGGATGCGCACCTTCTGCAAAATCGTCAGTTCCTTGGGATGCTTGTGATGATCCTGCTGGTGATGACTGCCGTGACGCTGCCACAGCCGCTGGCCGCCAATTTCCTGCAGAACCAGCGCGGGATTCGCTCAGCAGTATTGGTCAGCTGGGATCGCTTGGCGCTCTGGGCAGCGTGATCATGATGCTGATTTTGGGACAGATGCAATCCGGGGCAGCTATGCTGATTGGGCAGGTTGGGCTGATGGGGTTCTCTTTGTTGCTTTGGAAGGGCACAGGGCTGATCTGGTATGGCATGGGGTATCTCTTCCTGGGTGGCTATCGACTGACGCGGGCGATGACCATTGCCCTGGTGCGGCCGGTGGTGCGGGAACGCGAGGTTGGTCTAGCCTTTGGTCTGGTGGAATCGCTCAACTCCCTGGCCACGGTGATCGCACCGGTGTTGGCGGGTCTGCTCTATGATTGGCGGCCGGAATCGATCTTCCCGGTCAGCGTGATCGTCCTGGTAGTGACTTTTACAATCAGTCTGCGTTATACTCATCGGAAGGGTTACCATCGTCCCGTGATTGTGGAGATGGAACCAGTTCTGGAACAGGAAATAACGCGTGAACCTTGAGATTGTACGAATGACCTTGGGCCCTTTGCCCAATAATGTTTACCTGCTTGGGGATCAAGACACCGGTGATGCGGTTGTGATTGACCCGAGTTTTGACAGCCACCTGGTTTTGGCTCGGGCTGAGGTGCTGGGCTGGACGCTGCGTCAGACCTGGTTGACCCATGCCCATTTTGATCATATTGCCGGAGCAGCAGATCTGGCCGCAGCCTTTGATCCTCCAATACCGATTGGGTTGAATGCTAAGGAATTGGACTGGTATCACAATGCGGGTGGGGCGGGTATGTTTGGTTTATCTATCCAGCAGCCCCCTGAGCCGACGATCCTTTTTGAGGATGGGATGCAGTTGAGTCTTGTGCCCGGTGGCGAGTCGGTGGCGCAGGTGCTCCTGGCTCCGGGACACAGTCCTGGGCATGTCATGTTTTATTGTCCCAGTTTATCTGTTTTGATCTGTGGTGATGTCATCTTCAGAGAAGGGATCGGCCGGACGGATTTGGAAGGGGGGAGTATGGCAAAGCTGGTCACTTCCATTCAGGATAAGGTGTTCACCTTACCGGATGAGACCCGTATATTGCCGGGTCACGGCCCTGAGAGCACGGTGGGGCATGAGAAGGAATTTAATCCGTTCTTATAGATTAAGCAGATTGCTTCCTCCGCCTGCACCTCCGTCGTAATGATAAAAAACACATCTTGTCATTGCGAGGAAGGTGCGAAGCACCGTACGAAACAATCCCAGAACATGAAAATCAGGAACTTGTTATATACCAAGATCGCTTCATCTGCCTGCGGCTCCGTCGTAATCAAAAAATCAAAAAGGCTGCCTAATCGAGGCAGCCTTTTGATATTCACATCAGGTTGTACTATTTTGCATATTCCGTCGCCCGGGATTCCCGGATGACTGTGATCCGGATCTGACCCGGATATTGCATTGTTTCCTCGATCTGCTGGGCAATACTCTTGGCCAAGCGGTTGGCTTCCACGTCATCTACCTCTTCAGGTTTGACGATAATCCGTACTTCACGGCCGGCCTGGATGGCGTAACTGGTCTCAACGCCTTGATGGGCATTGGCGATGTTTTCCAGAGCCCGCAGACGCTTGATGTATTGTTCCAGGTCCTCACGCCGAGCGCCTGGACGAGCGCCGGAAATGGCATCGGCGGCTTCGGCGATCACAGCTTCAACCGATTCCTGATCCACTTCGTGGTGGTGAGAGGCGATGATGTTGGTGATCTTTGAACTCACGCCATAGCGCTGGGCAAATTCTGCACCGAGTTGAGCGTGGGTGCCTTCTGTATTATGATCCATTGCCTTACCGAGGTCATGTAAGAAAGCGCCGGCTTTGGCAATTTCTACATCTGCGCCCAGTTCAGCAGCGATCACGCTGGCGATCTTGGCCGTTTCAACTGCATGGGCCAACTGGTTCTGACCATAGGAGGTGCGGAATTTGAGGCGGCCAATCTTCTTGAGGATTTCATTATGCAGCCCGGCCACACCGGCATCATAGGCGGCCTGTTCACCAGCATTGAAGATGTCCTCATCCATTTGTTCATTTTCTTCTTTGAGGATCTTCTCAATGTTGGCGGGATGGATCCGGCCGTCAATCACCAGACGGGATAGCGACCGGCGGGCGATCTCACGGCGAACCGAGTCGAAGCAGGAAACGGTCACGGCTTCGGGTGTGTCATCCACGATCACGTCCACACCGGAGGCCTGCTCGAAAGCTCGGATGTTACGACCATTGCGGCCAACGATCCGGCCTTTCATTTCCTCGTTGGGCAGTTCAACCAAAGAGTGGTGACTTCGGCAACTTTCTCGGAAGCGACTCGCTGGATTGCATCGGCGATCAGTTCCCTGGCCCGGCGGTTACCTTCCTCGCGGGCTTCACTTTCGATCTGGCGGATGATCCGGGCCATGTCGGCACGGGATTCCTTTTCGGTTTCGGTCAGCAGCACTTCGCGAGCCTCAGTCCTTGGTCATCTCAGAAACACGTTGGAGTTCGGCCATTTGCTGTTCATAAAGCGTGTTGATCTCATTGGCCCGTTTGTCGACGCTGGATTGGCGTTTATTCAGACGTGTTTCACGTTCTTCATATTTTTCCAACCGGCTGTCGAGTTCTTCACGACGTTTTTGCAGGCGGTCGTCCTCTTTGGTTAGTTCGATCCGGCGGCGGGTCAGTTCATCTTCTGCTTTTTGGGTGATCTGGAGAGCGTTATCTTTGGCTTCCAGCTCAATCTCGCGAGCATGTTCTTTGGCTTCGGTGATAATGTGATCTGCTTTGAGGTTTTGGGCCTTGCGTTTATTTTCTACAAGTAATTGCTTTATCAGGAAGCCGATCAGGGCGCCAAGCAGCAGCGCGCCGAGGGCTACGAGATAAATCAGATAGGGGTTAGGATTATTCATCAATTCGCTCCATTTTCCATTAATATTGAGGCGCATCTTCTGCCGGGAGAGCGTAATCTTCCCAAAGCTTTTCAACGGTGGGTTTGACGATTCCATAATGGAATCCCCGCCGGCTTAGAAAGCCGCCCACCTTTTTTTGAAAGTCCAGCCTGGTTTCATGCTGACATTGTTTGGCCTTTTTGATCCCGGCCTGATATGCCAGCTCAGTCTGGTCGCCTCCAAAGCTTTCAAGCGCCTGTGCGATCACGTCATCTGATACGCCCTTAAGGCGGAGCTCATAGGCTAATAGTCTGTCACTGCGTGGGCGAAAGGTGTTCCGGTTTTCAATCCAGAGCCGAGAGAATTCAAGATCGTTGAGCAGGCTTTTTCCACCAACTTGTTGAGGGTGGCTTCGATTACCTCTTCTTCGAATCCTTTTCTGTCAGGCGTCTGCGGGTTTCTTCAATCGAACGGGGGCGGTGATTGATGAACTGCAGGGATTTCTGGAAGGCGATTTCGTAAGTGTCTTCCTTCTGCAATTTCTCTATCTCGGCCTCGGTCAATTTACGACCCGGTGCCAACCAGCCGGCAACGAAACGAGATAGGCCGAACGCATATTCACCATCCAGATAAATGCTTACCCGTTGGTGGTTGCGCCTCTGAACCTTGATGGCTGTGATCTCCCGTTCCATCCCAACTTTCTACCTTTAAACAACAGACAGCCGTGAGCCTTCCCGTTAGGCTACGACCGTCATATCAATAAGAATCTTTATTGTTGTTGATCCCGTATAGGATAGGGCACCTTAAACCTTGAGATGAATCCAACCATTTGCGGCGGTTCGTCTTGGGTTAAGTTGGTATTTTCTATCCTGTACTCAAGTGTCTGACTCTAATCTTGACTCTGCTGGCCTCTGAATTAACTTCAGGGCCGCCGATAATTTTCAAAACTGATGTCATCCCATTTACTATGCCAGGCTTTTCAGCCGGCGGAAAAATTTCGTACGATTCTATTTTGATTTGCCAGGTCGCAGCCCAGTTTGCGGGCGCTGACGTGAGAATTTTCAATCACGCGTTATTTGGGCGTGACTTATTTTCCAATCCTAATTATACAATAAAAATCTGTTAATATAAGACCTGGTCAAATTTTCGTAAAAACAAATTCAATGTAAGGAATCCAGATTCCACTATGTGATTTTTCTAGGAGATTCAGGATTGGTTCATCAGAATTTTGGTTAATCAATCGACTCATGTTAAAATACAATTTATGGAAACAAAAATTAACCAAATTGAGGTTGACCGGAATAAACGCCCAAGCTATCGGCAGCACAAGCGCCAAAGCTTCTGGCAGATCCTGCTGCCCATCCTGTTGAGTTTCTTAGTTATGCTCGCGGGCCTGGCATTCCTGATTGTGATTGCCAAAGGGGGTGACCCAATCGGGGAAGCTCTCCACCTGGGCGGATACTTCGTTGATCTGGCTTTTATTGCCTGTGATGGCATTGGGGTTGGCGGCTGTCCTGCTCTTGGGCACTATGATCTATGGATTGGCCCGGCTGTTGAAGGTCCTGCCGACCTATACGGCAATGGTCCAGCATTATTTCAGACTGGCTGCTAGCTGGGTCAAAGCGATGGTTGAAAAGCTGCTTAACCCTGGGATGAAGCTTCGGGGCTATCAGGCTGGCATTGGGCACTTCTTCAAGTCGATTTTTGGTTTGCTGCACCGATAATCAATGAGCGGCGGTCCGACATATCTTTCCCCCATATTCGGATGGCCCATGATGAAAAAAACAAGGATGAAAACATGAATGATAAAAACTGGAAGGCATCAACTTTAGTGATTGGCACAGCGATTGGCGCGGCAGTCGGCGCACTTTCCGCGTTTATCCTGATCAAACGGTCTGAAGCGGAAAACACCAAACCAAAACTGACAACGAGTGAAGGTATGCAGGTGGGCCTGGGTCTGCTTGGGTTGCTGCGCCTGATCTCCGGTGTTGGGTCAGATTGACCCTTCTGCCTTCGCATAGGTAAATCCATTGTTTGAAATTACATTTTTAGGTACTTCTGCGTCCGCGCCATCGGTGCACCGGGGGCTTTCCTCCCTGATTGTGCAGCATGAGGATTATCGCTTTCTGGTGGATTGCGGTGAAGGTACGCAGCGCCAGATCCTGCGGGCGGGGACAGGTTTTAAACGGCTGAATCAGATATTCCTGACGCATGGCCACCTGGATCATATCCTGGGCCTGGCGGGAATCATCTCCACTTTCATGCGGTGGGAGGTCATGGATAATGTTGAGATCTATGGCACCCAGCATACCCTGGATCGAGTCTATGATCTGATCTATGGCGTGGTCCTGCGGGGTTATCGCGGTAAATCACCGGTTTCGCTGCATGCACTTGAGCCGGGCCTGTTCTTTGAGACAGAGCGGTTTTCAGTTTCCGCCTTCTCAGTGGACCATCGCGGCTCGGATTCACTGGGTTATCGTTTTGAAGAACGCAGCCGACGACCCTTCCTGCCTGAAAAAGCCGCTGAACTGAACATCCCCCCTGGCCCCTGGCGTAAAGACCTGGTCAATGGCATGCCGATCACGCTGCCGGATGGACGTCTGATTGATCCTGAGCAGGTTCTGGGTGAAGCCCGCAAGGGGACCTCGCTGGTAGTTGTTGGAGATACCGGCCGGGTGGATAACATCCTGCCCTATGTGCAGGATGCCGATGGCTGGTGATTGAAGCAACCTATATCAATGCCGAGACGGAACTGGCCGAGAATTTTGGTCATATCACAGCCGCACAGGCAGCCGGGTTGGCAAAAGACGCTGGCGTAAAGAATTTATATCTCACGCATCTCTCCCGCCGTTATCGTGAGCGGGATGTGCTGGAAGAAGCTCAGTCTGTAATGCCGAACGCGATCGTGGCCCGGGATTTTGACCGGTTCCAGATAAAGCACGACGAAGAATAACACCTCAATTTCAGTTGGATAAGGACAGAAAAATGGATTTTAAAGCACGACTCACAGCAGGCGAGATATTTGTCACAGACGGCGCAACCGGCACAAACCTGCAGCGTGTAGGTTTACCAGTTGGGGCGTCGGCTGAGGTTTGGGTGTTGGAAAATCCTGAAGCGATTGCCAACCTGGAGCAGTCCTTTGTGGATGCCGGCTCCGACATCATTCTGACCTGCACCTTTGGCGGAACCCGTCACCGGCTGGAGGCGTCCGGCCTGGCGGATCGCTTTGAGGAAGTGAATCGTAAGGCGGTTGAGATTGCACAAAAGGTGACCAAGGGCAAGGATGTGCTCGTGGCCGGTTCAATTGGCCCCACCGGGCATATGCTGGCACCGCTGGGAACGCTGAAAGAAGAAGACGCCGAAGCGGATTTCATGGCGCAGGCCAAGCTCTTGGTCGAGGCGGGCGTGGATCTGTTGGTGATCGAAACCCAATTTGATTTGAATGAAGCTACTGCGGCCATCCGCGGGGTTCGGGCGGTGGATGCGCAGATTCCATTGATTTGCTCCTTCAGCTATGACCGTGGCACCCGCACGATGATGGGCGTGAAACCTGAGGATATGGTGGCAACTATCGGTGCGCTGGGTGTGGACGTGTTGGGGATCAACTGTGGCCGCAGCCTGGATGAGAACCTGCAGGCGCTTGGTCAGCTGCGTCAGGCAACCGATAAGCCAATCTGGTTCAAGCCGAATGCGGGGATGCCTGAGATGGATGAAGATGGCACGCCGACATATTCCGTCAGCCCGGCTGAAATGGGCGCGTTGGTGCCGGAATGGTTGACGGCAGGCGCTCAATTGGTGGGCGGCTGCTGCGGTACCAGCCCGGAACACCTTGCAAAGATCGCTAAAGCTGCAAAAGGTTAGTTCCCTTCACTAAAACAGGCTATTTCATTTAAAGAAAACGACCAGCCGTCCGCTTTTTTGGGCGGCTGTAATCCTTACCGGCCCCTGAGTGGCGGAATAATGAGGATGTGTTAGAATCGCACCAATGACGAAACTTATCCTGGCATCAAATTCTCCCCGTCGAAAAGAACTGCTCGCATTGTTCGGATGGCCTTTTGAGGTCCTTCCGGCGGATATTGACGAGAGTCAAAAATCAGGTGAACCTCCAATCGATTATGTCCGTCGTCTGGCCTGTGAAAAAGCGCAGGCGATTGCGGCAACCCGGGAAGGATTGATCCTTGCTGCAGATACCATCGTGGTGGATGGGGAGGAGCTGCTGGGTAAACCGGTGGACGATGCGGATGCCCGGCGGATGCTGACCCAGCTGCGCGGACGAACCCATCAGGTCTACACCGGGATTGCGTTGATTGATACCGCTTCCGGGAAAAGCGTCGATTCCGTCTGCCGGACGGATGTGCCGATGCGAGCTTATTCTGATTCAGAGATAGAGGCTTATATCCAGACCGGTGACCCGTTGGATAAAGCGGGTGCATATGCCATTCAGCATAGCGATTTCCATCCGGTGGAGAAACTGGCGGGTTGTTATGCCTCCGTGATGGGACTGCCGCTCTGTCATTTGAGCGTGGCCCTGCGCCGGTTCGGCTGGCAAGCCCCGGCTGATCTGCCTGAACGCTGCCAGCAACGCTGCACTATGACTGCCCGGTCTATAAGGAAATCCTGAGGTTGGCCTAAGGAGTATTCCTTGTCCATTTCCAAACAAAGATCATCCCGATCTTCACCATTCTGCTCATCCTGCTGCCCAGTTTGGCCGCCTGCCAATCCGGCGCGCCTGTCACGGGTGATCCAACCCGGGTCGCGGCGGAGATTGGTCAGGTTGCGGCTGCCCAGGAAGTGGCGGCGGCATTTTTGGCCGGCTGGGAAGTGGAAGATTACGCGGGGATGTATGGCCTGCTGTCTTCGCTCAGTCAGGATTCCCTTTCGCAGGATGGCTTCGCAGCGGAATACATGGATTTAGCCAATACACTCACCCTGCAATCCCTGGAGGCTGAAGTCCTCTCGACGATTGCAGAAGGGGATTATGCTCAGGTGGCTTTTCGCGTCACCTATCATACGCTGCTGGTCGGCGATCTCTCCCGTGAAACGGTGATGCGTCTGGTTTGGGAAGATCACACCTGGCGGGTCCAATGGGAAATTGGTTTGCTCTTGCCGGAACTGGCAGACGGCAGCCATCTTGAAATGGCCTATGAGATCCCAGATCGGGGCAGCATCTTTGACCGGAATGGCGCACCTCTGGCGGGCTATGAAAACGCCATTGCGTTGGGGCTGGTCCCCGGAGAGATCCTGGCGGAACAGGCCGACCTGATTTATGAGACTTTAGCGGAACTGAGCGTCTATTCCGCTGACCGCTTGGCGGAGATGGTGGCGAACACCCCTGATGATTGGTATCTGCCGGTGGTGACTCTGTCACGAGATGATGTTGCGCCCTATCTGGATGTCCTGCGGGACCTTTCTGGCGTGAGCATTGAAGAGTTCCGCACCCGTGCTTATCTGGAAGATGGCATTGCCCCGCATGCCCTGGGCTATATGCTATTTATCCCTGAAGACGAAATTGAGGACTATGTCCGGCTGGGTTATCGCCAGGATGAACAGATTGGCGCGCGGGTTTGGAAGCGATCTATGAGGAGCAGCTAGCCGGGAAACGGGGCGGTTCGCTCTATTTGGTCGGGTCGGATGGTGAGATTGATTATCTGCTGGCATCAGGAGACTCGGTGGCCGGCGATTCGCTCTATACCACGCTGGACCGCACTCTCCAATTGAAGTTACAGCAATCTCTGGGTGATCTCAACGCGGCTGTGGTTGTGATGGAAGTGGATAGTGGCCGGGTGCTGGCAATGGTCTCCAACCCCGGCTTTGATCCGAATGCCTTTGACGAGGACACTCTGGATTCTGATCTGCTGACCTCGTATTTCACGGATGAAGCCCAGCCCCTTTTTAATCGGGCAACTCAGGGACAATATCCGCCGGGTTCGATCTTTAAGATCATCTCAATGTCAGCGGCTCTTGAGGCTGGCGTTTATTCAGCCCTGTCCACCTTCAACTGCCAGCATGCCTATTGGACCTGCAACAGTGTTTATCTTTATGACTGGACCTATTCCCACGGCATCAGTGCCAGTGGGACTCTGACCCTCCCTGAAGGTCTGATGCGTTCCTGCAACCCCTGGTTCTACCGGGTGGGGGAGACGCTTTATTCCGAGGGCTATGAGAGTGCGCTGTCAGATATGGCGAGCGGCTTTGGTTGGGACAGGAGACCGGGATTGGGATTGCTGAGGCGAGTGGGAATATCCCGAGACTGCGGCGAATTGTGTGACCAGCAGTCAGATGGCGATTGGGCAGGGTGAAATCCTGGCGACTCCTCTGCAAATCGCAACGTTCATTTCTGCCATAGCCAACGGCGGGACGCTTTACCGGCCGGCTCTGGTGGAAGCAACCAAAGCCCTGAACAGTGACCCGGTTCAGCTCTTTGAGCCGGAGGCCACGGGAGAGCTGCCGATCTCTGAGAAGACGCTTCAGACAGTTCTGGAAGCGATGCGATTGGTGGTGGAAGATTCCGCGGGACAGCTAACTGGGCGCTGCGTAATCTGGATATTGCCGTTTCCGGTAAGACCGGCACGGCCCAGACCCCGACCGGAAATTCGCACGCCTGGTTTGCCGGCTTACTCGTGAAAATGACCCGAATCACCCGGATATTGCGGTGGTCGTGATTATCGAAAATGGGGGTGAGGGTTCCGTGATGGCAGCCCCGGTGTTCATGAGGGCGGTCTCGCTCTACTTCTCCGATGGGTAGACCCCGGCGAATTGATGCCCTGGGAGGATGAACCCTTTGTGCCCTCCATGCCGGACGAGACTGAGACGGTTGAGCCCGATTCCACATCTGGTGAATGACACAGTATAATCAAAACCTGGAAAATGCGCAGTTTGCCAATACTTTGCGGTTAAATCGCATTTTGGAGATATACAAAATGAAAAAACTAAAACGAGCATTATTGATCCTGACGTTGATCCTGACCCTCGCTGCTTGTACGAACCCCACCGCCACTGTGGATCCCTCTCAGGTGGCTGCAACGGACTCTTTGCCCACCCCGCAGGTTTATGTCACCCCTGCGCCGGATGTTGACACGATGCTGTCTTCCTATTTCAGCGCCTGGCAAGCGGATGATTATGCGGCGATGTACGTTTATCTTTCCGAAGCAAGCAAGAGCACCATTTCTGAGGAAGATTTCATTCAACAATACAACAACATGGCCAATGCCCTGACTCTGCAATATGACACGGGCATTGAATATACCGTGACCAATGTTGTGACCAATCCCACCACAGCCACGGTCACCTTGCAGGTGAATTACAACACCAACCTCTTTGGCACCCTGACCCGCGACCTCGAGTTCAATATGGTGCGTGAGGGCGATGGCTGGCATTTGGCCTGGGATACGACCAAGATCATGCCTGAACTGCAAAATGGCAACACCCTTGAAGTAGTCAAGAGCATTCCTTCACGCGGGGATATCTACGCCAATGATGGGTATCCCATTGCGACGCAGGAGGATGTCGTCGCGCTTGGTTTCATTAAGGGAGATCTTGATACCGATTTGATTTCTTTGTTTTATAGCACCATGGCAGATCTGACCGTTTATCAGATCGCTGAGGTTATCCAAATTGTGGATGAAGCCAATGACTATGATTACATCCCCTTGGGTGAAGCTCTTGAAGAAGACGTAAATCGCCAGATGGGCGCGCTTTCAGCGATGACCGGCGTTTATCTAAATTATTACACCTCACGTTACTATTATGACGGTGGGATTGCACCTCAGGCTGTTGGCCATTTATCCTATATTCCTTCGGACGATGTCAATACCTATCTGCGGGCGGGATATGCCTTTAATGCCCGATTTGGTGGTGCTGGCATTGAGTATTCTTACGAAGATGTGCTGGCCGGCACCATTGGCGGTTCGCTTTACCTCAAGGACGCTAATGGCCAAATTGTAACCAAGCTGGCGGAACGCAGCGCAGTTCCAGCCCAATCCATAACAACCTCCATTGATTCAACCTTGCAATATTACCTGCAGCAATCACTCGGAGATTTCCGAGGGGCGATTGTGGTCATGGAGATTGAGACCGGTCGAATCCTGGCGATGGTTTCCAATCCCGAATACGATCCAAATATGTTTGATTTTGGTAATACGAACAGTGGCTATGCTGATATTTTGTATGGCGCTGATAACCTTTATGCCGCCCCAGACAACCCGGTCTTTAACCGGGCGTCTAATGGGCAATATCCATTAGGTTCCGTATTCAAGATAATCACCATGGCGGCTGCGCTTGAGACCGGTGAGTTCACTGAAACTTCATCGTTGTATTGCGGCCATTCCATTGAGGTCTGCGGCAATACGCTTTATGACTGGACCTATGAAAAAGACAAACCGGAAAGCGGTGAGCTGACCCTGCCGGAAGGCTTGATGCGATCCTGTAATCCCTGGTTCTACACTATCGGTGCAACTCTTTATGCGGATGGCTATTCATCCGCCATCGCTGATATGGCCCGCGCTTTTGGCCTGGGCAGCCTGACTGGGTTTGATCTCTCAGAGCAGCCCGGTAATATCCCAACCGACACCAACTCCTGTGAGGTGAATACCCAGTTGTCGATTGGCCAGGGTGAAATGACTGTGACCCCCTTGCAGGTAGCCAGGTTCATTGCGGCGGTCGGCAACGGTGGTACGCTCTATCGACCTTCCATTGTTGATTCGATCACAACGACGACCGGTGATGTGACATACACCTTTGAACCCGAGGCGCAAGGGACTTTGCCTGTGTCGGAATACAATTTGAACCTGATCACTGAGGCCATGCGGAGCGTGATCTCCAATGCCCGCGGAACGGCCAATATTCAGCTGGCGACCATGCCCTATCGAGCTTATGGCAAGACGGGCACAGCCACAAACACCACAGGCGAATCCCATGCCTGGTTCGCCGGTTATACTTCGGTGGGCAATCCGGATCGACCGGACATTGCCGTGGCGGTGCTCCTTGAAAATGCCGGTGAGGGTTCGGAAAAGGCAGCGCCTGTCTTCCGCCGGGCTGTCTCTCTTTACTTCTCCTATTACACGGATTACGGTTATGTCCTGCCTTGGGAATCTCAACCTTATGTCGTGAAATCACCGACACCGATCCCCTCGGAAACGCCTTATGGCTATGAAGAGCCCAACCCAACAGATGAACCATAAAATGAGGACGGCTTGGCAATTCTAAAAGAAGGTTTGGTTATCCGTGCGCAGTCCGGCTTTTTTGCTGTGCAGACGGATTCTGGGCTGGTCACATGCCGGCTGCTGGGCCGACTGAAGAAAAGCACCACGGATAGCGATGTCTGCGCAGTGGGTGACCAAGTGACCCTTGCCGACCAGGGCGATGGCAGCGGAATGATTGAAATCGATTAAAAAACGAAACCGGGATGATCTCACGCGTTCGGACAGGGATCAAACGTGATTTCCGCCAGATCTTATTGGCGAACCCGGACCAGATCGTGATCGTCTTTGCCTGCGCAGAGCCGGAGCCACACCTGAGAATGCTGGATCGTTTTTTGGTGATTGCTGAAAAGCAGCGCCTGCATACCCTGATCATTGCCAACAAGGTTGACCTGGTCACCCAGGAGCAGGCGGAGGGTATGTTTGGCCTCTACACGAAATTGGGCTATAGCGTGCTTTATGCCTCCGCTAAGACCGGCCAGGGTATCTCGGAACTGAGAGCGCATTTGAAGGATAAAATCTCCGCGCTCACCGGACCTTCTGGTGTGGGAAAATCCAGCTTATTAAATACCCTTCAGCCCAAACTGGGATTGCACGTTCGCGAGGTGAGTGAGGCGACCACCAAAGGCCGCCATACAACTCAGGTCCGGGAGCTATTCCCCCTCGACTTTGGGGGCTATGTTGCCGACACGCCCGGTATCCGCTCCTTAGCCCTTTGGGATACGGAACCAGAGGAACTGGATGCTTATTTCGTGGAATTGGCAGGACTGGTGCAGGATTGCCAGTTTAGCGATTGCACGCATACCCATGAGCCCGGCTGCGCCTGTTCAAAAAGCAGTTGCTGAGGGACGGGTTTCTCCTGAGCGGTATCAATCCTATCTGCGGATGCGCTTTGGCGATGACGCTGATCCCTTTATGGACCAAATGACCCATGAATGATCTTCCTGATATGGTTTTTATGAAACGAACCTTGAGCTTATTACTGTTGGTTGCGCTTTTCCTGGCAGCATGTACATCAAGCGCACAAACCCCAACCACCGCGGCGACAGAAAATACGGTGGTTACGACGGCTGCGCCTACAGCCACTCCAACCGAAGAGCCGATCACGGTGCTGAACATCTGCACCGCCAGCCTGCCTGAGAGCGCTTTCCCCTATGATGGACGGAACCTCATCACCAAGCAGAATCTGTTGGCACTGACGCAGCGTGAGATCTTCCCGGGTGCGGACGGCAGCACTGACGCGGCGCTCCTTAGTGAGCTTCCAGCCCAGGAAAACGGAGGGATCACCCTGCAATCGGCCTATGTTTCAGTGGGTGAGACCGTTGTGGATGCTAATGGCGACCTTGTTGTTCTAAAAGCCGGCGTGATGGTCCGACCCAGCGGATGCCGTTCAACGGAATGTGCCATCAGCTGGGATGGAACAGAGGCTTTATATCTAGATCAGATGGTGGTCCGTTTTCAGTTGACCGATGGTCTGACCTGGTCTGACGGAACCCCGCTCAAAGCTATCGATTCGGTATTTAGCTTTGACCTAGCCAGCGACCCGCAAGCGCCGGGACTGCAATGGATGGAAAGCCGGACAGCCGGTTATACAGCGGAGAGTGACAGCGTGGTCCTGTGGATGGGCGTCCCTGGTTTCACCACGGCAGAGATTGAAGCCCTCTTTTGGCAGCCGCTGCCATCTCATCTCTTTGCGGCGGATGCCACCTGGGCAAGCGTTTCAGCTGATCCGCGTTGGTCTGCGGAGTTGGCGAGCCTGGGTGTCTATCAGCTGGCGGTGTGGACGGCAGACAGCCTCCAGTTGGTCAAGAACCATTATTACACCACTGACGATGCTGCCTATGGAGAGATCCAAATCCGGGTCATTCCTGACCTTGAAAATGCTTTGGCTGCATTTTCTAATGGCACCTGTGATGTTCTGGATCAGTCGTATCATCTGGAGCGGGATGCTGACACGGTGGCCACCCTGCAAGCTGACCCTGAGGCGGCCTTATTGGTTGAACAGACTTCAAGCTGGTCCCAGTTGGCTTTTGGGATCAAACCTGCTTCATATGATGAATACTACAATCCGGTTTATGGCGACCGACCGGATTTCTTTGGGGATGCACGCACGCGGCAGGCAATTGCATCCTGCCTGGATCGAGAGGCCATTCAAGAAGCGGTCTTTGCCGGGCTGGCGGAATTATGGCCCAGTTTTGTTTCCGGTGATGAAACGACCCTTTCAATGGAAGAGCAGTTGGTTCGCGACCCTCAGAAAGTGGCTCAGTTATTGGAAGCCGTTGGCTGGCGAGATCATGACTTGAACCCCGATACCCCGCTACAAGCCTGGTATGTCTATGGGATTCCGACCAATACAACTTTCAACATCAACCTTTATGTGGACTCTTCAGCCTCAGTCAGCAGATTGCGGGGATAGTGCAAAGTTCGCTGGGTGAATGCGGGATTGAGGTCACACCGTGACCCTGCCCGCCAGCCAGCTCTATGCACCAGGCCCGGAGGGGCTCCTCTTTGGCCGACAGTTTGACCTGGCCATTGATTGGGTGGGCGCCCCTGCCTCAGGTAGATTGCGCTTTATATCAAAGCGGTCAGATTCCCTCTCAAAACAATCAATGGGTTGGTACAAATATTGCTGGTTGGTCGGAGGCTGCTTATGATGAAGCCTGCCAATAGAGCAGCTCTGGCTTTGCCGGGTGAATGGATCAATGCGCTCAACGGAGCGGAACAGCAATACCTGAACAGCCTACCGGCCATCCCCTTATTGGCGGTGCCCGAGGTGATTGTTGTGAAAGGGACAGCGTGCTCCGCAGTCAGCAGCCTTTGGAATTTTGGAGAGGACAATCCAGGCTGTCCCTGATGCGATTGTAGGATGATTTATGGGTAAACCAAGGATATTTAAGCGCTCAGTGTCGCATTTGTGACCGAATGGATGGGCGAAAATCGAAAAGTGTGGTATTAATGGGTTCCATTTCATTTGAGGTGGAGGTTTATGAAGAAGTATATTGACGATTATGAAGTCGTCATCCAGAAGAACAGTAAGGGCCGTGAGAAAAGAGTGGCCGTTTATAAGGGGGCTTATTACGAACTGAATATTGATGAAGATGCAATAAAAAAATTCAGACGGATCAGTCTGATCTTGTTAGCGCTGATCGTTATCGGTCAGATCGCGGCTGGTTTCATAGGCAATGCGGGCATGTACACCTTCTTTGTTGCCTTGCCCTATGTGTTCACATTTCTGCCTATATATTTCATGGTGGATGGTGGGCTTCGGCTGCCGAAAGAAAAACGACATCTCCGTCGGGATGAGGCTGACCTCATTTTCAGGCGGATGAAGGTAGCCAGCAAGTTTCTCTTCCCGCTTCTTTGTGTTGGCATATTGGGAGAAGTGGTCTATCTGATCTGGTTTGCCTCAGGCGCTCTCTGGTTGGAGTTGTTGTTCCTGGTTGTTGAAGTTGTTGTTTTGGCTTCTGTATTTGGTTTGCTTTGGATTCAGAAACCCATAGAGGTCACCGAAGTCTACAATGAACAAATGAGTATTGAGGAAGATATCTAAACGACAGGTCTATGGAGAGAGGCTGAAGAGCTGATTGAATTACGGATGCATTGCCTAAGAATGCGTAAAATTACGTGCAGGTTACAATTTATTAATATGTACGAGGTCCATCCCATTGACTCTATCGGAAATTCGGTTATCATCTTTAGGGTGAATATCGGGTGAACTTCAATGCAAAAAAATGCAATCTCTGGGTATAATAGTTCCATTACCTGTCCCTTTTTTGACAAGTAATTTTCGGCAACATCATTATTTAGAAGATTTATAAAATTTGCAAATAAAGGAGGTGGTTGCTAACATCTATTAGGTTAGACACACTCGAGTAAGAATTAGTTCAATTCACTAGTTTCATAACAAAAAATGTTATGGAGGAGAAAACAATGAAACGTTCTATTTTCGTGTTTCTAAGCCTTCTTGTCGCGGTAAGCTTCGTCCTGACAGCTTGCCAAACCCCGACTGAGGCCCCAACTGTTGAGGAAACTGAAGTTGTGGCTACAGAAGAGCCGACTGAAACTGAACCAACTGAAATGGTTTATGAACCTGAACCTTTTGGTGAGAACCTGCCCACTGCCCCAACCATCGACACACCTTTGGTTGTTGCATATCAGGACTTCTCCCAGAAGTTCAGCCCCTTCTTCGGCGACACTGGCTATGATATCGATGTTGCTAACATGACCCAAATTGGTCTGCTCACAACCGATCGCGTTGGTGGCATCATCCCCAATGCTATCGAAGGTGAAACCCGTAACTACAATGGTACAGACTACCTCTATAAGGGTGCTGCCGATACCAGCGTTGTTTACGATGAAGCAACTGACACAACTGTCTACACTGCTAAACTGCGTGTTGGCATGATGTTCTCGGATGGCACCCCTGTGACCGCCGATGACGTCATCTTCACCTATTACACCTACCTGGATCCTTCCTATGTTGGTTCCACCACCTTAGGTTCCTATGACATCGTCGGCCTGAAAGACTATCAGACCCAGACTACCAGTGACGTGTTTGATAGATACGCCGCTTTGGTTGATGAGATCTATGCTGCTGGCCGTGACCACGAGTGGTCAGATGCCGATGCTTGGACGATGGAACAACAGGATGACTTCTGGGCCAAAGTTGACGAAGCCGTCCTCTATGAAGCTCAAAAGATCGTTGACTATGTTGATGCCAACTACCGTGATGCTTACGCTGAAGCCTACACCGGCTATCTTCCTGAAGATATTGCCGCGAACGACGGCCTCAAAGTTATGCTTGGTATGGTCCTCTGGGGCTTCGGTGGCGTTGAAGAAGATATGTCCTTCACCGATCATCCGGCAACAACTACGACCTCGTTGAAGTATTCCCCACCGTTGAAGACTACGCTGTAGCGATTGAAGAAGCTTACGAAGGCGACCTGGCTGCTGCATTCCCCTACGAATCAGCTGATGGCGTCGATGTTCTTCCCAAGATCAAATCCCAATGGATTGGCTACTGGGGTCCATTAGATGAGGCCATGGGCGGCGAAGGCGTTCCGAATATCTCCGGTATCGTCAAACTTGACGATTACACCGTGCAGGTTACGTTGAACGGTTTTGAAGCTCCTGCTGTCTACTCCGTCCTCGGTGTCAACGCTACCCCGCTGCACTACTATGGTGACGTTGATAAATATGATTACGAAAACAACATGTTCGGTTTCGACTTCGGCGACCTGTCCAAACAGGAAAGCCTGACCGCTACCCCCATGGGCGCCGGTGCTTACAAGTTCGTGAAATACGACAACCGTGTTGTTTACTTCGAGCTAACGAATACTACTATCGTGGCTGCCCGAAGATTGCTGAAGTTCAATTCAAGGAAACAGCCTCCGCTGAGGTTCCTTCCGCTGTTCAGACCGGTACTGCTGATGCCGGTGAATGACCTACTCCGGCGAACGTTATGCTGAAGTTAAGTCCTACAACTCCAACGGCGAAATGACCGGTGATGTGATCACCTCCAGCATGGTCGACAACTTGGGTTATGGCTACATTGGTATCAATGCTGACACCGTGAACGTTGCCGGTGACCCCGCTTCCGATGCTTCCAAGAACCTGCGCCGTGCTTTCGCAACCATCTTCGCTGTCCATCGCGATGTTGCAATCGACAGCTACTATGGTGAGGGCGCTTCCGTCATCAACTACCCGATCTCTAACACCTCCTGGGCTGCCCCGCAACCCACCGATGAAGGTTACGAGATTGCATTCTCAACCGATGTCAATGGCGACCCGATTTACACTGCCGAAATGACCCAGGAAGAGAAATACGCTGCCGCAGAAGCTGCTGCATTGGGCTTCCTCGAAGCCGCTGGTTTCACTGTTGAAACGGCATGGCTGTTGAGGCTCCTGAAGGCGCAAAGATGAGCTACGAAGTCATCGTCCCCGGTGACGGTACTGGCGACCATCCTGCCTTTGCAATCCTGACCAGCGCAAAAGATTCCCTGGCTAAAGTCGGTATGGAACTTGTGATCAATGACCCCGCCGATGCGAACATCCTCTGGGATGCTCTGGATTCTGGCGAACAGGAAATGTGGACCGCTGCTTGGGGTTCCACCATTGATCCTGATATGTACCAGGTCTATCACAGCTCTAGCGTCCCCGGCGCTGGTGGCTCTGACTCCAACCACTATCACATCCAGGATGCCGATCTCGATCAATTGATCGTGGATGCCCGCCTGAGCGATGACCAGGCCTATCGTAAAGCCATTTACAAACAGGCTCTCGATAAGATCATTGAATGGGCTGTCGAAATCCCAACCTATCAGCGCTTGAACGTGATTATCTTCAGCACTGAGCGGATCAATATTAGCACCATCACCCCCGATATCACGACCTTCTGGGGTTGGATGAACGATCTCGAACTGCTTGAAATGAACTAGCGGTTTCGCGATTTAGGAGTAACAGTGAGCCCACCCCTGGGTGGGCTCACTTTCATACTCTGATTTTATATTCCAGAAAAATGTACAAGGGAATGATATGAAGAATTTCATCATTAGGAGATTGATACTGGGGACGTTTATCGTTAATATTTGGCACCCTGGTGGTTTATACCGTCATCAGGTTCCTCCCCACATCATATGTTGAGGCTATTGCGAGACAACGAGCCACCAATCCTTTAAGCACGATGACCTATCAAGAATGGCTGGATCAATTGAATTCCGTTTACCATCTTGATGTGGGCATCATTCCGGGTTTTGTGGGATGGCTGGGTAGTGCTGTCAGGGGAGATTTTGGAAATTCCTGGCATTATGGTGTTCCGGTGACTGAGAAGTTTGCCCAAGTGATTTGGTACTCCATCATTGTTAATATCATTACCTTTTTTGTCCAAATCTTTATATCGATTCCCTTGGGAATTGCAGCAGCGAGAAAGCAATATAGCCGAACGGATTATGCTATTACCGTTTTGCATTGATAGGTATTTCGCTGCCCACATTTTTCTTGGCGACTATATTAAAGTATGTGTTCTCAATTAAATTGGGATGGTTTGACCTTTACGGTTTGACAGGTCGTTTTCATTCTTCCATGACCCCATTCCAGCAGACGATGGATATCGCCTATCACCTAGTCTTACCGGTAATTACCTTGACGATGTTGTCCATCGGTGGGTTGATGCGTTACACCCGTACAAATATGCTGGAAGTGTTGAATTCAGATTATATCCGCACCGCCCGTGCCAAAGGGCTTTCTGAGAAAGTTGTTATCAACAAACATGCTTTCAGGAACACATTAATCCCATTAGTTTCTTATATGAGTTATTTTGATACCCAGTATGTTTGGCGGTTCTCTGATCACGGAGACCCTCTACCAAATTCCCGGTATTGGTTATATCTCATATACGGCAATTATTCGGGGAGATATTCCTTTTGCAATGTTCTATACAACTTTGCTCACAGTGTTGACCCAAGTAAGTCTCATCATAGCGGATATCATGTATGCAGTCGTTGACCCTCGGGTCAGGGCGAATTGATGGCGGTGATAAATGAGTGAAAATCAAGATTTAGCTTCCGAATTTGAACAAGAAAATGAAGCCGTCGAAATGATTGATGGCGAAGAAATGAGCTTAGATGACGCCAGGCGTGTCAAGGTTCTGTCTCCTGGAATGCTCGTTTTCAAGCGTTTTATTCGAAACAAATTGGCCGTGATTGGCTTTATTATTATTGTTCTGATGTTCCTCTTTTCCTTTGTTGGACCTCTGTTTTCGCCTTATGGCCAGGCTGAGGTCTTTACAGGTTTAGGCTCGATGTCCAAGGATTATGCCGGAGCGATTTATAACGAAGAACTGCGCTTTACCGTTGTAGATGGCCTCAATTTTAGCACTGCTGCTAGGGCAGAATTCTTGTTGACTCTCAGTCAGGGCGATCAGGTGTTTTCTTCAGGCGATGATGATTTTTATTTTTCCCCCGTAAATGAAAATACCTATTTGATTACTCGACTCGAGACAGTTGCTTTTACATTGTTGGGTCAATTAAATTCTGTTGATGGCAGTGAATTGAGCCCCGATTTTATTGCAGCCTATGAGGCGGCTATTGAGAATGATCAAAGTGGTTTTACCTTTGATGGGGTTCCATATCGCATAACGATTGGTCGGAAACAGACGAATGTTTCCATTGAGGATCAACTCGCACTGGCATCGTTAAATGTATATGATGCTTACAATCAAGATGACTTGGATATTGTTGGGTCGTTTGATTTCCAGTTAATAAGTCAACAGACGATTGCAGACGGTAGAAGAAATTTCACCTTTGACGGTGAGATGTTCACCATCCATTATCTGGAAGGCCAGATCACCATCAGCGATAGCAGTAGCGAGGATTTTGCTGAGGTTTCTAACATTATTGTAAATCCCCTTGACCAATCGCAATTCATTTCAGTTGCCTTTAAGACTGCTGTACGTGAAGCCATTGTCGATTTGGAGGACACGTTCACATTCGTTGAAGAAAATGGCGATGAGATTGAATATGCAATTGATCGTGTAAATACAAACTATTACATCAAAAAAGAAACGCCAACTACTTTGATCCGCACCTATGAACTTCCTTCATGGTCTCATCCATTGGGTTTGGATAACAATGGTATGGATGTGATGACTCGCCTGATGTATGGCGGCCGGGTTTCACTATTGGTTGGCTTTGTGGTGGTGTTTATTGAAGTTGTGATCGGCGTGATAGTTGGTGGTATCTCTGGCTATTTTGGCGGTTGGGTGGATACTGCTTTGATGCGGTTTGTGGACCTGTTCAATGCCATCCCGTTTTTCCCGATCGTACTTATCTTGGGTTCCGTGATGGATACCTTGCAGATGAATCCAAGAAACCGGATTTTCATATTGATGATGATCCTGGGCTTACTTGGTTGGACTGGTGTTGCCCGGGTTGTCCGGGGCCAGATCCTATCACTGCGTGAGCAAGATTTCATGGTGGCGACGGAAGCCACAGGTATCAGCACTCGACGGCGGATCTTTACCCATCTTGTTCCAAACGTTATGCCCCTTCTGATCGTTCAAGCCACAGCTGGCCTCGGCGGTATTATTATCACCGAAGCGACCTTAGGTTCCTGGGGTTGGGTGCTAAATACCCGCTTGCTTCCTGGGGTAGCATTATCAATACAGCTTCGGACGCGTATGTTATGACCAATTTCTGGTTCATGTGGATCCCAGCTGGTTCTCTGATCCTCCTGGCAGTTCTTGGTTTCAACTTCATTGGCGATGGCCTTCGGGATGCTTTTGACCCGAAGATGAAAAGGTAGATGAGTCGTATGAGCGATAAACAACAAACTTCTGAAGATAATAAGGGTAAATCCATTTTCAAGCGACGAGATACTACGCATATTTCCGCACGTGAATCAGCGAAAATATCTCGGGAAAACCGTCGGATTACGGATAAATTTGAAAAGGAACGTGAACGAAGAAACGTTTCTGAAAGTGAATATATCACGGAGATGAAGGATGACCGCAATGTTGTTGAATTTGACGACCTTCATACCTATTTCTTCACAGATATTGGCACTGTAAAAGCCGTAGATGGCGTTTCTTTTGAAGTGCCTCAGGGCAGCACTGTTGGTGTTGTGGGCGAATCCGGTTGCGGTAAATCCGTGACCTCTCTCTCCCTGATGCAATTGGTTCAGCGTCCTCAGGGGCAAATCGTTGAAGGCGAGATTCGTTTCAACAGCGGCGATAAGGTTTATAACATCGCCAAAACCCCAACTCAGGTTATGGAGACCATCCGAGGTGCAAAGATCTCGATGATCTTCCAGGAGCCTATGACCAGTCTGAATCCGGTTTTCCGAGCAGGCTTTCAGGTTGACGAAGTAGTCCAGCTGCATAATCCTGAAATGACGGATGAGGAAGTCAAAGCAGTTACCTTGAAAATGATTGATATGGTCGGTATCGCCAATGGTGAAGGGGTGTACGAAATGTATCCCCACGAACTCTCCGGTGGTATGCGCCAGCGTATCATGATCGCTATGGCATTGGCTTGTAACCCGAAGTTAATCATCGCAGATGAGCCAACAACGGCTTTGGATGTGACCATTCAGGCGCAAATTCTTGACTTGCTGAGAAATTTGAAGGATAAATCAATTCGAGCATCATGCTGATTACGCATGACCTTGGTGTGATCGCTGAAATGGCGGATTACGTTGTGGTTATGTATGCTGGACGGATTGTTGAAAAAGGTACAGCGGTTGAGGTTTTCAAAAACCCACTCCATCCTTACACCGTAGGTTTGATGAAGTCGAAACCAGTGGTCAATAAGACAGTGGATCGGCTATATACGATCCCCGGCAGTGTGCCAAATCCAATTAACATGCCCAATTACTGTTATTTCAGAGATCGCTGCAATCGCAGGATGGATGTTTGTAATGGCGAATATCCTCATGAAGTGTATGTAACGCCCACGCACATGGTGACTTGTTACCATTACACCGATGAAGCAGTAAAGGATTAACATGGAAGAGATTAACCTTATTAGGACAAAAGCAACAGAAAACGCTCCTCAGAGTGAATATGTGATTGAGGTCAAAGACCTTAAGCAATATTTCCCGATCAAATCTGGCTTGCTTCAGCGTGTGACTAATTACGTAAAAGCTGTGGATGGTATCAGTTTTAAGATCAAACGTGGAACCACGATGGGTCTGGTTGGTGAATCTGGCTGCGGTAAAACAACCGTTGGCAAGACGATCTTGCGCCTTAATGAGCGCACCAGTGGTGAAGTGTTATTCAATGATATTGACATCTTTGCACTCAACCACAAAGATCTTGTTGCGTTGCGGCCCAAGATGCAGATCATTTTCCAGGACCCATACTCCAGCCTTTCGCCTCGCCTCCCTGTGAGTGAGATCATTGGTGAAGCAGTTCGTGAGCACCACCTGACCATGAAAGATCAATTTAATGGTTATATTGAAAACATCATGCGGATCTGCGGTTTGCAGCCTTATCATAAGGATCGCTATCCTCATGAGTTCTCTGGTGGTCAGCGACAGAGGATCGGGATTGCTCGTGCTTTGGCACTGCTCCCGGAATTCATAGTCTGTGACGAGCCTGTCTCGGCGCTGGATGTTTCCATTCAGGCTCAGATCATCAACCTGCTGAAAGACCTGCAGGATAATTTTGATCTGACCTATCTCTTTATCTCACATGACCTCTCGGTTGTTGAACACATCTCCGATACAGTCGGCGTGATGTACTTAGGTAACATGGCTGAAGTTGGCGAGAAGAAACAGATCTTCCGGAACCCGCTTCATCCTTATACTCAGGCCCTGCTGAGTGCTGCGCCGGTTCCTGATCCGACAGCGGAAAAGAATCGGATCATCCTGGAAGGCAGTATTCCCTCTCCTGCGAATCCACCATCCGGTTGTAAGTTCCATACCCGCTGCCCTGCACGGATGGATATTTGCAGCAAGGTTGTGCCGGAAATCAGAGAGCTGGAACCCGGACACACGGTAGCCTGCCACTTATATAATGACGAGAAAGAGTATGTCGAAGAAGCATAAGCAGTATGACGACGATGATGGTCGCACGATTGTAAATATGGATGTCCCTGGTACAAGATGGTATCAGGAGAACGATCCGGCAAGGTTGCGAGAACAATTATCATCAAAATCAGACGCCAAACGACCCAGGCGGCCAATGGTTGAGTTGACTCGCAATGAAGTCCGCCAGCTCACCTGGTCGGCGCTACTTGCAGGATTGACTATTGCACTGGTATTTTCTGTGACCTGGATCCTCTTTACGCTCTTCGCGACGCAAATCTGGTTAAAGTAATGATCATCGGGGCCGAAGGTTATTTTGGCCCGCCATAACGTTCCCAATTGCCCAAAACAGGTTATCGTAGGCAGAAAAAATTATGACCCTAAGTGGCATTTTTAGTCTGTCTGTGTGGTTTTCGGCGGTTGGACGTTTAATTAAAATGTGTTAGAATAGAGCCTGTCATTCTGGGGCATGGTGCAACGGCAGCACAGCGGACTTTGAATCCGTTGATCCAGGTTCGAATCCTGGTGCCCCGGCCATATAAAAATAAATTGAGTACGCAAGAAGATAGTATCCCTGATAGATATAGCTCGAGACCAGCATATGGAAAATTCCATTGCGATGCTCGAGGTTTTCTATTTAACGGAACAAACACCAAACCCGCAGGTGGGACTGTAATGGGTGGAAGGAATTAACGCTGAAATGACGATAGGTTCCATTCTCCTGGCTGCTGGCCAGGGTACCCGCATGCGGTCCAAATTACCGAAAGTTTTGCATTCATTGGTTGGAAAACCGATGGTTTGGCATGCCTTGCGGATTGTGGAAGGCCTGAGTGACCTGCCGCCGGTTGTCGTGGTCGGGTATAAGGCCGAAGAAGTCCAGGCTGCGGTGCCGGGAATGGCTGAATTTGCCCTTCAGGAGCAACAATTGGGTACCGGGCATGCCGTGGCTTCTGCGAAATCCAAGCTGGAAGGAAAAGCTGACACCATTTTGGTAACTTTTGCCGATATGCCGCTTCTCCGGAAGGAATCCCTGGCGGAATTGATCGCGATCCATCATAAAGGGGACGGCCCGGTGACAATGACCAGTTTCTTAGGTGAGCCCGGCAGCGCTTTTGGACGTGTGATACGCAATCAGGACGGAAAAGTGGCGGCGATCGTCGAAAAAGCGGATGCCACTCCGGAACAGATGATGATCTGTGAATATAACGTCAGCGCCTATTGCTTTGAAGCGGATTGGCTTTGGGAAGCACTTGAACGCATCCCACTTTCACCCAAAGGTGAATATTACCTTACGGATGTGGTTGGACTGGCCATCCAGGATGGTTATCAGGTGGAATCCCTGGTATTATCCGACCCGGATGAAGCGGTTGGGCCTAATGATCGGGTGGACCTGGCAGCAGCGGATAAAGTGATGCGACAGCGGATCAATAAACAATGGATGCTTTCTGGCGTAACTATTGTGAACCCTGATGCCACCTATATTGAGCCGGAAGTGACCATCGGCCAGGATACAATAATTCAACCCAACACTTTCCTGTGTGGCAAGACCGAGATTGGTGAAGATTGTGTGATTGGCCCGGATACCACTATTGTGGCCTCGCAGGTCGGTGATGGTGTTTGTCTTTCCCGTTCGGTGTTGGAATATGCCGTGGTGGAAGATGATGTCTCCATGGGGCCGTTCTGTCACCTGCGTAAGGGTGCGCATCTGGCGAAAGGCGTCCATTTGGGCAATTATGCAGAGGTGAAGGATTCCTACCTGGGGCCAGACACCAAAATGGGCCATTTTTCGTATATTGGAAATGCCAGGATCGGCTCCAACGTCAATATTGGCGCAGGAACGATCACCTGTAATTATGATGGAGAAAAGAAAAATCCCACCGAGATAGGCGATGACGTCTTTATCGGAAGTGACACCATGCTGGTAGCGCCGGTCAAAATCGGAGACCGAAGCGTTACCGGGGCAGGGGCGGTGGTCACAAGGGATGTCCCTGCTGATACACTCGTGATGGGTGTGCCAGCCAAAGAAAAACGTAAGTTGGAGAACATTGACTGATTCATTGCTCGTTTGGATCGTTGCAGCAGTGCTGCTGGGGTTGGACCTTTTAGCCGGTGCGGTCAAAGCCAGCCTGAGCTATGCACGGCTGCCTTACTTGATGAGCCTTCGTGAAGGCCGTGAGGAGAAAGTCGATAGGACTGTCGGTGTCATCGAGAAGCCCAGGCTCAGAAGCAGCCTGCGCTTGGCGATGGCATTCTTCCATTTCCTTTTGGCTGGTCTCTTGCCTATCATCTTGCAGGTTTATGGCGTGGCTTTGGATATCTGGCTGGTGTTGTTCTATCTCGTTCTGGAGATGGCCTTGGTCAATATCCTTGAATTCCTGATTGAAGGGATGATTTTGAAGAGCACCGAAGAAAACGCTATTCGGCTGAGTGCTCTGGGTGGTTTTATCAATACGATATTCTCTCCCCTGGCCGGGCTGTTGATGGGTTCCTGGGTGAAAACGCCAACAAGGTCACTCTGGCGTCCATGACGGAAGAAGACTGAAGAATTGGGTTGAAGTGGGCCAGCCGGAAGGGTCGCTCGAAAGGGCGAACGAGAGATGATCTATTCCATCTTCCAGTTTGGCGATACGCTGGCCAAGGATATCATGGTGCCTCGCATTGACGTTATGACACTGGATATCAACACAACTTTGGGTGAGGCGCGGTCCTTATTTGTCCATGCCGGACACTCCCGGGTGCCGGTTTATGAAGACACCGTGGATAATGTGGTCGGTTTGCTCTATGCCAAAGACCTGTTGAGTGTTCGTGACGATGACGCCCTGATTGCCAACCATCGGGACCTCTTGCGCCTGGCCTATTTTGTGCCGGAAGCGAAGAAGGTGATGAATTGCTGGCCGAAATGCAATCCCGCAGTATGCATATGGCGATTGTGGTCGATGAATACGGCGGCGTGGCTGGCGTGGTGACTTTGGAGGACATCGTCGAGGAAATCGTTGGCGAGATTCGAGACGAATATGATGAAAGCGAAGAGCTGCCCTTTGAGCAGATCACCGCGGATGAATATGTCTTCCAGGGCAAGATCGATCTTGATATTTTCAATGAGATCATGGGCACCGAGATCGACACAGATAATGCTGACACCATTGGTGGGTATATTTATGGTCAGATTGGCGATGTCCCCGTTGGCGGTGAGAGTCTCAAAGCTGGCGGTGTGAATTTAATCGTGGATGAGGTGGTTGGCCGCCGGATCAATAAGGTCCGGGCAATCAAAATGGCGGAGCACCCCGTTGAAAAGGATAAGAATCATGCTGACAAATGAAGATAAACAGGCATTGATTGATAAGGCTGTCCAGGCCTATCATAAAGCTTATGCCCCCTATTCGAAATATTCGGTTGGCGCTGCTTTGGTGACGGAATCCGGCAAGATCTATGACGGCGCAAATGTTGAGAATGCCGTTTACCCGGTGACGGTTTGCGCTGAGCGGGTTGCGATCTTCAAAGCTGTTTCCGAAGGTGAGCGATCTTTCTCGACTCTGGCTGTGGTGACCAAGAACGGCGGCACACCTTGCGGCTCCTGCCGGCAGGTGATGGCGGAGTTCAATCCGCATGCGCTGGTGTTGATTGCCAACCTGAAAGGCGAGTTGGTCGGGGAATATCGGGTGCATGAGTTATTGCCTTCTGCTTTTGGTGAGGATGACCTTGAAGAAGCACGCGAATAGCTGAAAAATTTGTTATGATTAAAGCGCATGCAGGCATATTGCTCATGCGCTTTTTTTAACCCGTTAGAAGAGCAGGCTGAGGATGTCTCCCCAGAGAAATCCGTTCCTACCGCACCCAGGCCATCATCCTGGGCCATATCGATTATGGTGAGGCTGACCGCATCTTGAAGGCGTTTACCTTCCAGAAGGGAAAGATCACCGCGATCGCAAAGGGCGTCCGGCGCATACGCTCCCGCAAGGCCGGTCACCTGGAGCCTTTCACGCGGGTCACGCTCCTTTTGGCAAAGGGCCGCAACATGGATATCGTGACCCAGGCCGAGACGGTGGATAATTACCCCGGCTTACGGGAGGATCTGCAGCGGATTGGCTACGCCTCCTATGTGGTGGAGGTGCTGGACCGCTTCACCTATGAAGAGGGGCAGAATGTCGCCATCTTCCGTCTATTAGCGAATACCCTGAAACGGCTTGAAGACCATCCCAACCCGGCCACCGTGGCGCATTATTATGAACTTCGGTTGCTCGATTTGGTCGGTTTCAGGCCGCAGCTCTTTGAATGTGTGGATTGCGGCAAGCCAATTCAAGCCGTGGATCAGTTTTTCTCGTCTCTGGCAGGTGGGGTGGCCTGCCCGCAGTGCGGCAGAGCGCGTCCGGAAGCCTGGCCGATTGGAGTCGATACCCTGCGCTATTTTCGCCATCTTCAGCGCTCCAGTTGGGAACAGGTGGAGGGGATCCTTATCCCCGCTGCCATCGAACCCGTGCTGGCGGACCTGATCCAGCGATATATATCCTATATTTTGGAAAGACAGCTTAATTCACCAAATTTTATTAAAGAAATCCAAAGGAATAACAAGAAACGGGGAGATTTAAAACTCTTTTGATCATCCAGACTTTAGGATAAAGGAGTTGATCATGAAGAAATCTACCAAAGATTTTAGAACCACGTTGAGGGTTTTGAGTATCGTGGCGTTTGTCCTCTATATCCTGTTTCTGTTTGCTGAGCGTGTGCCATTGGGTCTTAAAGCGACCTTTGCAGAAACTTCGGTCTATCTGCTGTTTCTGGTATTTGTTCTTGGTTTCATCGCCCTTTGGAATTCTGAACTTATTGCCGGGATCATTCTGATCGTTTGGTATGGAATCCAATGGTGTCTTGTATTGTGGGTTTGGGTGGATGGTGACATGACGGTGATTTTAGGATTTCCAATTGCCATCCTGGGTGTGATCGCCCTGATCTATGGACTACGCAAACGCCGTTCTGCCATCACCCCTGAATAGCCCATAACAACTTGCTGAGTTGGAAGTTTATCACCAGTTTGATGATGCCATTAGGTTCCGATTTGGGAGCCTGTTTTCGCCTGCTTCAACCTGAGATGCTGGAGCGAATGGTATAATGAAGCGGTTATATCACCAATGGTGAAAAGGCCATTCGGATGTCATTATTGAAATCTTATCGGAGTTGAAAATAGATGAAGAAAGCGCTTGATTTCCAATCGATTATGATGACCTGCAGGATTTTGGGCGGAACGAGACTGCCTGATCTGGCAGCCTTATTACTCCCAGGTGGGTGCGGGGACAATGAACCCGGCGACGTTTTTACGTGTGTTGGGGCCGGAGCCCTGGAAAGTGGCTTATGTGGAGCCATCGATCCGCCCCGATGACGGCCGCTATGGAGATAATCCAAACCGGCTGCAGCAGTTCTACCAATTCCAGGTGATCCTTAAACCGGACCCGGGGAACCCACAGGAGATCTACCTGAATTCTCTCAAAGCCTTGGGCATTGACCCAGCCGAACATGATATCCGTTTTGTTGAGGATAACTGGCAGCAGCCTGCGATCGGCGCCTGGGGCCTGGGCTGGGAAGTCTGGCTGGATGGTCAGGAGATCACCCAGTTCACCTATTTCCAACAGTGCGGCGGTCTGGAGCTGGACCCGGTCTCGGTTGAGATCACTTACGGCCTGGAACGGATCGCAATGGTGCTGCAGGGTGTCCGGCATTTCAAGGACATCCAGTGGAGCCCTGAACGGACTTACGGCGATGTGAACCTGATGGGTGAGCGCGAACACAGCGCGTATTATTTTGACTTGGCTGATGTGGAGGGCATGCGCACACTTTATGATATTTATGAGAAGGAAGCCGTAAGAGCGATTGAGAGTGGGCTGGTGCTGCCAGCTCATGATTATGTGCTCAAGACTTCCCATACTTTCAATATCCTCGACACCCGCGGCGCTGTTGGCGTGACCGAACGGCAGGAACTCTTTGGCCGCACACGTGACCTGGCCCGCCGAGTGGCGGAGACTTATGTGGCTCAGCGCGAAGAGGCGGAATATCCCTGGATGACAGATGATAAAGACGAGGGAACCGTTGCAGCGGCTGTTGAGCCGGAAGACATCACAGCGGCAACCGCGCCTTTCCTGTTGGAAATCGGCACCGAAGAACTGCCGACTGGCGATCTGGCGAATGCCCTGGCTCAGCTTGAAAAGCCATTCCCTTCCTGTTGGATAACCTGCGTCTTGCACATGGTGAGATCGAAATCCTGGGGACACCTCGACGGTTGGTTGTTTCAGTGAGGACCTGGCAACCCGCCAACCCGATCAGAATCTGGAAGTGAAAGGCCCACCTGCCAGCCGGGCATTTGATGCAGATGGCAACCCCACCAAAGCGGCTGAGGGCTTTGCCCGCAGCAAGGGGATTGACGCTTCCAACCTGGTGGTTGAAACCATTGACGGCGGTGAGTATGTCGTCGCGAAGGTGGAGCAGCTTGGACAGCCTGCAATGGCAGTTCTGAGTGAGGCCTTGACGGACCTGGTGGCAGGGATCAAATTTGGCAAGTCCATGCGCTGGAATGAGAGCGGTGTGTCATTCTCCCGCCCGATCCGCTGGCTGATGGCTTTGTTGGATGGGCAAGTAGTGCCATTTGCCTATGCCGGTTACCAGAGCGGCCGTGAAACACGCGGTTTACGCTTTGTGGACCCTGAACACTTTGATGTTTCCTCTCCCGAGGATTATTTCAAGAAAATGGATGCACAAGGGATCATTTTGGACCCCGCAGCCCGGAAAGCAGCCATTCTTGAGCAGGCGGCGGCCATCGCTGAGAGCGTTGGCGGTCATGTGCCGGAGGATGCCGGCTTGTTGGAAGAAGTGACCGGTCTGGTGGAGGCGCCGACGGCTTTCCTGGGCAAATTTGACGCTTCCTACTTGGATGTGTTACCTCCGGAAGTGCTGATCTCCGTGATGCGCAAACATCAGCGTTATTTCGTGGTGGAAGATGCCCAAGGTAACCTGATGCACTATTTCATCGGTGTGCGCAATGGTAATGCGGATCATATTGAGATTGTGGCGGATGGTAACGAACAGGTGATTTTGGCCCGGTTTGCCGATGCCCGCTTCTTCGTTGAAAAGGACCTCAAGAAACCGCTGGCGGAATTTATCCCAGAACTTAAGACCCTGACTTTCCAGCGTAATCTAGGTTCGTTCTATGATAAGACAGAGCGGATCTCAGCCCTGGCAGAAGCGTTGATGCTGGACTTTGACCTGACGGACGAGGAAAAAGTGACCACGCAGCGGGCAGCCTTGCTCTGTAAGGCGGATCTGGTGACCAATATGGTGGTTGAAATGACCTCCCTGCAGGGAATCATGGGACGTTACTATGCCCTCAACAGCGGCGAACCGCAGCCTGTGGCGGACGCGATCTTTGAACATTACCTGCCGCGTTCTGCGGATGATGCTTTACCCAAGGCGAAACCTGGCTTGGTGATTGGCATTGCAGACCGATTGGATTCCCTGATGGGACTGTTTTCAATTGATCTTGCCCCAACCGGCACCAAGGACCCCTATGGTCAGCGCCGGGCAGCCCTCGGGATTTGCCAAAACCTGATCGCCTGGGAGATGCCCTTTGACCTGAAGCGCGGTTTGGCGGAAGCCCGCAAGGTGATGACCGTGGACGTTTCGGATGAGAATGAGGCGGCCTGTCTCGAGTTCATCCAGGGACGCCTGCGGGTGATGCTTCTGGATATGGGCTTTAATTACGATGTGGTTGACGCCGTCCTGGCCGAGAAGGGTGAGGACCCCTACAGCGCTCTGGTTGCCATTCAGCAGCTTGCGGAAGCAGTCGCTCAGGAGAACTGGAGCGAGATTTACCAGCATTCAGCCGTTGTGTTCGGATCACCCGAGACCTGGATGAGGTTTACGCAGTGGACGAGACTTGTCTGGAAGAACCGACTGAGAAGGGCCTGTTGAAAGCCCTCGAAAAGGCGGAAGCTGACCTGGCCGGGGTGGATACTGTGGCGGCGTTTATGGCAGCTTTTGTGCCGATGGTGCCAGCCATTAACAGCTTTTTTGACGCCGTGCTGGTCATGGCGGAGGATGAGAAAGTCCGCAAGACTCGTCTGGCACTGTTACAGCGTGTGGCAGCCCTCTCGAAGGGGATCGCAGACCTCAGCTTCCTGGAAGGTTTCTAAACCTGGAATATTAACATAAATGGACATTTTGAAGGTCATACATTGTGTGATCGCAAGATCGAACCTGCATGATCGAACAAAAGGCACGCTGAAAGCGTGACCTACTAAACTAAAATAATAGTTGATATGTAAACGATCCCGGTGATTATGCCGGGATCGTTTTTGGATAACTAGAGGGTGTTTATGAGATGGTTTCGAGGAATTTCTGGGCGATGGCTGTGATGTCATCCGTTGTCGGATGCCGGTCCAGCCGTCAGCGGGGTTGACGATGTTGGCGACCACGATATTGGCGCCATTGAAGATTGCGCTGCGGGCTTCCCGTAGGTCCACGCCACCTGCTGCAGAGATCAGTGCATCAAACTTGCTTCGAATACGGTTGACCTGGCGATATTCGATCATCTTGCCATGGGTGCTCTCTTCATCCCGACCGCGGTGGATCACCACAACATCGGGGGATTTCTTCAGGGGGCGCATGACAGTCAGGGGGTCTTTCACGCCGATCAGGTCGATCATCGAGAGCATGTTTAACTCGTCACAACGCTTGATGAAAAGGTTATGACTTTCGGTCGGTGCGTTACCCAGGATGGTCACGGCTGTGGCGCCGGCTCGACGGGCCATTTCAACTTCACCTATGGCGCCGTCGGCAACTTTCATGTCGGCGACAATATGCCCTGGCCACATCCGGCTAATCATCTGGACGCCATCCATGCCTTCCAGTTTGATGAAAGGGTACCCGCTTCGATCAGAATTCGATCGCTTTGAGGTATTGCAGGGATGACTCTCCTCGCCATCTGCAGATCATAGTTGAAGGCGATCTGCAAATATCGGACATTGTTATTCAGCTTTTCAATCACATTAAGTTATCTTTCTTCTGGTCCGTGAATTCAGAAACCACATTGGCAATATTCGACGGGAGGAACAGTACGAGTTTCTCGGAGGGATCTGAGGCGATATCCCGAATGGTTTGCAGGGTCCGCAGGTGCAGGGCACCGGGGGATCCGGCCAGCTCAGCGGCAGCCGTACGCAGGTTCTTGGAGGCTTCCAATTCACCTTGGGATGCGATCACGGTCGCCGGCGTTCACGTTCAGCCTCAGCCTGGCGGGCCATAGCACGTTTCATCTCGGCCGGGAGTTCAAGCTCCTGGATCTTGATTGATTCGATATCCACACCCCAGTCGGAGGTCTCGGCATCCACAATTTCGCGGATGGCTTCGGCGATCTGGAGACGTTCCATCAGACGCTGTCCATTCGTTGTTGCCGATCACATCCGGAGGCGGCCTGAGTGTATTGGCGGATGGCGAAGATATAGTCCTCAATTTTGATGATGACGGCTTCGGGTCAATGACTTTAAAATAGACCACCGCATTGACCAGCATGGGGATGTTGTCTTTGGTCATCACTTCCTGGCGAGGCACTTCGGCTGTGGCCAGGCGCATATCCACCTTCCGCATGTTCTGAAGGATCGGGATCAGGAAAGTGAGCCCAGGGCCGCGGACACCGGTGAATTTACCCAGTGTGAAAATGACACCGCGTTCATATTCGGTAAGTACTCTCACTGACCGGATCGCAATACTCAGCAAGAATAGGATGACAACACCAACGATGCAGATTGCAAAGACGGTGGTTCCAGCGAATTCATTGAACATTTTTGAATCTCCTTTATCTATACTTTTGATGATAATTCACTTTTATTTTACAATTAATTGGGTAAGATTACCTCAGAATATCATAGGTTCGAGCAATCCGCCCGTCATTTGACGGGACGTTGTATAATTAAGCAATCATCGAAGGAGGCTTTATGGACATAACTTGGCACGGCAATTCTTGTTTTCGGATCATTGAACGCGGCATGGCTGCGGTGGTCACCGACCTTACGATCCTGAGATCGTTGGGTTTGATTATGGTAAATTGCGGGCTGATGTCGTTACGGTAAGTTGTGATCGACCCGAACATAATTATATTAAGGGCATTCGCAGCAAAGCGTTTGAAATCATCGGACCCGGTGAATATGAGATTGGCGGAGTATTCATTACTGGTTTGCAGATCAATGGTGGCAGGCACAAGCAGGATTCTGATGAACTTCGCAACACGATCTATGTGATCGACTACAGCGGGTTGACAGTTGCCCATTTGGGTGAATTGAACAGCGTCCCCAGCCAGACGGAAGTGGAAGGCCTGGGTGAGGTTCAGGTGGCTTTGGTGCCGGTGGGCGGGGAAACCAGCCTGAATGCTGCCAAGGCGGCGGAGGTGATCAGCCTGCTGGAACCTAGGATTGTGATCCCCATGCATTATGGCGCTCCTGAAAACAAGCTCCCGCTGGCTCCGCTTTCCAAGTTCCTCAAGGAAATGGGGTTGAACCAGGTGGAAACCATTGATGTTTTAAAACTTTCCTCTGTCAATTCACTCCCGGAAGAAACCCGGGTGATGGTCCTGAACCTGACCCGCTAGGTGTTATTTGGATAATGCGGATGGAAGGGATCTGTTTATGAATGTGAAAGTGATCATGTCCTGGGATATTGTTCAGGGCCGTGAGCAGGAATATTTTGAGTTTGTCGTACGCAGCTTCATGCCCGGCGTTCAAAAGCTTGGCCTGGCCCTTAGCGATGCCTGGGTGACGATTTATGGCGAGCACCCGCAAATATTGGTCTGCGCCATTGTTCCGGGATTGGATCGCGCTCAGAATATCATCCGGTCTGATGAATGGGCCGGGTTGAATGATCATTTGCTGGATTATGTGAAAAATTACGAGTTGAAATTGGCCCCGCTCCATGGAGGTTTTCAGTTCTGATGTCCTGGGCGGCGGATTTATTGAAATGGTATAACAGGAGCGCCAGGGATTTACCCTGGCGTTCTGTTCTTTCGCCCTATCGGACCTGGATTTCCGAGATCATGCTTCAGCAAACCCAGGTGGATACGGTGATCCCCTATTTTGAGCGCTGGATGGCGCGTTTCCCTGATGTTGGCACCCTGGCGAATGCGGATGAGCAGGATGTGTTGAATTTGTGGGAGGGGCTGGGCTATTACAGTCGGGCGCGCAATTTGCACAAGGCTGCTCGGATCATCCATGATGAGTTGGGGGATCAGCTGCCGGACACGCCCGAGGCCCTGGAAAAACTGCCCGGTATTGGCCCGTATACTGCGGCTGCGATCGCTTCCATCGCATTTGGTAAAGACGTGGCGACGGTCGATGGCAACATCCGGAGGGTGTTTTCAAGGATCTATGACTTGGCGGAGCCACTACGCAGCCCCGAGAGCGAGCGGGCGATTTGGGCTCTAGCGGAGGATAATTTACCCAGGGGTGAGGCCAGTGCTTATAACCAGGCGCTGATGGACCTGGGAGCGACGATTTGCACCCCCAAAACACCAGATTGTGACCATTGTCCCATTCAGACCGATTGCCGGGCCAGGGCTTTGGGCGTGCAGGAGCAGCGACCGGTGAAGCCGCCCCGAAAGAAGACACCTCATTTGACGGTAACAGCCGCGGTCATCCGGCGGGATGGCCAGGTATTGCTCAGTAAACGTCCGGCAGGTGGCTTGTTGGGCGGATTGTGGGAGTTCCCTGGCGGGACGAAAGAACAAAGTGACCCGGATTTGCCCGCCTGCCTGCAGCGAGAGATCCAGGAGGAACTGGGTGTGCAGGTGGCGGTTGGGGAGCCTTTTGGCGTTTATAAGCATGCTTATACCCATTTCAAGATCACCCTGCATGCCTTTCTCTGCCGTTTGGATAACGGCGCAAAACCGAAGCCGATTGAGAGCGATGCGTTGGTATGGGTGAGTGCTTCGGAGTTGGAAAATTACCCAATGGGCAAGGTGGATCGGCAGATCGCCAACCGGTTGAGGGTGGAGGGACCTGAACTTGGACTTTGAGGCAGCCCGTGAGGAGATGGTGACCATCCAGATCGCCCAACGGGGTGTACGGGACCCGCGGGTGCTGGATGCGATGCGTCAGGTACCCCGCCACCTATTCCTGCCGGAGGACGCCCGGACGTATGCTTATGTGGATAGTCCCCTGCGGATTGGGTGTGAGCAGACCATTTCCCAGCCCTATATCGTGGCACTGATGACGGAACTATTGGATGTGAGTGCAAAGGATAAGGTTCTGGATGTGGGGACGGGCTCCGGCTACCAGGCAGCGATTTTGAGCCTGTTGGCCCGTGAAGTCCACAGCATTGAGCGGATTCCCGAATTGGCGAAAGCAGCCGGTGTGACCCTGACGGCTTTGGGCTATGATAACGTTCAGGTGCATATCGGTGATGGGACTGAGGGGCTGATTGAGGCCGCACCCTATGACCGGATTTTGGTGGCCGCCGCAGCGCCGGAAGTGCCGGCACCCTTGATGGCCCAACTGGCGGAAGGAGGCCGGCTGGTGATCCCGGTGGGGAGCCGTACGCTGCAGCAATTGGAGATTTGGGATCTGGAGAATGGGGAATTCAAACAGGCCAAGAGTATCCCGGTGGTTTTCGTCCCACTGATTGGGGAAGATGGGTGGCAGAGCGACCCGATGGAGTAAAACCGGAAACCGAAAGGTGCGCGCTGGTTTTAAGCGCACCACAAGAGTGACAAAGATCTTATTGGGTGGTGCGCAGAAGAGCACTGCACACCCTATAAAAGATATTTTATTTTAAATCATAACGGAATTGAATTTGAAAGTCGTAGGATGCGCTCCGGTTTTAAGCGCACCACAAGACCGATAAAGATCTTATTGGGCGGTGCGCAGAAAAGACTTGAATACCCTGCGAAGAAACCAAAATCAGGCTTGCCCCATAATATTTTTGTTGTGGTATACTCCGTTAGTCGAAGTTGAACAATTTAGAATTCAACGGACCAGGGATTTCCCTGGTTTTATTTTGCAAAAAGCCGCTCCATGTCATTTAATGGTGTTACCGCAGTGCGGATGAAGGAGCGGACACGGTGAATATACTTTTCCCGTGTTAATTGATACACCCATTAAGGACATGATTGTGAAGTTTAGTATTTTTAATTTTAAACCGCAGATCAATGCGGGCATTAACGCGGCTGGCTATAAAGAGCCAACCCCCATTCAGGAAGAAGCCATCCCTGCCATTTTGGTAGGAAAAGATGTGCTGGGCCTGGCCCAAACCGGTACAGGTAAGACGGCTGCCTTTGCGCTGCCTATTTTGCAGAAGCTTATGACGGGAAAACGAGGCCGGGTTCGTGCTTTGATAATCTCACCAACCCGCGAATTGGCCGAACAGACGCACAATGCTTTCAAGCAGCTGGGCAACAAGACCGGTCTGAGAACGCTTTCCATTTATGGTGGCGTGAGCGCCAAGAACCAGATTAAACGGCTGCGTCAGGGTGTGGATATTGTAATTGCCTGCCCCGGACGGTTATTGGATTTGAAAAATCAGGCGAAATTAGCCTGAACAATGTTGAGATTCTTGTCTTGGATGAAGCCGACCACCTGGTTGATATGGGCTTCCTGCCGGACATCAAACGGATCATCGATGCTTTGCCTGAAGCGCGCCAAACCCTCCTTTTCTCGGCAACAATGCCAGATAGAATTTTAGATCTCGCGACCAGCATGATGGATAGTCCTGTTAGAGTGGCGATTGATTTTGAAAAACCGTTAGATAAGATTGACCATGCCATTTATCCAGTGGTTTATAACAAAAAACTGGAAATGCTGATCCACCTTTTGCATAAGCAAAGCAGTGATCAGGTGTTGGTCTTCACCCGCACCAAACGCCGGGCAACACGGTTGGCAGAGCAGTTGATAACAGCCGGTTTTTCCACTACATCGTTACAAGGCAATCTCTCCCAGAACAAGCGGGATGCAGCCATGCGCGCATTTCGACAAGGGCGAGTGAAAGTCCTGGTGGCGACGGATATCGCCGCTCGCGGGATTGATGTGATGGATATCTCACATGTGATCAATTATGACATTCCCGATACAGCAGAAGCCTACACCCATCGCACCGGCCGGACCGGACGGATGGAGCAGGATGGGACGGCATTCTCGCTCGTGACCCAGGAAGACGTTGGCATGGTACGCTCCATCGAGAAATTGATGGGAAAGAAGCTGGAGCGGCGTAATGTGGATGGCTATACCGTCCGCTTGAATGACAACAAGCATACTTCCTCACAGAAGAAGCAGGGCAGAATGTCCCGATCAAATAATAAAAACCGTTATCGCTCCAGTGCGAAACAACATTCATAGCAAATATAATAAGAGCCTCTCAATTTGAGAGGCTCTTTTGAAATGTTCCAGTAATTTGGTTATTCGAGCGCAGGGGGCATATCCTGTTTGGGTGTAAGCCCATTGGGAATAAATAAGAGGGCCACTGCTAAGAGAATCATCGCCAGACCACCAATCACGCCGGTGGGGGCAGGGCCAAGCAGGGAGGAAGGACTGCCTTTGAGCAGCAATATCCCGATAGCTGCGATGCCATTGAGCGCACCGTGACCGATCACAGCCGGCCAGACGCTCTGGGCTTTGATGGATAGCCAGCTGAAGATTACAGCCAGCGAAATTGTGAATAGGGTCATTGCCAGCGGACCCAATAGTGGGGCACCGACATAATCCAAACCGTAGTTATAGCCCATCAGGATGATTGGCCAGTGCCAGACACCCCAGATCACGCCAGTCAACAGGACGGCCTTGCGGGCTCCCAGAGGCATCAGCTTGGGTTGGAGGTAGCCCCGCCAGCCGAATTCCTCTCCAAAGGTGGAGATGGCGTTCAGAACGGGTGCCAGGAGCATGGCCTGGAGGGTTTGCAGGATCACGATGGTCCAGGGGCTTGCCGTTGTTGTGGTGCCAGTGGCTTCAAGCTGCTGAGTGATGATCCCCAGTTGAGGATCGTAATATTGGGGGAAAATGAGGAAAAAGAGGGCCGCGCCTAAAATGGTCAATACACCAGGGAGAAACCAGGCCAGCAACCAGAAAACCCAGCGGCCGTGATCGAATTTTGGTTCCAGCAGGAGATTTGCCTTGCCCTCCCGGGTGATCAGACGGGCGAGGATATTGCCGATGGCGGGACCGAACATGTAGGCGGTTGCCAGGAGGAGGTAGGCCAGGCTGATCTGAGCGCCTTCAATGGCGAGCATGGGGCTGTTTTGCAGCCCGCCTGTCAGGTAGATGACCAGGGCTGTGAGCCAGGAGATGCCAAAGGTGATCCCGAGGAAAATCCAGATCCTTTTATTATTGATTTTTGTTTGCATAGTACTCCAATGTGATCAAAACTGAAGAATTGACTTAATTATAACTGTGATGGCGTTCTTATAATTTTACTCTGGTCAGGATGAACTTGATTTTGGAAATAAAAAATGTTAAAGTGGGGAATTGAAATAATTTTAATATTATGCTATCCAGAAGGAGGCTGGGATGAGAAAGTTGGGTGTATTTGTTCTGGGGATTATGATGATCCTTGGTTGGTTCCTGTTCACTGCCCGGGAGCGCAGACGCGGATATTCAAAGTACGATGATTGCTCTTGGTGTACAACAAACCAGTATGGCGCTGGACCAAACCCGAGCTGCAGAGTCGGCTGTGACGGAGGCGCCAGAATTTCCTCAGCCCACCTATACGCCATATCCAACCTTTACCAGCCAGGTGGCGGAAGTGGTCACCGAAGAGGTCGTCACTGAGGAATATGTGCCGGAACTGACCTTTGAGGACTGGATGGATGAAGCAAATATTCTGGTCTATGATGATATGTACGGCATGGGCGATACGCCGGTCATCGAGAATGCGATTGATGGCCTGGGCTTGGGCAGGAATGTGACCAATATCGGTTCAAATATTGGGGATTTCCTCTCAGAGATGAATTCGGGTATGCAGTGGGATCTTATTGTGGTGGCTTCTGAGGCTCGCGCACAGGTGCAGGGTGAGATATTTGATATGCTCGCAACTGAAATTGACAGCGGCAGTTCAGTTGTCATTGAACCTGGGATATCGATGATATTTTCTATGGCCGAATCCAACCGGTTATGCAGCGGTGTGGGATCACCTTTGATAAGGACTGGCAGCGAGACTTTGATGATGACCTGAATAATTATCTGGTCTACCTTCTGGAACCCGGTGATCCGCTCTTCTCTCAACCGAATGTGATCAGTATGCTCATTCCCTATGATGTCCGCTGGTATGGGGATGCAGGCGATACGGTCGAACTCATCTCAGGTTCCGATGCTGTTCTGATGGCTGGGAGGCTGCCTAATGAGCATGGGTCATATGGCTTACTTGCGGAATGTCTGAGTGGTCAGTTGGTCTGGCAGACTTTTTCAACCCATGACTACAAAGATCAGGAGATGATCAATCTCTGGCAAAATTATATTTACAATACCTTGCAGGCTCGTTTCGACTATTTATTTGATTGATCAGAAGAGATAATCTAGCTAACTCCCCATGTTTGATAATGGGGAGTTTTTATTCCGGAGCGTTTCACCTCTGAGCGGAACAAATTGGGCAGTTTGGTCGTTAATTAACTATAGAAAGCCTTGAGAAGAAGGGTTTTATGATGAAACGCCAATTTATACTGATACCGCTCATCATTTTGAGTGTGATTTTCCTTGCGGGCTGCGATCCCGTTTCTATGCCGCCTCAGGATGATGGCGAATTTATTTACGGTCAGGAGGCCACCTTTGAGTCACTCGAAGTGGTGATCCTTGAATCCTTCCCAGTGCGGGTCATGGTGACCGTGACCGGTTATTTGCCGGATGGCTGTGTTGTGCTGGATGAGATTAGTTCCGGCCGGGATGGCTTTGACTTCACGCTGATGGCCGCCACGCACCGCCCAGCCGGGGACGTGGAGTGCACGGAAGCCTTGGTGCCCTTCACCGAAACGGTCGAACTGGAAGTCCTCGGTTTGGAGGCCGGCACCTACACCGTCCATGCCCAGGAGCAGACAGTCACCTTTGATCTGGCAGTGGATAATATCCTGGAAGAACCTGTCGTTGGCGACCAGGAAGGACCAGCCTCGGAGGTCATTCAGGGAACGGTTGTTTATCTGAATTCGATGGACATCCTAATTATGGAATCCTTCCCGGTGCAGGTCAGCGTGACCTTGCAGGGGGATCTCCCGGATGGCTGCACAACGATTCAGTCGGTTGAGAGCTCGCTGAAGGGCCAAACCTTCACGATCACCTTCATAACCCACCGCCCGGCAGGTCAGATGTGTACCCAGGCTTTGGTACCATTTGAAGAGACGGTCAGTCTGGATGTTTACGGGCTGCCGGCTGGTGAATACACCGTGATCGCCAATGATTTGACTGAGACTTTCACCCTGGATGTGGATAACACGCCCTAATCAGACCCGGAAATTGATTGACCAAAATAAAAAAGCCACAGGTCATTCCTGTGGCTTTTTGGATTCATAATGAGGCTTATTCCATGAGAAGCTCCGCCTTATCTCCTAACTTCTCCTTCATCTTGGCTAATAGGGCCGCATCCGGAGAAGATTGGGTGAGGCTGAACATGAACACCGCCAGCATCATTTCGCAATCGGCGACCTCTTTGCTGATATCTTCCTTGCGCATGCGGTCGTTATTGCGAATCCAGCCAGGCACCCGTGAGACAATTTCATCCGCCGTGAAGCCATCCTGAGCAAAATGCTCCAGCAGATCAACTTCTTCAGCGGTCAGGTCGTTCTCGTGGTGGGCCAAATAGCTTCGGCCAGCTCGCCAACCTCGGAGAGATAGAAGAGCAAGGCATCTTTGGCATCCGGCCATTGCAGGCCGCGGGCTTCATAATAGGACTGAATGGTTTCAATGTTCATGGCGTTTCCTTGCGTTTCAGATGAAAGGGTGGGGGAGTCTAGCGTCTGCCGGGCTTGAAGGCATAATGGATCACTTCTTCCGGGCAGATATCAATGCACATCCCGCAGAGAATGCATTCCGCGTTTTCCATGTTCCCGAACCTGGACCATTGCGTTGACATCCAGGCTCATTGGGCAATTCCGGGTGCACTTCATACAGTTGGTGCATTTCTCGGTCTCAGCAGTAAGACGCAGAGCTGGGGTATTCACCACGTTGCGCAGCTTACGTCCCAGGATCATGAATGGCGACATCCAGCAGCAGCATGGCAGAAGGTGCGCCTGCCAACGAAAACAGAAAGCCCGAAAACGATGGCCAGGACAAAATAATAGATGACATATTTCTGGGGTGCGTCTACCGAGATACCGGTCTCTGTCAGGTAGAGGGGATTGACCTGGATGGGGTTACCAGAGATGGTTAGCCCAAAAACGATCAAAGCGACCCAGGGCACCCAGATGACCCATTTTATCCAGTTCAGGCTTTTACCCCGGATGCGCCTGTCGTTGACCTTGAAGGCCGCTTCCTGCAGCCCTGCGACCGGGCAGGCCCAGCTGCACCAAAGCCGGCCTACGAATAATGAACTGATGAACAGCGCACAAAACAGGAGGAAACTGCCGGTGATGATCCCATTGAACGCGCCGTCGATGATCACATAGGGAGAGAGAAAATTCATCACGATCGGGAATAGGAGAAATGTGAAGAGGATCACGCCCATCCGGATACGCTGGCGATGTTGGCGATTGGATTTTTGGATCATCATGGCCTCCTGAAGCTGAACGCTCTCAAGGGAAAATGGTAAATACCAGTATAATGAATGATTAATCTGACAAAATTATACATGAGATACAACAGCTAAATGAAGCTAAAAGAGACGTTAAACAAGATTAAAAAAATACTGCAGTCGGTCTATCTCAAGATAAATGACTTTACTGGTGGCGTCCCTGAGATCCTCCGATTGGCAGTCAAGCGTTTTGGTGAAGAGCGCGGGTCGGAAGCATCCGCCAGCCTGGCATATTACACTTTTTTCTCGATTTTTCCCATGATTCTGGTCATCATTGTGATCGGCAGCTATTTTGTTGAGCAAAATGTTGTTCAAAATCAATTGCTCAATTTGATCCAAGGAGTGATCCCAGGCGCTAAGGATCTGGTGATTGGGAATATTGAGCGGGTTTTGCAATTACGAGGCGCTGTAACCCTGTTGGCTTTGGTCTCATTGGTCTGGTCTGCCACGAATATGTTCAATATTCTGGCCAAGAATATCAATCGGGCCTTTCCAAGAGCAATTGTCCCTGACTTTTTCAAGGGACGGCTGATGGGTTTCTTTATGTTCCTGTCCTTGGGCCTTTTGGTTGTGCTTGCCATTGGGATGACGACCATTGTAGGTTTGATTCCCGCAATCAAGATCCCTTTTAATGGCAAGTCATTACACCAGACCTTTTTATGGCAGATTGGCTCCTTCCTGCTGCCCGTCGGCTTTAACACTTTGATGTTTTGGGCAATGTATTATTGGGTGCCGCAGGTAAAAGTCAGCCGGAAGGCTTCTCTGATCAGCGCTTTGGTCACAGGCGCCACCTGGGATATGCTGAACAATGTCTTCACCTGGTATCTCAGCAGCGGCCTGGATCAATATCGTCTAGTCTATGGCTCGGTTGGGACGGTGGTGGCTTTATTGTTCTGGGTTTATCTCACCGGGACGATCATGCTGCTTGGGGCGCACCTGACCTTTTCTATCCAGGCTGCCATGGTGAGGAAGGCCCATGAGCATTCCGCCTGAAGAACTGCCCCGAATCGTTCCGGTGGGGGAGGCGGCTGTTCTGATTGAGTTGGGGGAAGTATTGGACAGCGACATTAACCAGCAAGTCTTTGCGTTGGATGAATGGCTCACAGCTTCGCCCTTGGATGGTCTGGTGACTCAAGTTCCGGGCTATTGTTCTCTATTGATTTCATATGATCCCCTAAAATTGACTTATTCGGATGTGGCAGCCTGGTTGGAAGAGCGCTTAGGCTCCTGCCCGCCTGCCAGTCAGCGTCAGCCCCGACAGGTGAGGATACCTGTGCGTTATGGTGGTGAGGATGGGCCGGACCTGGTCGAGGTGGCGAGGAGCCACCGGATGACGCCTGTGGAACTCGTCCAACGTCACACCGCACCTGTCTATTCAGTCGGGATGATGGGGTTCACCCCGGGTTTTGCCTATTTGATGGGGCTGGATCCAGAGCTAGCGACGCCTAGGCGGACCAATCCCAGGACGAATGTGCCAGCGGGCGCGGTTGGGATTGCCGGCGCGCAGACTGGCGTTTATCCCCTGGAGTCACCGGGTGGCTGGCAATTGATCGGTCGCACGGAGTTGGCGCTATTCAATCCGAACCTGGAGCCCCATTTCCTGCTTTCACCAGGTGATGAGGTCCGGTTTGTGGTGGCTGAGGGGAGCGAGGTCCAATGACCCTGTGGGTTGAGCAAGCAGCCTTGATGATGACCGTGCAGGATTTGGGACGGTTTCAGTACCAGCGTTACGGCCTGCCCGAATCCGGCCCGATGGATCACTGGGCCCAGCGAGCTGCCAATCGGCTGGTTGGGAACGAAGTGGAAGCAGCCTGCTTGGAGATGGGCTTTTCAAGTGTGTCATTTTTGTCTGAGCTGGATACGCTTCTGGCAGTGACCGGTTCAGGATTTAGGCTGTCTGTGAACGATCGTCCGCTGCCGCTATGGATGAGCTTTCGGGTTCGAGCGGGGGATCGGATTGGGCTGGAAAAGATAGAGGGAGGAAATTGGGTTTATCTGGCGGCTGCCGGCGGTGTGATGACGCCCAGTAGGATGGGCTCTCGCAGCAGCTATGTCCGTGGGGGCCTGGGAGCGCCTGTGACGGCCGGTGAGCGGATTCCGGTGGGTGCTTCTGAGGGTTTGGAAATTTCATCTACCATCCGTACCTTGTCTTTGGACGCCCGTCCACAATATCAAACGGAAAAGATCACCCTGCGGGTCATTCCCGGGCCCCATCAGCATCGTTTTACTGAGGGAGCGCTCGAACGGTTTACAGGGGCAGGATATGCTCTCAGTGCACGCTCAGACCGGATGGGTTTCCGCCTGAGCGGCGAGCCGCTGGAGCACAATGAGGGGGCTGACCTGATCTCTCAGGGGATGGTACTGGGAGAAGTTCAGGTGCCGGGGGACGGGCAGCCGATTGTAATGATGCCAGACCATCCCACAACCGGCGGCTATACCTGCATTGCCACTATCATTCGAGCGGATTTACCCCTTCTGGCGCAGGCGGAACCCGAGCGAACGGAAATTCATTTTGAGTGGATAGATGTGGCGGCTGCCCAAGGTATTTACCGGCAGATGCTTGAGAAAATGGAGAGCGGCATACAAACCGAGGAGGCGGAATGGCTGTACCTTTGACGATTGACCTGAATTGTGACCTGGGGGAGAGCTTTGGCCGGTATAAGCTGGGTGATGATGCGGCTATGATGCAGTGGATCACGTCAGCCAATGTGGCCTGCGGTTACCATGCCGGCGATCCTCAGGTGATGGCGGAGACTGTGGCGCTTGCTATAAAGCATCAGGTGGCTATTGGTGCGCATCCGGGTTACCCGGACCTGCAGGGCTTTGGACGGCGTCAGATGGCTTTATCTCCCGAGGAAGCGCGGGGTATCATCCTATACCAGTTAGGAGCCTTTACGGCTTTGCAAAGGCTGCTGGGGTGCCATTAGTGCATGTCAAGCCGCATGGCGCGCTCTATAACTTTGCCGCTCGGGATCGGGCGACCGCAGAGGCCATTGCCGGGGCAGTTGCGGCTTTTGACCCTGGTTTGATCCTGGTCGGCTTGGCTGGATCTCTGTTAATTGAGGCGGGGAAACAGGCTGGTCTGCAGGTGGCGAATGAAGGCTTTCCGGATAGAGCTACCTGCCAACCGGGGAGCTAATGCCGCGCAGTCAGCCCGGTGCGATGATCACGGACCCGGAAGCGGTGGCGGATAATGCCGTGCATTTGGCTAAAGAGGGGATTACCGTGGTTGGGAAGAAGATCAGCATCGACACCTTGTGCCTGCATGGCGATAATCCGCAAGCGGTCGCCAATGCAAAACATGTTCGCCAGAGACTGGAAGACGCAGGATTCCAGATCCGGGCATAAATCATAAGGCATAAGCCTATTTTCGAGTGAGTAGATCGTATGAATGGGGGAATTATGCAGGTGCTTTGGCTTTCATACAAGTTGTAATACTTTTTATAATATGCGGAAATTACAAAATCTACATCAAACCTTAAACGTTTGCTGTTAGTCCTTTAACACGTTCTTAAGAACAAAAGAAAGTCCTTCCGTTATACTCTTAGCATCAAGTTGGGCATGAACCCCCAACTACAGAAAAGAGTTTTTGACTATCTTTTCTCTCCTTTTGGTTTAGAGGCTCCTTCCGAAAACCGTCAGCGGATGACTCACAAGGTCATCCGCTGATGTGTTAATAATGATTATATCGTTGAAGGGCTATGCGGGGAAATGATTAATCAGGTCCTTGCCCCAGGATCGGATTTCTTCCCAGTCACGTTTGTCTTCCTTGGGTTGGCTTTGCATTGTTTTGGCAAACATCCCGGTTAATTTATCCGGATCCATACAGCCGCCGAAAAGTCCCAGGCTGACCGGCTCTTTGAGTTCCAGCAGTGGTTTGGCGAATTCTTTGGCCTTGCTGAAGTTCTCTTCAGTTTTCTCCTTCATGGTCATGCAGACCAGGAAGTAGGCCATGGGACGCTGCTTGAGCGCTTTCTTGAATTTACGGATGAATTTCTTGGTCTTGGGCAGGAGGTTAAAGATCCTAACGGCGGATCCGATGACCACGCCATCATATTTGGAAATATCCCGAATCTCTTCTACGGGTTGGACATCCACCGTCATCCCGCTCTGCCGCATTTCCTCCCCAATGGCTTCGGCCACTTCCGCAGTGGACCCGGCGGCTGTCCCATAAGCAATCAAGTATTTCTTACTCATCTGAATTTCCTTTTCTGAAGATTGTCGCTTTTATTATTATATACGGGAATGGGGCTTTCCAGTTGCACCGCTTAGATTATGAGGGAATAGGCTGGAAAAAACTTTATGGTTTCTTCCCCTTTTCTTTGAACTTTCTTTACATTTTGGTCGTATAAATTAATTATAAATAGATTTATGAAGGAGATTCTGTTATGAAAAAGAAACGCAATATTGGTATCGCTTTATTGATCACGGCAGCCTTGCTGATAATTTTTACCGGGGTTGCCTTTGCCGCTGTTGCAATTCGCAGCCGTGCAATGTTCTACCAAAGTAATGTTCAGTTGCCATCCAATGATTTTATGGTCCTATGGGACGGTATGGTGGATGGTCTGATGATTCAGATGAATTCCCACCAATGATGGATGCCATGGTTGACGCCATTTCAGAGGCAACTGGTCTATCTGTGGATGAGATTAACACCAGGTTGGCTGATGGTGAACGTTTGTATACCATTGCTCTGGATGCTGGCCTGACGGAAGAGGAGCTTGATGCTTTGATGGATGAGGTTCATGGGGCCTATTATGAACGTTATCAGGGCCGGTGGAACTCGAAAAACCGTTCTGAGTGGATGTTTGACCATATGCAGGAAGAGTGGGAAGAACACGGCTTTGATGATGACAACCACGGACGCCCATTTGGCGGCTGCTGGTAAAAGATAAGTAAAGAATAGAGGAGGTTTTACGATGAAGAAACTTTGGCCCTGGTTAGTTGGTATTGGAATTCTTGTCATTTTGGTTGTGGTTCTCTGGTTTGGCTTGGTCTCTTGCGCTACAGCCATTCTCCCGCGACCATGATGGGTGACCGTATCCGGACTTACGGTGATTATGACCGGTATTGGTCCAACCGTAATAGCGTTAGCAGCCCATCCCAGGCTTTCCCGGTTTTTAGCATTCTAGGCGTTGTCCTGATGGTGGGGCTTCCGCTTGGCATCTTGGCTTTGATCGTGACGGGTATTATCATGCTGGTTCGGGCTGGCAAGAAATCCGACTCTGAAACGATGCCGGCTGCCCCCGTGCAGCCTGTCTGCCCCGCTTGTGGTCAGGAAGTTCAGCAGGATTGGAAAGTATGCCCGCACTGTGGGGAGGGATTGGAGAAATAACAATGCGTTGCGGTGGGAGAAATCCCAGTCTTTTAACGGCACTGCTGGTGGGATCACAATTGGGAAGGGTCTCTCCGGTTCAGGTAAGGCAGCCCCTAAAGGGTGACGTCAGGTGCCCGAAATGTGGCTATTCACTCAAGGGTGACTTTGTCTGGTGCCCGAATTGCGGTGCACGCAGCAAACCCTATCTATGTGCTTATTGCCAGGGATTGATCCCGGTTGACGCTGAGAGTTGTGTTCACTGCGGCGCACCCATCCAATAAATATCAGTGGACCTGAAAGGCACAGAATCCCCAACTGTGCCTTTTTTAGGTAAAATCGAATGCAGGACTCACTAATCCGGGAGTTTGGGCGTGCGTGGGAAGATTCTGATTGTTGACGACGAAAAAGACATTCGTGACCTGATTAAACTTACCTCGAGAAGGAAGGCTATCAGGTCTTTGAGGCTGGGGATGGAAAAGAAGCCATAGAACATGCTCGCTTGGTGCAGCCGGAGCTGGTCATCCTGGATATTATGCTGCCGAATCTGAATGGATTGGATGTGCTTTCGACCTGCGGCGGGAATCGGATATTTATGTCATCATGCTGACCGCCCGAACCGAAGAAGTGGATAAGCTGGTTGGGCTGAATATGGGGGCGGATGATTACCTGACCAAGCCTTTTTCACCGAAAGAACTTGTGGCAAGGGTCAATGCGGCCATGCGCAGGCTCTCGATGGCTGGCGGCACGAACCGTAAACAAGCTTTCAATTTTGCCCATGTGAGATTGGAAAGTGCCTCACGGCGGGCCTGGCTGGATGATCAGCCCCTGGAATTAACCGCGATTGAGTTCGACCTCCTGATGACCTTAATGGCTCATCCCGGGCAAGCCTCAGTCGTGATCAATTGCTGGAAGAGGTTTGGGGCAGAGATTATTTCGGTGATACCCGCGTAGTGGATGTCCATATTGGGCATGTCCGAAAAAAGCTGGACGGACGCCATATTGCGACGGTTTGGGGGGTGGGTTATCGCTTTGAGGATGAACGAGTCTGATGTTGGCATTTATTCGTAAACACATTTTCTGGAAGTTCTTTTTCTCCTATTTCTCACTGGTGCTGATAGGCATGCTGGTCATGGCGGTGATCATTCGCGTGGCTATGCCAGGGCTGTTCAATAACCAATTGGTCGCAATGTCCACGATTTTTTCCAATTATGGCATCAACGAAACCGGGCATATGATGGGTGGCCGGGGAATGATGAGTGGATCATTGTTGTATTCCGATCTATTTGGCGTTTTTAACAAAATCATCCTAGAAGCCTTTGTTCAAGCCTTTTTCCCTTCGATTTTTGTGGCGCTGGTTCTGAGCGTGATAATGAGCCGCCGTTTTGTCCGGCCTCTCAAACAGATGGGGGAGGCTGCAGACCGAATTGCGGCGGGAGATTATCAGGAGCGACTGCCCCTGGGACCGGAACTGGCCGGTGGGCAGGATGAATTACAGCACTTGGGGCGGCGATTTAATCTCATGGCGTCCCGGCTGGAACAGGTGGAAGAAAATCGGCAAAAGTGGTTGAGCGATGTGGCGCATGAACTGCGTACCCCGCTGACCGTGATCAAAGGATCAATGGAAGGCTTGATGGATGGCGTCTTAGAGCCGGATGCCGCCACTTTGGAACGTGTCTATCGCCAGGCGGACCGTTTGGAGCGTTTAGTCAATGATCTTCAGGAATTGAACCGGATGGATGAAGGCGTGCTTGAGTTGAACATCAAGCCAGTCCATCTGAACCAGGTCCTTGCTGATGTGCTTCAGACCATGCGGATCAATTTCTCCAACCAGGGCATCACACTGGCAGAGGATTTGCCGGATCAGTCAATCACCGTTTTGGCTGACGAGGACCGGGTGGAGCAGATTCTAATTAATCTATTGGGGAATGCACTGCGGTACACTTCCGAAGGCGGCAGGGTGGTCGTCAGTGTACGGGATTTGGATACGGTGGTGGAGGTGGCGGTCTCTGATGATGGCGCGGGGATATCAGCCGAACATCAGCCTTTTGTATTTGATCGTTTTTACCGAGTGGAAGAATCGCGTTCCCGTCAGGAAGGCGGCAGCGGGCTGGGCCTCGCAATTGTCAAGAAATTAGTAGAGGCTCAGGGCGGTCAAATTAAAGTGGACAGCAAAGGCCTGGGTAAGGGCACGACATTTACCTTTACGCTACCGAATAATACGTAGATATCAAAATCGAAGATGATTTTAAACCGGTAGAGACGCTGTTTAGGCGTCTCTACGGTTTTTTGGGATGTTGTTTTTTGTCTTGCTTGTCTCTTGGTTTATACTGGTTGGGATCAACAGTGAGGGAGATTTCACTGAGAATTCCAAAATAATTATTCAGAGCATATGGTTGTAAATCAGCTTTCCGGGGCGTGATAGATAGCGTCCTCCACTTTCCCGGTTACAGTGCTGCTACCAATTTCTTACTTCTATATTACATAATAATCTGTCAAGGATGCAAACTGGGAGTGCGCTGATAGGCATCTGTCAGGTTAGGGGCTGTCCGCATAGGGGGAAGATATTGGCAGAGACGTTTTTAAGGAAAAAGTGCTGGAACGATATGCCCCACTATGACGACTAAATTGGCTAAATTATGGGACCTTCTCCCACCTGGCTCCTTTAAAACAGGTGTTTTCACCCCACTTTTCCCCAGGTTTTCCCAACTTGATTTTGGAGACTTGCCAGGAGGGGAAGGACCTAAATCACGGGTATAATCGTGCTATGTCTTCTATAGTGGCTGTCGATATTGAAACAACGGGTTTGAATGCACAAGATGATTCGATCATAGAGATCGGGGCGGTCAAGTTCAACGGCCGTAGAGTGGAAGATACCTGGACGACCCTGGTGAATCCCAGACGGCCCATTCCAGGATTTATCACCCAATTGACTGGCATTTCGAATAATATGGTTCGGCAAGCGCCAATCCTTACAGAGGTGATTGGTGACTTGATCGGCTTTGCCGGGAATGCGCCCATCCTCGGGCATAATGTTACCTTTGATCTCACATTTTTGCGCCAAGCCGGTGCATTGCGGGACAACATTGCTATTGACACTTATGAGCTGGCCGCGGTACTGATGCCGACTGCCAGCCGTTATAACCTATCTGCCTTGGCTCAACAGCTGGGCGTGCTGCTGCCCGCCACGCATCGTGCCCTGGATGATGCCCGGGCGACGCATGGCGTTTATATTGAGCTTCTCGAAAAGGCGCATCAGATCCCCCTGGAACTCCTGGCGGAACTGGTCCGGATGGGAGAGCCGCTGGACTGGCAGGCTAACTGGACGCTGCAGCAGGTGCTGCGGCAGCGGGCCAAAGAGCCTGTGCAGGCCAAGAAGGGGCGGGGTGGCACTCAGGGGCCGCTCTTTGAAAAGCCTGTTACGGATGACAGCCAGCGGGTTGGCGCGGAGGTGGGGGAAAGCCAGCTGGATATAGAAGAGATCGCGGCGACCCTGGCCCCCGGTGGCGCGTTTTCCAAGCATTCCCCAGATTTTGAATACCGGCCGCAGCAGGTGGATATGCTGCGGAATGTCGCCAAAGCGCTCAGCAATTCTCAACATTTATTGGTTGAAGCTGGGACAGGCACGGGTAAATCATTGGCCTATCTGGTCCCGGCAGCCTATTGGGCGATCCAAAATAATACCCGGGTTGTGATTTCCACCAACACGATCAACC
>LQAI01000068.1_pt1 | contig 53106 bp, 61 predicted proteins | sample 1535821 | NCBI WGS metagenome assembly LQAI01 (sample SAMN04331586, study PRJNA305678) | bioreactor metagenome | isolation source: bioreactor_5 inoculated with Wadden Sea sediment 1st replicate of a... | place: Germany:Bremen
TAGCTGATCGTGATCGCTTTAGCATCCCCTGCAGTTGCATCAGCATAGGCTGCTGCTGCACTCACATTCACTTCATCTCCTGTGATGACTCCGATCAAAGTTCCGTCTGCGGTCACGTCTGCGTCAGTTGAGCCATCATAGACTTTGGTATCGGTGATGCTCGTCCCTGAGACGGTGAGCTGAATCGGTACATATTCAGGTATCACCACGGTGACGGCTTCACTGGGATTCAGCCCATGAGCTGCTGCGTATCTGATATCGTAGGTTCCCGGAGGCAGTAGAGTCTCAGTATCAGAACAGTCTGTATAGGCGTCTTCTGCTGCTGTTGACAGTTTGTATTCCATCTTCGCTGTGGTTCCGGTTATGTTCCCGTCATCGCTGTCATAGCGGGGAGGGGAGGAGGCCGTAAGTCCTTCAGGAGGACTCTGACCAAAGACCACGAGCACTGACGTTTCCAGGATCTGTCCCTCTCTGAGTACGATCATCCTGGTACCGGTGCCGATCTGCTGGTCACCCTCATCAAAGGCGGTGACTGTAAGTGACCACGTTCCTGGATCAAGGGATGATAGGTTGTATGTGAGTGAAGTCTCTTCCTCCATCAAGAACGTTCTGCTGCTGTCAGAAAGGGATCCCTCCAAAGTGTAGTGTGATACGTCCATCTCCGGGATGTCTAATTCAATAGTGAGGGAGATATCTCCCATCCGTTCCATCATGTCGCTGCAGCCGACAAAGAAGAGGAGCATCGGTACAAGTATCAGGAATATGAGTATGTAGTTCTTGTGAGTGTTTTTCATGGTTATCCCCTAGAAGTGTATTCGAATGCCGCTCTGTCCGCCGACCATGGTCCCGATGTTCCCATCTTCGAAGAAGAGGACCCCCAGCGGACCGAAGAACAGTTCAGTCGTATCTCCCATGGCAATAGACAGGTTCAGAGAAACTCGGACCTGTTGGTCGATGAATACCTCAAGGGTATTCGTCCCGTCTTCATCAAAGTCCGCATCAAGGAGGTGGATCAGGACCCCATATCCCAGTTCGGAAGAGATCTGCGCTCTACTGCCGAGCGGGATCCTGTAGCCCAGTCCGGCTGACAGGTCGATTGACTGCATGACTTCGACCCAGTCTGACTCTGATGGTCCTCTGCTGTAGGCGAATTCACTATATCCAATGAGACTGTTATCGGGGTTCAAGGCAACGTTCATTTTAAGACCTGCTCCAAGTAGATGGGAGTAGCAGACTGTACTACTGCCATAGGGGTACAGACCATAGAGTTTTACATCGAGAGAATCTATGGAGCTTGTTCCCTTGAGAGATTTCTGGGAGATCTCCCAGGCTTTCGCAGCAGGATCGTATCGGTATTCGTAGCTGTCACTCCATGTGAGAGCATCTTCCGATTGCTGAATGTAAAGTACGTCTTTCGAGCTGTCAAATTCTTCGAGAGCAAGCACAGGAGCGGGTATGCCCAATACGGTCCAGGAGTTTTTCGGTTCTATACCTGTTTGATAACGAACGGTCTTCACTGACTCAGTCATTGGTGTAATCTGTATGCTGATGGGATCTCCCGATGCAAAGATCTTCGCAGCACACAGCAGGATCAGTACTCCAACATACACTGGTCTTTTCCATGAAACAGCCATACCTATAACCCCCTGAAGAACCTGATAGACACGCATGTCCTGTATAGGACGGAGAACTCCTGTCGAGAAGCTGCACGATGATCATGTGCAGCAGCCAGCTTAGCAATCTCATCATGAAAAATGGGTGGTGTTACTTAAAAGGCATGGTTCTCTACTTATATAACTCTCTGGTTGGGATATGCGGGGTCTGGATGGTGCTTTCTCAGTTCATAGGAAGAGATGTCGAACAGAGAAATCACAAGGATTATGTAGCAGGCACGTTCGCAACAAGCTGTTTCAGTTCTTCCTGATCCGGTTTCGCTACCTCTGAGATAATCTGCTGGCCATCATCAAGCACGACTTTGTAGATAGTCCTGAAGGTATCGATGATATCTTCAGGACTGAAGGATCCGGTGGTACCTGAAGAGATGATCTTCTGGTTCAAGGCAGGGAACTGCAGCAGACTGATGTTGATCAAGCCAGGATGGGAAACGTATTCGCGGCTGCCATTCCAGCAGTACGATCACTGGAGCTGAATGTAGCCTCTTAGAGCTTCTGCGAAACTTGAGTTACCTGTTGATCAGTGCTTCTATTCAGGTATCGGGCTGAGCTAAATGAGTAATCGTACCCTGAACAGACCGTTCTCGACATGGTACAGCAATTCTGCATCATGTTTAGATGCGAATGCGATGATACTCTTGGTCCCAATACCATGTCCATCCTCGTTCGTATATGGATATCCATCGGTACCCAGTGCTACTGTCTGAGAACAGGGTTCACGATTCAAGCAGTGATCTGCCTGTCTCCAGGCAGGTGAGACGGATAAATCGTTCCTGTTCCTCAGGCAGGAGGGAGATCCCCTTGATGGCATTCTCGAAGAGGTTCGATACCACCAGAGCCAGTTCCATGGAGTCCACGCCCATCTGAGCGGGAACGGTCAGGTTGATAACCGTCTCTATACCGCTGTGTGCAGCCTTGTCTGCGTAATAGCTGACTACCGCATTCACAGCTTTATTCTCACAATAGACCCTGCTTCTGGAAACGTTCACCGTATTCTGTCTGAGCAGACAGCCTTTTGCTTCTTCTATCTCACCCTGTTCCAGCAGACTCAGGATCATGCTGTTGAAATGCCGACGGTCGTGTGAAGCAAGGTTGTGTGCATGTGCCGCTTCGTCCATAAGCTGCAATCGATCGGTCAGCGCAGAAGCAGCCTGATAGAGCAGTCCTGCATCATTCTGGATCTTCAGGTTCTCTGTCTCTATCTCATGCATCGCCGTGAATCGTTTCAGGGAAAAGAACACTGTCCCATAGGCGGTTAGAGAAAGCAGGACCAGCAGGTAGAGAGGCCATTTGGAGGTGAGCAGGGTCATCTGGATATCATCGGTGAAGTAGAAATAGTATGTGAAATTGCAGAAGATACAGATCACCAGGGCAGAGAACACAGGCCAGTTCTTAACCATGGACTGGTAAAGGGGAAGAAGGAACTGTTTGAAGAGGATCAATACGATGATATAGAATACCAGCCGGAGAAGGATATTGGCAATCTGGGGATGGGGAAATGCTTTACCCAGCTGGAAACTGAGGAAGATGATCACCATCATGATGTTGATGGTAGTGAGATAGGTGAAGGTCCACTGCATGAAGCTTATCCGGGTCAACGGTTTGAGGGCCAGACCGATACCGATGAACATCACGACATTGAACCGGGAGAGGGCGGTGAGGTCCCCATACACATAGAACCAGATGATACTGCCCATACTGATGATCAAGACAAGGACTGATGCGATTATGGTACTGCCATGACTGAACTTTGTCTTGGTCAGGGTGAACAGAAGGATCACATTCATGATAGAGGTGACACTGCCCCGCAGAAGATTGCAGATCAGCTCTTCCATCAGGGACGCTCCTTCGAGAGCAGATAGTCCATATAGCGGTCACGGACTGCACGGTAGTGTCGTGTAACGATAGGGACTGTGATACCGTAGCGGAGAGTGAACCTGTTCCTGTCGAAGCTTTCCACATGATCCATATTCACGACAAAGGAGACGTGAGGTCGCACGAATCGTACGTCTTCTATCATTCGTGTGATATGTCGGGCAAAAGAACCTTTGATGATCGTGGTGGTTACGATTGTCCTGTCGGTAAGGTGGTATGTCACAGTGTGCTTTCTGTATTCACAACATATGATCTCTGAGTATCTGAGAATACGTATACCATTTCGGGTCTTCACGGGAAGCGTCCTGCCCGAGTCGATATCCAGCCTGGAGACTATCAGATCAAGAGTCGTGAAGAATTGCTGTCTGTCGATCGGTTTAAGCAGATAGTTGGTGGGGTTCGTCACGAACGACTGCAGGGCAAAGCCCGGTTCGTTCGTGGCATAGATGATCATAGCCGATCGATCATGTTCTCTGATCGCCTTTCCCACCTCAATACCGTTCACCATGGGCATCACGATATCGAGGATATAGATATGGTACTGGTGGCTTTCACAGGAAATAAGCAGATCATCAGGATGGAGGAACTGGTGGATGACAGCTTCAGAGTGATCAGCTTGCATGAATTCTGACGTATACTCGGCAAGAAGTGCCAATTGACCCGGATCATCATCACAAATGGCTATATCCAGCATTACCCATCCTTGAAGCAGTTGATTGTCTCAGTACTGTGCATGCAGAACTTCTTGCAAGCACTGTATCACTGTATTCAGCACCCGTCTAGTCTTATGTGCCGTACTATCAGGCTGATGGCACGGCTTGAAGAGCTCAGCGAGGTGAGTAATCGTGTGGGGGGGCGGTCTTTGCCAATATGTCCTGAGAAAAGGAACATCAGAGACCTTACAGCTCCCCGTTCTCAAGAAAAGAGTAGTACTTCTCATCAGAGAAGATGATATGGTCAAGCAGTTCGATACCCAGCAGCTTCCCTGACTCCTTCAGCCGTGCGGTCACCTCTCTATCCTCTTTGCTGGGCTGCAGGTTCCTGCTCGGGTGGTTGTGGGCGACGATGATGGCTGTAGCACGCTCCTTCAAAGGGGTGGAGAAGACCTCCAATAAGTCCATATGCAGAAGACAATAAGATTATTTGTTTCTGAGTTTTGAAAAGGTAGCACTATTTAAGTTTGGGTGGCATACAAGTTGAGTATGTACTGGCACTGTCGTAACGAGACATAAGAAAAGGTAGCAGCCTTATGGGCAAGACTGCTACCTTTGTAGAATCAACGAAGTTTGTTATAGCTTATATGTATGAAATCAATAGTTATGAACACAAGTTCATTTAATTGTTTCATCTTCTCTGATTTGCTCATATATCTTGAAAGCCTCTTCAGGTTTTGCTCGCTCATGAACAACTGCATTCACTGCCATCATCATACCGACTGGTGAATCTGATTGGAATATGTTCCTTCCCATATCTACACCAGCGGCACCCTGGTCTATTGCCCTGTATGCCATCTCCAAAGCATCCTTTTCTGGACGTTTTTTCCCGCCAGCGATAACAATCGGGACTGGGCAGCAAGATGTGATGGTTTCAAAGTCTTCATCAGTGTAGTATGTCTTGATGATCTGAGCACCAAGTTCAGCACACATCCTAGTTGCCAGTCTGAAGTATCTAGGAGTTCTAGCCATATCTTTCCCAACAGCAGTGACTGCCATGGTCGGTACTCCATACCTCAATCCAGCATCAACTAATCTAGTCATGTTCTTCACACTTCGGGATTCAAACTCCCCACCAACAAATACCTGGATCGCGGTACCACAAACACCTAATCGTAGGCAATCTTCCATATCCATCGCGATATGCTCATCAGAAAGTTCTTTGAGCACACTTGGCCCTCCGGATGCCTCATCATTATGGGTTTCGTCACTGATGGCGGTACAATAGAACGAAGTATCCCTCGTGTACACATGAGTGTATCTGCATACTGTACCAATGGCAGGATATTCACATCTATACGTTCGATACCTGTCGTAGGTCCCTGAAAATAACCATGGTCAATAGCGAGCATGATCGTTTTCCCGTCTTTCGGGTTGAAGACCCGTGCAAGTCTGTTCTTCATTCCCCAGCCAAGTTCATTTGAGCCTTTCAGATAGAATAACTCTGATTTTGCCGGGACATCACAATAAAATTTTTTACCTTCACTGTCAGCTTCTGGCATATTCCCTCCTCATCGTATGGTTCGCTGATATAATACTGTTAGTCAAGTTCTTTCTGGTATCCGTTAGCATCCCTGAAATCATCAAGAGTAAGCCCACGAGCCTCAAGTTCGTCAAGCAGTACTTCAAGACCCCATCGTGCACCATCACCAACAGCCATGCAGCATTTATCATCATCGTGGTGTGCCCCTGCAGCTCTGAACAACTCTTTTTGGTCATCATCACGCAAGTCAAACACTCGACCATATACCTTTTCCTGTACTCCTCTACAAAGCGCGTTACCGTATTTTTCCACGAATTTGTCATGCACAGCTTTTGTCATACGGAATGCTACATACTTATCAGCGCGTCCCTCTTCGGTAGCTTCTTTCTCTCTGGTGCGGCCAAAAACGAAGCCATGACCATAGAAGCACCAGAAAATCCCCCGCAATTACCAGTAGTACATTCTCCGCCGCCGCCTGCAAGTCCGCTGCCAGCCTTGTATACCATGTCGTTCTTTATACCGATAGCATCATAGATGCCCGCAATCGCACACTGTGCACAGCCACGATAGTCTCTCTCGTATTGGAACCCTAAATCATATGCCTTCTGCAGCAGTTTTTCCCTTGTAGCCTTATCCATGTTATATTCTCCTCTATAGATTTATTTATATGTTGAACCACCGTCAACAATAATATTCTGTCCACAAATGAACCCTGCCTGTTCAGATGCAAGGAATAATGTGGTGTTTGCTATATCTTCAGGTTGCCCAAGACGACCTACAGGTAATCTTGAAAGTAAAGTCTTCTTTTTTTCCGGGTCTTTGTATCGTGTCTTTAGGATATCTGTCTCAATAAGTGCTGGGAGTACGGCATTGACCGTAATACCATGGGAAGCGACATCCTTTGACATGAACCTCACTAAACCATTGATCCCTGCCTTAGCTGCAGAGTAATAGGCAGCTCCACCACCGCCGCTTATAGAACCGGCTGAACCAATGAAGATGATCCTTCCAGATTTTTCAGACAGCATATAGGGCAGTGCAGATCTTGCGATGAAAAATGCACCAGAAAGATTCACATTGATTCCGGTGTTCCACATTTCGTCTGAAGTATCAATCGAAGAAACAGGTTTTGTGAAACCGGCACAGTTGACCAGCACATCGATTGTGCCGAACTTCTCTACAGCAACCTCACAGATCCGTGCACACACACTGCTGTCTGTGATATCACCGACTACCGAGATGCATGTACCACCGATTTTTTGCATTTCAGACTGTAATGATTCAAGCCCTTTGTTGTCTGCGGGCGTATCAAGATGATTTACGACAATAGATGCTCCTGCTTCAGCAAAGGCAATACTGGTGGCATACCCGATGCCTCTTGTACCTCCGGTGATGATTACAGTCTTCCCAGTGAACTCAATATTCATGTTATTACTCTCCAGTATCGGCTATGATTAGTTTAATACCCAAATCGTTGATATAGTCTTTATATTCATCCTGTATATCGCTATCAGTGATGATGGTATCAAATTGATTGATATCTGCAAAAAAGGTGTTGCTGATATTTCCAAACTTCGTCGAATCTGAAACAAGAATCGCACTCTTGGCTGATTTGATCATTGCTCGCTTGATCTCTGCCTCAAAATCAAAATAGGTTGTCAATCCCAGTTTCATATCAACACCTGCGGTAGAGATGAAGACCTTGTCAGCACGAAGATCTTGGATTAAATCTATGGAGTGTTTACTGTAGAATGTGTTTGCATCCCTGTTGTGATATCCTCCTGCAAGTATGAGCTTCGTATTCTTCCTTTGGTAAAACTCAAATGCATTCTCTAATGTATAGCACAAAACACTTAGTCTCATATCATTGTCGATATTCTTAGAGATGTATGGTGTGGTTGATCCTGAGTCCAGGAATATAACATCATCCTCGTGGATCAATGATGCACTGATCTTGCCGATAGAACGCTTCTTTGCAGAATTCTTTTCGATCTGTTCCCCAATGAGGTATGGGTTAGCTTGCAGGTTCCTCTGCTGTACTAGTTTTGCAGCACCATGAGTCCTTTTCACGGTATCACTCTGCTCAAGGTCAGTCAGATCCCTTCTGATGGTCATAGTGGATACATTGATGATATCAGCAATCCTGTTGACTTCCATTTCTCCATAGTCTTCGAGGAGTTCCAAGATTCTTTGCTTTCTATGTCGCTTATCATTTACCATATACGATCCTATAGTGTTTGAACGAACAAGTATACTGTTCTTAATATGAAAAATTATACATGTATTGCGTATATTGTCAATAGAACAATTTATAAAAAACAATAATTGTTAATATGGTGCTCATAATCTGTTCATATAAACAAGATTTTGCTTGACAAGAAAAGGGAACAGGGATTATGGTTGATTAATAATTAAGCCATAAGGAATGTACATGAGTTCGATAGTTAGAGTTGAAGGTATATGTAAGTACTATACCGGTGTGAATGCACTCAATGATGTCAGTTTTGAGATAAAGCAAGGGGAAGTTCACGCATTGGTTGGGGAGAATGGAGCTGGTAAGTCTACACTCATAAAGATTCTTTCAGGAGTCATACAGCCGAATAACGGTACCATATTTGTAGATAACCAACCCTGTGTGTTCAAGCATCCACTTGAAGCGATGCGAAAAGGGGTAGCTGTTACCTATCAGGATCTGAGTTTGTTCTGGAATCTTACTGTTGCAGAGAATATTGCTATATCAAGTGTCGTAGAGGAAGGGAAGCAGATAATTGATTGGAAGGGGATGCGCAAACAGGCTAAGCAGGCGCTTGATCAGCTTGATATAGATATCGATCTGGACGTTAAACTGCAATATCTCTCAATAGGCAACCAGAATCTTGTGGCAATTGCTCGAGCAATAGTGCATTCGGCTAAGGTGCTCATCCTTGATGAACCAACAGCTTCATTGTCGAATGAGGAAGTGAAGTCTCTGTTTCGTATCATACGGATGCTAAGGGACCGTGGGATGGGTATCCTGTTCGTCAGTCATAGACTGCAGGAAGTGTTTGAAATATCTGATAGAACTACGGTGTTCCGCGACGGTTGCTATATCGATTCATATGAGACTGAACAGTTAAAGGAAGAGGATCTTATTGCTGCAATGGTTGGGAGGAAGATCCATTTCCTGCAATATGATTTCAGGCAGGGAGAAGAGGAAATCCTGCATGTTGAGAAACTGACAAAAGAGAACAACTATAAGGATATATCATTCACCTTGAAACGAGGTGAGATCGTAGGGTTCACCGGACTGGTAGGTGCTGGAAGGACAGAGATTGCTCTTTCACTTTTCGGCGCAACCTCTCCAGACAGCGGTGATATTATACTGAATGGGAAGAAAATCACCATGAAAAGGACTGAAGATGCAGTGAAGAACGGCATTGCCTATATTCCTGAATCTCGGCACACACATGGTCTTGTTACTGGTAAAACATTAACACAGAATATAACTATCTCAATCTTAGAGTCTCTGACAAACAGACTGAATATCATCAACAGAAAAAAAGAGCGAAAAATCGCTAAGAAATGGATTGAAAAACTGAATATAAAACCTGCATATCCGACGATGATGATCGATAAGTTCTCAGGAGGGAACCAACAGAAGGCCGTCATCGCGAAATGGTTAGCGTATGAACCGAAACTCTTGATCGTAGATGAACCAACACATGGTATCGATATCGGAGCAAAACTGAGATACACAAGCTGCTGAGGGATCTTGCAAAAGGTGGTATGGGAATCATTGTGATCTCTTCGGATCTCCCGGAGGTCCTGGCTGTAGCTGATAGGATACTAGTGATGCGTCGTGGACGTTTAGTGGGTGAGTTTACCAGTACTGATGCTGATCAGGAAAAGATCATGAATATTGCTTTGAAAGGGAAATGCTGATGTCTATAAAAAAGATCTTGAAAAAAAGGAATCAAATCTGTTCTTTGTGATACTGCTGCTCATGGTAGGGATCACATTAGTGAACAGAGACTTCTTAACTGTACAGAACATTATGGATATTTTACGTAGTTATGCGGTATATGGGATTGTTGCTCTCGGTATGTTGCTAGTAATCATCACCGGAGGGATAGATGTATCTGTTGGGTCGATGGCAGCAGCTATCACGGTGGTGATAGGTGAATTTATGGTGCATATCGGTGGTAATATGTTTATCGTCATTTTCGTAAGCTGTGCTGTGGGTATCCTGTTCAGTCTCATAAACGGGTTCTTCATTGCAAAGATGAATATTCCGGCAATAGTCGTAACACTCGGTACACTCAGTATATTTAGAGGGATAGAGCTGTTCATCACGGGAGGCAGTTGGATAACCGATATACCTGAATGGTTCATCGCCTTTGGCAAAATAAAGATCGTATCAGTGCCGATCCAAGTGATTATTTGGATTGCAGCTGGTGTGTTGACCTTATTCGTTCTGGAGTACACAAGATACGGTCGCGGTGTCTGCGCATATGGTGGTAACCCTGAGGCTGCGAAGCGGGTAGGGTTCTCGAATACGAAGACTATCATATTTGTATGGACTTTCCTTGGATTTATGGTTGGTCTTGCAAGTGTCATGCATCTGTCCATTGTACGCCATGTGGACCCTAATGCTTTTTCAAATTTCGAATTGACGGTTATCGCTGCCTGTGTGTTGGGAGGAGCCAATATCATGGGTGGAGAAGGTTCAGTACTAGGGACATACTTTGGTGTGATTTTGCTTGCAGTTGTGGAAAATGGTCTGATACTCACGCATATCTCTCCATATTGGCATAATGTGATCGTTGGTTCCGTCATTCTTATCGCAGTAACATCAGAAGTGATGCAGCTGAGACGACGAGAACGGCAAATGGCAACGATCGATGTGGATAAAAAATAGATCAAATAGGAATGAGAACATGAAATACGAAAAGATACTACTAATACTATTGGCTGTGATATTTAGCTTTTTCTCTATTGTCAGTCCCTCAAAGTTTCTAAACTTGTTCAATCTGCAGACGATGCTATTCCAGTTGCCTGAATTTACGATACTCACATTTGGGATGATGGTTTGTATCCTTACTGGAGGGATAAATCTGTCAATATCTGCTGTGACTGCATTAAGTGGCATCATCGCAGCACTGTCACTCACAGGATTATCAGATTCAGTGTTGAACATCCCTCTACTGATCATTCTTTCACTAACGTTTGGTATGTTGATGGCCATTCTTTCAGGATTTCTGAATGGGTTTTTTGTCGCAGTGCTCGGAGTAACCCCTATTCTTGTAACAATCGGAACACGGGCGATGCTTGAGGGAATAGGATATATCCTTACCAAGGGAGGGTCTGTCTCCGGATTCCCGATAGAGTTCTTCTTTATCGGTGGAGCAACTTTCATCGGTATACCAATCCCGTTGTATATCCTGACAGCTGTGTGTGTGATGATGTACATCCTTCTGCACCGTACACCCTGGGGGACAAAAGTGTATTTCATTGGCAGTAATATACATGCTGCTGAATATTCTGGGATCAATGTCAAACGAGTTCTTATCCAAGTATATGTACTTTCTTCCTGCCTTGCAGGTATCGCTGCAATGATCATGATCTCTCGGTACAATTCGGGAAAGGTCACCCTAGGTTCCTCATATCTACTTCAGACTGTGGCAGCATCAGTGCTTGGAGGGACGAGTATTAGTGGAGGAAAGGGGAATGTTTTAGGAGTTATCCTTGCCACAGTGATCCTTCAGATCGTTTCAACTGGCATGAATATCTTAGGTATCAACCGATTCCTCATAACCGTGACGATAGGATTGATTCTTATCCTTACCCTTGTAATTAACTATCTGGTTTCTACAGAGAAGTTCAACAGAATATTACACATCAAAAAAGTGGGTGTGGGGATCTGATGCAGGAATTAGTATGAGAAAGGAATAACCAGCTTCTTAGAAGCTGATAAAAAAATGGAGGTTTTTTATGAAAAAACTATGTTTGCTGACAACAGTATTTCTTCTCTGTGCAGTAGGTATGTTTGCTGCTGGACAGCAGGAAAGTGATGATGTCCCATCAATTCTTGTTATGCCTAAGTTGATCGGGATCCCGTACTTCAATGCTTCAGAGAAGGGTGCTCTGCAAGCAGGAGAGGATCTGGGAATAAAGGTTATCTACAATGGTCCGACAGAGACAGATGCTGCGGCTCAAGTAAAGATGATTGAGGATTATATCGTACAGGGTGTTGATGCTATCGCTGTAGCTCCAAACGATCCTGCAGCATTGACCCCAGTGCTGATGAAAGCTCGACAGAAAGGAATCTTTGTACTTGACTGGGATACACCTGCAGATAAAGCTGTCGTTGATCTTTCTGTACATCAGATCGATGACCAACTGTATGGCCAGCATTTCTGGGATCTTCTTGTCAAGCATATGGGTACCGATGATGCTGATTATGCGATCCTCACTGGAGGTTTGTCAGCAGAGAATTTGAACAGTTGGATCGACTCTGGTCTAGCATATGCTGAAGAAGTATATCCTAACTTGAATCTGGTATCAGAGAGAATACCGACAAACGAGAAGCAGGAAGAAGCATATAACAAGGCACTCAACCTTCTTAAAGCATATCCTTCAGTACAGGGTTTGGTATGTATGAGTTCACCATGTCCAATCGGTGCTGGTCAGGCTGTAGAGGAACTGGGTCTGAAAGGTGAGGTCGCTGTTGTTGGAACAGGACTTCCTACTGATTCATGTCCTGGCCTGAAGGCTGGAGCTATCTCAGAAGTATCCCTCTGGGATCCTGCAACACTTGGATATCTCGTAGTCTATCTTGCAAACGAGATGATTCAGGGGAATGAGATTGTAGATGGTGCGGAAGTACCTAATGTTGGAAACATCGAACTGAAAGCCGATGGAAAGACCGTTATCATGGGACCCCCATCAGATTTTAATACCGGAAACTGTCACCAGTTTGATTTCTAGAGTCAATTAGATTACCGATTTCTTGACTGATACAGAGCTTAGTATGTGAAGCTCTGTATCAGTCGATATTCTTTTATGAACAGGATGAGTAATGAATACATTTAATACATGTGCAGTGGATCTTGGGAATACATCAGGAAGAGTTATGAAGGCTCTTTTTGATGGGAAAAAAATTGATCTTGTAGAGATGAACCGGTTTTCAAACAATACCATACCATTTTCATCATTCGTTAAAGTGGATGTGATGCATTTACTTCATGAGACGATAACCGGTATTTTGAGATCTGGAGATATTTCCTCAATCGGTATAGATTCGTGGGCTATAGATTTCGGATTGCTAGGAGATGATGATGATCTTATTCTGACACCTCATCATCATAGGGATCCGCGAACATTGAAGATCCTTGAACAGTTCAACGATAGAGCAAAGCAAACTCCTTGGTATCATTCTACAGGGATCACTTTTCAGGCGATAAATACTTCACTTCAGCTACTTTCGATGGCTCGGGACCATCGTAGCGTACTTGATCACGCACATTCGTTCTTGATGATTCCGGATTTGTTAGTATTCTTTTTAACAGGTATACAGGCAAATGAAGCTACGAACGCATCAAATACCCAGTTAGTGTCTCTGAAAACACAAGCATGGGATTGGAAGATCATACATGAGATCGGTGTCCCTGAAAGGATCTTCAAAAATATAGTTAAACCTGGGACCTGTTTGGGGACACTGCGTTCAACTATTAAGGGTTACTATAACTATACAGGCGATCCGTCTATCATAGCTGTGGCAAGTCATGATACTGCAAGTGCGGTACATGCTGCACCATGTACCGATGAACATTCTGTGTTTATTTCCAGTGGAACCTGGTCCCTGATCGGTACAGTCATCGAACAGCCGATAATCAGTCTTGAAGCCATGTGTAGGGGATATAATAACGAACGTGCTGCAGATGGAAGGATTCGATTCATCAAGAATACCCATGGCATGTGGATCGTCGAGGAACTGCTGCGTGTTTGGGAGTTGCATGATGGATACAAGACTTCATACCAGGATATCATGGAAGCGGTGACGCATTCAAAACCGCATTATGCTATCGTTGATATAAATCAGAATAGATTCTATAACCCACACAATATGGTAGAAGAAGTCGTTTCCTACGTAGAGGAAACACAACACAAGAGATTGACAACTAGAGGTGAAATCCTGCGTGCTGTGTTCGAGGGACTTGCATGTTCATATCGCGAAGCTTTTGATGATCTAAGAGAAATAACAGGTAAAACATATAGCTGTATAAATATCGTGGGAGGAGGGTCGAGAAACTACCTCATTGATCAATATACAGCGAACATCTGCAATGTTACTGTCATTGCAGGTCCAGCAGAAGCTACAACGATAGGGAATGTTCTTTCACAGCTAGAATACCATGGAAAGATACATAATGAGGAAGAAAAATCTCAATTGATTTATAATTCATTCCAAATAGAAGAATTCCTTCCAAATGATAAAGAGATCTGGGAAGCCTGCTATAGGAACTACAGAAGACTTAGGGATGCCTGAATCATCAACATTGATATGTAACCCAAACCTAATTGAGGTTTCATAAATAACTGGTTTACTCTTAATGAATAAAGAAGTGGTATCGTTTTGATTGATTATTGTAAAACAGAGAATTCTATTAATAATCACCCACTCACTTCCTCTCCATTTCTGAATGTTACCCGCACATCTTCTTTGCTGTACACGGTGATGTGATCGAGAAGAGAATTCCAGAGAGTTTCAGAGAAATCAGTGATCACACTATCTTGCTTACTGAGGGTTTTTAGAAACAGTCTTGTTTTGGTCTTTCGACACTTTTTGTCTTGTATGGCCTCTTCCAATGCTGTCGCTGTTTCATTGATCTTGGCGTAGCGTGCTGATAGGTCCTCAAATTGGTTCTGATACGCTTTTTGGTCCATCACCCTCGAGGCGTTTGAGCGGCGAGTTGTTCCATGAGCTTAACAATCTCGACTCGATCCCTGTTAACGTGCTCCAGTTTATCTTCTTCCTGGGAAGTGTCAAATACAACATCCCCCATAGCTTCGAAATCTTGGATAATCGCCTCTTTATTGGTTATGAGCTTGTTTACAGCATTAATGAATATCGATTTGATCTCATCCTCATAGAGATGAGGTGCTGTGCATATATGTTGCTTATCGTCATATTTTCTGATACACCGCCACACGGCTTTGCGGTACTTGCTATTCGAATGCCAAATTTTACGCCCAAAGAACCCACTGCAATGACCACAACGAATGCGCCCTGAGAAGATATTTGATGTAGGTGATGTTCGAATGAGTGTCTGCCTCTGTTTCTTGCGGATCTCTAATTCTTTCTGCACCAGATCAAAGATATCGGCTTGAATGATCGCCTCATGGTTATGTTCCACATAATACTGGGGGACCTCCCCCCTGTTTAGCACAGGTTTCTTAGTGAGAAAGTCTGCGACATAATACCTCTGGAGCAATGCATCCCCCTTGTACTTCACATTGGTGAGAATGATTCTGATCGATGATATATGCCATGTGCTATTGCCTGAACCAGTTTTGTGCCCCTCTCTCTCTAGGCGCTTGCAGATCCCGTGCAGTGAACCTCCCTGTAAGAACAACGAAAAGATATACCGCACCAGCTTTGCCTGCTCGGGATTGATCACCAGGTTACCATCGGGACCTTTATCGTAGCCAAGAAATCTTGAGTAGCCCACCGTGACTTGACCATCAGCGAAACGCTTACGCCGGCCCCATTTCGTGTTCTCCGATATGGAACGTGATTCTTCCTGGGCTAAAGAGCTCATGATGGTGATAAGGAGTTCTCCCTTGCTGTCAAAGGTCCAGATGTTCTCTTTCTCGAAATAGACCTCAACCTTCTTTTCTTTGAGCTTTCGAATCGTCTGAAGGCTGTCAACGGTATTTCGAGCAAAGCGGCTGACCGATTTGGTAACGATCAGATCGATCTTACCCGAAAGAGCGTCCTGTACCATGGTGTTAAACCCTTCCCGGCGTTTTGTGTTGGTACCAGATATCCCTTCATCTGTGTAGATTTTGACAAAGGTCCATTCAGGCTTTCCCTTGATCATCGTGGTGTAGTAGTCGACCTGTGCCTCATAGGAAGCATACTGATCATCACTGTCCGTTGATACCCTGGCATACCCTGCCACTCTTCGCTGTGGAGCAAATCGCGTATGCTCTTGTCCTGTGGAAAATCCCGGGAAGCCGGGATCACTCGTACTTCTCTCATGCGTTCACCTCTCTGTAGCTACGTATTTGTTGTTCTTGTGCACGGCGAAAAGCCTGTGCATCGCGCTTTGCTGTATTCTTCCAGGCAGAGGTGTGTACCTCCCCATTGTGTAGATGAAACTCCAGGGTGTCGTTGAACACCACAATATGATCAACATAGTCGTCAATCCAACTCGGTTGAATGCGGAGTCTTCAGGAGCACCGGCTAATGGGGCGATAACCTTGCAGCAGACTTGGTGCAATGAGTAGACTGGGAGATTTTTTGCTCTACACGAAGCTGCGCCATACCGTCTACGATGTGAACATCTATATTGCCCTAATTGGAATTTCGTGAGGCTCCTCTTCGTATCGCAAGGGGTGTAGGTAAAGGAGTGATTCCCGTACCCGCAGATCAGCTTCCCGGTAAACAGGTACCTCGCTTCCAGCATGCAACCCCAATGTGCCGGCGGCGATCTCGTTCGGCTTCCACCTTATGGTGAAGCTCATCGCTAATTATTCTCGGATGAGTCCCTGTACTTCAAACTGTGGGAGCTCTCCATAATTCAACTTCTTATGATGGGTGATGTGACTGTCGGTATAGGTTCTCTGGAGGATGCTGAAACCTCGGTACTTCTCCTGATCGAGAATTCGAAGGATAGAGGATTTTCCAAAGGGGAGACCTTTACGGTTGAAGATGCCTTTTGCTGATAAGGCATCAGAGATCTCAGTGAGCGTCATACCTTCAGCAAACGCATGGTACATGAATTCGATTGCTTTAGCTTCCTCGTCAATGACTTCGAAATGGTCAGTAGCCCATCGGTACCCGTAGATGGAGTAGGCGAGAAACTCACCTCGTGCAAAGCGCTTACGGATCCCCCATTTGACGTTTTCACTGATCGAAAGGCTCTCTTCTTGAGCATAGGAAGCGAGAATTGAAAGCATGAGTTCCCCATCAGGAGAGAGCGAATCAATGTGTTCCCGCTCAAATTGGACCGAGATGTTCTTTTCCTTCAAGTGCCGTACTGTGTTTAAGAGATCAACCGTATTACGAGCAAACCGGCTGATGGATTTTGTGAGTATGATATCGATTTTACCGGCCTCACAATCAGCTATAAGTCGTTGGAAATCTCTCCTGTTCTTTGTGCCAGTGCCTGAGATCCCCAGATCGGCATAGACCCCAGCGTATTCCCACCGGGGGTTCGTTTGGATGAGGGAACTGTAATGGCTAATCTGAGCTGATAGGGACTGCCTCAATTCATCAGAGTCTACCGATACTCGAGCATAAGCTGCCACTTTTTTCTGGTTGGGAGGGTGGGGCAGTGTGATTAATTCTGGTTATCTTCGCCATGATTTTTCTCTCCAAAACTGTTGGTCCAGTAGTAGGTAATTTTGCAACTACTTAACATATAAGAAATTGTATTGTATCAATCGCTCGTAAGGCAAAGTTAGTCAAGGAGTCTGTGCGAACAATGAACCAAGAAGTGGATGATATGTTTCCAGCAGTAGAGCTTTGGCATGAGAGAACTCCGTATCAGTGAGAAGGCCTGCTTTGAGTAGGTTCTCTGCAATAGATACGGATATTTGGTAGGTAACCTCAGCGTCGAAATGATCATTATTCATCAGAGCTCTCCTTGTAGTAGCGAGAGGTGATATAACATGCATGGCTACAGTAGATCCGGTTCGGGTTCCCGTAGGCGGTAAAGGGTTTGCCGCAGGTTGGACAAACGAAATGATATAGGGCCTTTGATGATCTCCTGACAAGATACGGATGAGCGTTCCACCACTTCTGCCGGCACTTCTTGCAGCAGAACAGGCGTTTCTTACGATGCTCTACCTGAATGATTTCAGCCCCACACTGCTTACAAACGCTCTCGGGTGGCGCAGGAGGGGTAAGCAGCCCCTTTTTTGCTGCTCGAATGCAGTAGGATTTCACTGTGCCCTCAGGCAAGGATAGGGTAGTGGCGATATGGCTATAGGTAAATCCCAACGATCTCATCTCAAGGACTTGCTGCTTCTCAAAAGCGGTCATCGAAGTCCTCCAAGAGCGTATGTGGTACCACTAGGCATGGGGGGTAATGGATACTGGTGTAGCATGATCATAGGTCCTCCTACCTACTACCGAAAAACCGTACCCCCATAAGAAAACAGAAAAAGCCCCAACGAAGATGGATCTTTCCATCTCGCTGGGGCTCAAGTCATAATAAACCTCTACAACTCAGGTTTTTCTTTGAGGGTTTTTGAACGCTCGATATATGCAATCTTACCATCATGCACTTTTAGTACCACATGTATTTCCCCATATGACATTGTTTTGATTTCTTTAAGCATCCAGAGGAAAACCCCTCTTACTTTTTCGGTAGTCATACCTCCCCCTTCTTCGTTGACTGCTCAATGAAGTCATTCAGTTGATCTCGTCTGAACCGCACGGATCTACCAATCTTCACATAGCTGATTTTTCCTTTGCTGACCCAGTTTCGCATGGTTTGAGCTTTTACCCCCAAGATCTCAGCTGCTTCTGCGTAGGTGAGTAGGTACGGGGGGATCTCAAGTTCTCTGATAAGCTCCCTGATCTGTTCGAGTTGTTCATGCATAGATGAACCTCCTTACTATGAATTAGATACCATGAAGCTTATCAGAGGGCTGCAGATTTGAGAGATGCAGATTATGTGAAGGAGGTTGCATAGGGGTAAGAGAAATCCTTCCAATGGGGGTAGTAGAGGATAAAACAGGGAGAAAAAGGTTGTCATATTGAATCAGAAAGAGACTTCTCCTGTTTCTCTCATGTAGAAAGGAGATAGAAGCATGGAAGACTTAGTACGGTTGACACACATTGAACTACAGGTTGTGATAAGGGAATTACGCAAGATGCATGAAGACACCTCGGTGTGTGAATTCATACTCGAACAGATCGACAAGCGAATCTCAGAGTACCCACAGAAGCCATGAATAACTTCTGTTACCCATGAGTTAGTGGGCTGTCTGAGCTTGACTTGTCTTCGCTATTGTTCCTAGATGTCAGGTGCAAGAAATCTGTATTGAAGGATGAGAGGATATGATGGTTGATAGGTTAGAAAAAGAAGTAAGGAAGCTCCAGGCTCTCTCAGATATGCTCATGCACATGGAAGGAGAGCCCGTTCCAAAGGAACATCGGATCTTCTCGATGACATAGTTAAGGGCCTACGAGAAAGCATCCAACTTATCAGTCAATAGGTTTCAGCGACTGTTCTATGAGTGCTATGTAGCTTTCAAGAGCGTCTACATATGTTTCAAGCCTGGCCGTGTAGGTATCTAGAAGAAGGAAGTTTGATAGGAGATCACTATCAGTCTGTGGGGCGAGGATAAGCTCATCAAGAGGGAACGTTGGCCGCTGGATCTCAAGCTGAGGGATCTCGATCGGGTTCGGGGCCTCACTTACGGTTCTGCAGCCGCTTACGGTACCGATCAGCAATATGACTACTGATAGCAGTAGCACTCTGTTTGGCTTCATCTGATAACTCCTTTCGGTCTTGTGGGCTTGGGATTTCCTCAATGAGTTTTCTATGGTCAGCTTGGATCTCTTGGACCTTCTTTTCAGCTCCCTTCTGGATCTCCCCGACATCTTCACGCAGCTGTTCTTCCACCTGGACTCTCTCAAGCTTTCCTTCTAAACGTTCGATCTCTTCTCTTTGTCTCTGGATCCTTTTGGTCTTGATCTCTATGTACAGCAGCAAAGATCCGATGAAAACGATGACTCCTGCAATCCACCCCATACGAATTACCCCTTGAATTTATCTGCGATTTTGATTCCCTTGTCAGTCGCCACGTAGGCTGTAGAGAGAGTTCCTGCAACTGTCACGATCTGAGTGATGGGGATCTGAATATGTGGGACTGTCGCTTGAAGCACCAAAGCAATCACTACCATCAAGCACCAAAAGCACACGATCCATAACGTCTTATGTTTAACCTTCCCTTGAGTGTCTGTATATGCCATATCTCCCTCCTATGAGAATAGTTTTTCTATGATGATGATACTTGTGGAAACTGTTCCAATCGCCCCAAACACCAGACGGAGCACGGTAGCTTTCCACGATTTTGTTTCTTGTATTCCTGATTGTATGTCAGTAACCCGCTTGGTAACAGGACAGGATTCTTCGCGATTGAGTTTGAACTGTCCGAATTCCAGTCGAAACGCTTTAAGGTCATCTGCATTGTCTTTGACTGCTTTTGCAAATCCATTTCCAACGAGCATGTGATCAAGCCTATCGATTTGTCCTGCCATCTTGTGTAATGTTGGCTCCATGGTATCAATACGGTGTTGATTGCTTTTCACGTTCTCGTGCATTGCTTGAATGATCTGTGGAGCATTATCTGTTGTAACTACAATATCCATAAATCCACTCCTTAATATGCCTGTATGGTCTGCAGATCTGGATCGTCAAACATATCGACTATCTCTGCATAGACAGCATCGGTCTTCACACAGGTATAGATGTACTGATAGAGAGCTGAGGAGTCTCGTAATGAGAATTCTGCAGGTAGCCTGAAATTATATGTCCGGTTGAACATGGGTTCAGGTTCATGATATGGACATTCAACCGGCATCGCGTTTTCATTCAGAAGTTCCTGTGCATCCTCTTTCGCCATAAATTCGACCATCGCTGTATCAAGTGTTTGATCAAGCAACCCCTTATAGTAATCTTCATGGAGCTTCATTTTTAAACCGCTCTCGTATGTCGCATACCCACATACAGTAACTGTAAGGAGACCCCATTTCACAAAATAATCTGCCCGATGCACCCGGATATACAACCGAGTATTTGCCCGTGTCCTGTTATACTCTCTATCTACAATCGCTGAAAAACCCATACCTACCTCCTGTTAATTCCAAGCACTCAAGCTATTTCTCGCCATGAGAAAATCATTCACATATATTTTTGTCTGTACATACTGCGGGTCAGTATCGATATATCTGGTGCTGGTGTTGAGCTTCATGACATATTTCCCCTCACACGACAAGCCTAGATTTTTTTGTAAGTAGGTTGCATCATAGGTTCTCATATGCAGCTCATCAAAATCCTGAGTGCCATCGTTGTACGAAGCTCCATTGAGATACAATCTCCACCGTTCATAGAAGGCGTGGGCTGTCTGAGCATAGACCCCACCGGAAGCCCCATCACTCAAGAATGTACTTGCTGATTGTTGCCAGCCTGTACCATACAGATAGTATTGAAGAGAAAGCGTTATCTCGTCTTTCATAAACCACCAGTTCGCCATATCAGCATATGCATACGGTCTGTGGCCATGCATATAATAGCTCCTGTTTCCCGTAAGGCGCATGTAGGTATCTCCAGCTGCTTTTGAGACAATCTTTCGATATTCATTATGTGCGGTGAATCCAGCAAATAGTATTTCCCCTGCCATCAGAACACCACCTGTACCATATGCCTACCGTTCACGTTAGCTGAACCCCATGTTTCGGCCTCCGGCTGCTCCATATATCGAGCGATCACTGGCCGGATCATCCACCATTGCTTTTTGGTGAGGACCCCATCAAGCCGGTAGGTCAGTGGGGTGTTCCTCGGATAGGGTTTGTCAACGAAACACAGCACGAATCCTGCGATTGCCCTGGGCATAGTCCTTTCAGCCTTCTTCCCTGCAGCGATGCTGTAGGTATCTGAGGGGATTCCGAAGTACTCACCATTCACGATATGAGCATACCCATATCTCCAACCCTCAGGAGCCTGAATGAAATCCGCGACATCATTGCCGACCGCTCCATAGACGGCCCCACCATAAATACTCACGCCGTGGATCTCTTGAAACCGTAAGTTAGTCTCTCCAACCTTGTAGACATTATCTGCAGAGGGCATGATATTCTTTACCTTGATCCCTTCCTTTACACTCTCGACTGCAATATCAACTACGCAGGAGGTTGCCCTCGTTGCGGTATTGATTGAAACAATAAACACTCCATCAGGATCATAGATCTCCAGAGATGTACCACTTAACAGGAGGGAATACTTGGAGGCCAAAGTAGAAGTGATTGATACCATCTGCAGGTCCGGTCCATTAAGGCTGTAAAACGAATTCGCATCGTAAGTGATCGAGAAGTTCCCGGTAAAAGGCATCGAGGTTCCAGTAGGAAGCGCTGAGAATTCAGCGATCAAATCGTCACAGAGAAAGTGGAGAAAAGCATCAGTCGGATTATCCCAGAGAGGTATTCCATCATCAACAACAGTAGCCACAAACGTTGAAGCTACCGTATCATACACTTCGCTTAGGTTGACTTCCGTACTCATAAGGGGTGGAAACGGATCTGATTCAGCTGTACGGATAACATATAACACTCCGTTTGATATGTAATCACCTTGAAGTGCATCCATTGACCGAGAACCACCATAAAAGTAGACAACCTCTGAGAAGCTGTATGTACCAAACTGTCCTGAAACACCAGTTACATCTGGATTGTCTCTCATATAGTTTTGAATGAAATTGAAGAAGTCACACGTTTTGTAGATATCACCGGTAGTCTTCGAATAACTGGTGGTACCTGCAGCGCCTGCCTTCTGGGTGGAGAACTCAGGAGAGGTGAAGATCCCGGAAACCGAAGAATTGATCAGGGAAGCATCCCTGGCAATGAGTGAACCGTTCGGGCTGGCATGGAACTTGGTCACCCCATCAACTGTCAATTCAATGCCATGATCCTTATCAATATGAATGGTGTACACTACTCCATTCACGGTCTCTTCTATGACCAGCTTTCTCACCGTCGCATCGTTGATGAAAGCCTCTTCTGAGATCAGAGAATCTATGAACGCAGTATTCCCTGTTAGATCATTCACGAAGAGATTGTTCACTGCCAGCCGGCTGAAGAACTGAGTTTGGGTATACTGCAGGAGAGCATCAAACTCTGCCTGGGTGACATCCGTCTTCTGAAAGATCACCTCACTGAATACCGTTTGAAGAGCCGTTGCCATATCGACTGCCCGCTCATAGAGGATCGCAGAGGTGGTATTCTCCGATGCATCATTCTTCATTCTTCCAATGAAAAGCCACCCCACCGCATCAACCACATACCCATCCTTCCCGTAGGAAGCATCAGCTATCTTGAATTGGTTCTGCAGGTAGTCATAGCTGGCCACATAGGCCTCACCTGTAGAGAGCTCTACTACCAGAAATCCATCGATCACCGCGTTGGGGTTGATCATTCGCTTTTTGACCGTGATCTTGGTATCCTGATAGTAGATGAAGCCATCCACATCAGAGGGATCTCCGGCCTCATCATACCCATGCAGATAGACCTCTCCCGGATTCACAGCAGTGAAGGTCGAGTAGTTCATTTTCAAACCAAGACCAACCGATGAAGCCCCCCTAGGGCCAGAAGGCCCAGGGGTTCCATCATCGATAGTGACAATGGTTATCTGGTTACGGGTTATTATGCTCATAGGCCCCTTAGCTTACACTGCAGCTGATCGTTGATTTCACATCCACATCTGATGTACCTACTGAGATGGTCTTTCCTGTCTTTGAGGCTGAGGCATCAGCAAAGGTCCTGGCATTCCCGTCCTTGTTGGTGATCGTCCAGGTGTAGGTGTACTCAGTCCCTGCAGCATCAATCTCAGATCCGTTCTGAAAGAGCTTGGCTGATAGATCGGTGGTTCCAACGCCATTCTTGAAAACCGTGCCGGCACTCGATTCGATAACCACCTGGACCGGATCTGTCATATCGGTGAAGGCAATCACGTCATAGAATGAATCTCCGTTGGTGGGAGAGGATGCATCATTGTCGGTGATCTTCACCTTGAACTGCTGCAGACCATTGACCATAGCAGAAGTAATGGTCAGAGAACTGTTTGTCTGCCCGGAGATCAGATCCCAATCAGCCCCTGCTCCTTCATCAGCATTGCCCGGGGCATACTTGAACCACTGATACCCCAACAATGTGGTATCTAAGGTTGCTCCTCGGTAGAGTTCAGCCTTGGCAGTCAACGAATTCGGCACAGAGTTCTTGAAGACATTTCCCCCCGGAGCATGGACAGCAGCCACAGCGATGTTGTTTCCATCGATCACCTTCGAGAGGTTGATGCTGATCTTGTAGGTAAGATCCAGTCCTGTTGCATCATCATGATAGATGATCGTACAGAGGTACTCGATCGCATTGATGCTTCCGGTCAGCTTATTGGCTGAGACGGTGAGAATATGACTCTTTGCACCAGAGAGCGCTTCCCCGGAGGTTAACCCTGTGAAGGTGCTCTGGTCAGAAGGCTTCCGCTGCCAAGTGACTGACTGCACAGCTGAGTCAGCGATCGTATCGGTTCCGCTTCCCAGGATGAAGAGGCTAGGAGTGAGCACCAAAGAGGTGCTGCCCCAATCGGGGGTATAGGTCCCCGTATCAGCTGAGTATCGCTGTGTTTTCGGGAGATTTGATGTGATGAACCCGGTGAGGGTCAACGCATCGTTGTAATCCATAATCGTAATCTGTCCAACTGAAACTGCCATTGCTGTTTATCTCCTTTTATATAAGCTCACAGAAAAATGTGGCTCGTGTTTCTACATCCTCATCGGTTATTTGAATGCTCTTCCCCCCTGAGGAGTAATGAGCAGAGTTCCATATGTCATCTGATGTCGTGTTATGAGATCTCCTTGTCCACCTGAATCGAGCAGCATCATACTGATCTGTGATTTCCTGCCCTGATTGGTAGACTCGAGCCTCTAATGTGGTATCGGTGAGAGCTGGGCGGAAGATATTCCCGTGAGTTGATACGATGAGCAGGAACACCGCATCTTCCCCGGGTGCTCCTTGGGCCCCCACCGTATCGTTCTTTCCATGATCGATAGTCTGTGTATAGGTCTGAGCATTCAGATTGAACACGGAGATCCCAATTGCTGTATACTGAGTTATCTCACTCTCATCGGTGAAGCTCTTTGCCGTAATGAGGACGGTCACATCTAATCCGCTGAGCGCAGTATCTACCAGTCGTACCACTGTTCCCGGGGGTATATCCTGCTTGGAGTAATATGTATACTGGGAGTTCGCATACCGGTGGTATTGGCTGATGAGGTTAGCATGACGGCTAGCGAGCTCCTTGGTATGAACAAACTGAAGTTCTTCCTGCAGCAGGTTATCTGAGGAGCCCTCAGGGAGGGTCTCTCCGGTTCTCACAACACTGGTATCTTTGACATAGATGATATCGCCATATGCATCCATGCGAGTGATGTAGTAGGGCAGTCCTCCAGCGTTATGGGCTGTAATGGAAATATACGGTCCCCCAGCTGCTGCAATGCTACAGGTCACATCCCCACTTTGGGCGGTAAACGTGTGCGTGACATTCGAGACAGCTATGATGGTATTCGGTCCCACGAGGTCTATTTCACTTGCTGCATTACACGCCTCAATCAGGGCGGGTTCCCGGTATGTATCGCCTAGGGCTTCTTCCCACTCAGAAGTGCTATAGGTTTCAGTTCCATCAAAGAATGCCCCAGGAGCAAGCTCCATAGAGCAGTAGGGGTGTCCTTCAGACCGTCCTGTGGTGTTTCGGTAGATTAGATACCCGCTTGATTGAGCAAGCCTGGTAAACGTCACTCTCGCAGATCTATACTGCCTGATCTGTTTTGTGAGTGTGATCGCATTACCCCCCACCACATACAGAGTATCTGCATCCACGGTGAGGATCCCTTCTGTTGATGTGCAATCGATCTGAAAGAGCCTAAGCTCCCCGGTTGCATCAAAGTAATAGACATTTCCTAATTCATAGAGCATCTGATCGATCAGTTCTTTACAACTCTGAGAGCTATCTACCGTCTTGGTGATCATATCCTCGATGATCATGCAGTCATCAGATACGGTTATTCCTGCTGCACTACAGATGGTGGTAAGTGCGTTGGATGCAGAGCAGTGAAACAGATGTTGCCCGTTTGCAATGAACGCTTTCCCCAGGAGCCTGGTGCCGATGTCCTCTAAGGTGATCTCAAGGGCTCTTTTTCCCGTTGTGGTTACTCTCCATGTGTAGTTTGTCGACAGATACCCGGTGAATAGAGGGGTGAGTCCATCGTAGAGAACTGCTTTGATATCCCCATCAGTTGCGATAATATCTTCGATACTGGGACAATCCTTCTCAAGTTGGAGTGTGACCTGATTGGAGGAACTTGTTAGGCCGTTTAGTAGCTGATAGCGGAAGGTCAGCGACCTATAGATGATCGCATCCTGAGAGATCGTCTGGGTAGGAGGATGCCCACTAGCTAGATCATCCCCTAAGAAGGTAAGGGTCAATGATGGATTATTGATACGTGCCATTAGTTAGGTAACTCCATAGTAGTTAAGTGCGTCAAACTCAGTCCTGATCATCTGAGCAAATGCTCTCATTCCGCCATTGCCGACTACCGGAGATTGTTGGTAGATGTTTATGGTTATGTGTGTTGCCCCTGGTAGCCAGCACTGCTTACCGCTGTTGATGTTGCAACTGAGTCACTGACTACCGCCCCGTTCTCTGCGATAGCATCGATGTTTGCTAGGCGGTCTGAAAGACCTGAGAATGCTTGAGTAGAGAACGCTCCCGGATTAGATCCATACTGCTTCTGCTTAAACGGATGGAGCAGGTTATAGGCAGCAATAGCGACGACATGTCCCAGATGCTCAATCCAAGAGCCCAACCAGCTTAAGAGATCTGCCACAAACTGCACAGGGCTCATAAGGACTGTGAAGGCCTTTGCCACGAGGATCAAGATCGGCGAGAGAGCCTCAAGTACTCCTGATAGGACCGAAAAGATCGGCTGCAATGACTGAAGGATCGGAGAGAGCACTGCCACGAGAATATTCGCTACAAGAGCAAACGCGGTATGAAGAGAATCCAATAGTGGCAAGAATAATCCTGCAAGTGTTTGGCCAATCCACATGAACGTATCAACCAGGGGTTGGAACACAGCTGTTAGTGCTGGTGCCATCACAGACACAAAGCCTTCGAGGATCGTAAGCAGGATCCCAAGCGGGGAAAGCGTGTTATAGAGGATGTCGATTATCGGCTGAATGGTAGTCATGATTTGACTCACACCCCCCATCAGTTCATCTGCAAGCATCCCTGAAACTGGTCCCCCATATCTCCCACTAATCCTGTGAGAAGCATCGTGAGGCCACTTGAGACCATCGCTCCAATTTGATCTCCCATACGGGTTTCTTTTGGTGTGGTGTTCTCGGCTGTATCCTCGGTCGCTGTGGCAGTCTGTGCACTTGTGGTAGCAATCTGCCCAAGAATCTTTGTCTGATCTGCTACATCTGCCTTCTGAGCAATCACAGCCAGCTCGGGTGCAACAATCTCATCTAATGCGCTCTTAAAATCTACGGCGATATCGCCATAGATCGACTGGACCATCCCTGCAGTATTGGTGGTCACTCTCTGGGCCATCCCTATTGCATCAGTTACTGCGTGGGTAAGAAGCGGTCCGAGATTCTCAAACGATTGTTCGGCTCTCTGGCGATAGCTATTCGCTGTATCTTGAGATTCAGCTGCCCCGATAGAGAGGGTGGCAAGCTTATCTCCAAGACCAAAGAGTTTACCGATCCAAGTTCCTTGGATCTTTTCTCCGGCAGCGTTGATCGTGTGCTCTATGGCCCCAAGAATCGTTCGTTCAAGGTTGAGACCTATATAGGCGATCCAGTTAACTACTCCAGAGACTACTGATAGGAGCATGTGGGGTATGGTAGAAAACACAGCTTGCAGCATGTGTGTTGTTACGATCCCGATATTCTCTACCGCTGTGATGATGATGGTCTTGATCGAATCCCACTCAAAGGTCTACAAGCATCTCCCAGATGGTACGTAGAGAGAGTTTGAAAGTTTCTGGGAAATGCTTAATCACCGCTCCAACATAGTTGATGATGTTCACGATGTTTGTCTTAATGCCGGAAAATGCTGCATCAAGATTCCCAAGCCAAGGCCCAAAGTTGAAGTCGATTATTCCGCCGATCTGCTGTTTGATATCTCCCCAGGTGTTCTTCATGTTCGTCAGATGCTGACTGGTATCCCCTTGGGCCATCATCTGTGAATACTCACCGAGCTTTTCGATCACTACATCTACAGCTGCCCCCTGGGCAAGCTCCTCTTGGGTGACATCCCCTAAGTCAATCCCCAGGCGCTTGAGCTGTGTGGTGGTGCCCGAGTAGGTGTTTAGCAGCGTAGACATGGAGGAGTTGAGATTCTTACCCGTCACATTGGAGAGGTAGACAGCAGCAGAGGAAATGGATTCGATCTCATCTGCACTCTTTCCCAGTGCTGCAAGCTCTGCGACCATGGCCTCGATATCACCTTTACTTGATAAGGTCTGAGTGCTCAAATCCTCAATCAGGGTTGTGACCTTCCCATAGGCCTCTGTATCCTTCAACGCCAGTGCAAGCTGTTTGTATGAGCGCTCGGCAGTTGAGAACTCGCTAAAACAGGCACCCACTGCATCGCCGAGCATCTTCACTGATGCAATGATCGCAGTCACCGATAGAGCTGCCTTAAGAGTCCCACCAAGCTTATCGGCAGCTCCTTTTAGGCTGCTAAGATCCCCTGCAGCAGCTTTTACCGCAGGTCCAATGTTGTTCTGCCCTTTGATGATGACCTTAGCCTGTGCTGCCATAAGCGGGGATCCTCCTTCGTAATGGGATAAGCCCACTACCGGTAGGCTATGAGGTGCGAGTCCTATTGGTGTGTTTGATCTTCTCGTGCAGATGCTTACGATAGTTGAGTTGTATGAGCTTTAGCACCTGCATGGTCATATATGGCTGCTGTGATAACGAACCGGGAAACGGGAGATGCCTAAAGTCTCCGGTCTCTGAATCACAGATCGGTAGAAACAGTTCGGTTATGTAGGGGAGCCAGTGGCCGTAGGCGCTAAAGAGCTCAGGCTTCTTCTGCCGCCAAAGACTTCTGCACAGAGGGATGCGATGTTTCGGCGTTCCTCTGTGCATGGGAAAAAAACCAGCTTGGGTATAGGCATTCACGACTCGTACCGTAAGCTCTAGGGATCCAAAGATGATATCCGCAACATCATCATTTCGCATCTTCTTCTTGGCTTGTTCATCTTCATAGAAGTTATGATCTACCAGGATCTGAGGCAGCAGTTCCTTGAGTAGGATCAAGGTCTGATGTTCACCGAGTTCCGATGATTCTTTGAGTTTGAGCATCTGAAGGGTAGGGAGTTCTCTTAGAAGAATGAACACTTCATCGTCTTTCTCCAGGCCTACCAGAGAGCCCAGTTCAATGCGTACTTTTTGAATACAGGTGTCATAGTGTTTTGCTTTGATAAACATCGAGTTATCCTCCGTATGGTGTAGAAATGGTATCGGTGATGACCACGGTGATAGGTTCATCTGTTCCGACTGATAATGCCTCTCCTGCAATCGAGGAGGAGAGGATCCCCGTACCGCTGACCGTTGCATCAACATCACTGACTGACATATGCGAGATGGTGATAGTGATGGTGTGATGTGGTGCTGAAGAAGAAAAGCTCAAAGCCACCGATGCGGTGGTCTCTGTGGTTAAGTAGGTGGATTTCAAAGCCTCTACCTGAGCACTATAGGGGATTTCCACACTCAAGGTTGCACTGCGCTTCCCATGCTGAGGACGGCCTGATAGGAGTCCTGAAGCATAGGTTTTCGGTGCTGCCTCAAGGGCATTATCGATCTTGATCGACGCGCTTGAGATATCATAAGAGGTCCCTGCAATGGTAAAGGTTGCAGCTGTACAACGGTAAGAGGGAACCGAAAATCCTGAGAGACTCTCATTTAGGCTTCCAGGCTCTTCCTGTGTGCCTTTGAGATCAATGCTTGCTTTCACATAGTCCCCTGCAGCACAGTCAATCGAGAGCGAAGAGATGGTACATCCGGCGTACTGTTTGACTGCAGCTTTCCGGTCCACTACTACAGTGAGCCCGGGAAGATCCTCATGAACGTTACACAGATTCAAGGTGTGGGTATACACGCCAGACTCATCAATCTGTTCACACAGATCAGATCCTCCCATTGCAGCATGGAGCAGTAGCCCGGCGAACTCAGGTCGGAGGATACAGCTAGCTGATCCTTCTACTGAAATACCGAGAAGATCACGATTCATGGGGGTTTTTGAGGAGAGAAGGGATCCTTCATCGCCTTTCTCAACCGATACTTTGATACTTTCACTGGTGATATCAACCAGCGTAGTAGGGAGTGCTGCTGTCCCGAATGAAGACTCTTTTCCTATCTGGAGGCTTGAGCCGGTTCCTGTAAAAATGCCATGTGTTCATACCTCTTTGCACGTGTATTACCAGTTCTTTGACCACTGGAGCTCGATACTCACCTCAATGGCCGTCATGGTTGCAGAAGCAGTGACCGCCGGGTAGTAGTCCATATCTGTGATCTGCGTAAAATCGATGAATCCATCGAGTGTCCGATTGTGTGTGAGCAGAAGATAGCAGGCGGTGTAGTAGGAGAATACTCGCCTAATCAGCTTCTCGTGCGATGCCCCTTTACACAGGATGAACAGTGTCACCTGCATGGTGGCCTGATCACTTCCCATGCTCAGCTGCTCTAGATGCTCATAATCGGGTTGGATATAGCACATCGTATGACTTCTCATACGATCCACATCTGGAAAATCAATGAGGACCTGATCTTGTGAGATAGCAGGCACCTCGCTTGCCTCTTGATCGTCAATGTACTCAGAAAGCCTAGTAGCAATGATCTGTTGTAACGCGGTAAGCACCTGGTACTCTGTTTTCACGTCTTCTTCCTCTTCTCCATGCGCTTGATTTCACGATCGACAAGCTGATCGAGCTTCTGCCCACAGGCCGGTGATGCAAGATAGCGCTTGACCGGAGTGGCTACGAAATCACGTTCAGGCAGCTGCACCGAGTGGACCTTTTTCCATTTTCCATCTATCTGGAAGGTGAGATATGCACCGTTTGTAGCGGTGATCTTGGCCCCTTTTGCGATTGCATACCCATAGAACACCTGGTTCTTCTCTGATTGCGCTTTTGCCTCCACGATGACAGCCTTGCCACTTCTGATGACCTTCTTGGAGATGCTCTTATAGAGAGCTCCGGTCCCCTTGGATAAGCCATAGCTTGTATAGGCCTTTCTCACCTGGTTCTTAGCTGCAGTTCCAACTCCTGAGAGAATTCTTCGCATCACCGTATGCTTTCGGGCTCCAAGGTCCTCAAGAACCTGTAGAGCCTCAGAGATGTCTGTCTCAATGGAGATCGCCTCAGTGGTGTGCTTTCTTTTGAACATAGCGAGCTACCACCTGATGATCCGAAGGCTATCTACGGGTTGTAGATACTTTCGGTAGTTACTGTAGTTGATAAAGGTCCTGCTGTTATCAGCAAAGCTCTTACCCGTCAGACCAATGTTCCCGTTCGTCTCACTGAGCATGAGGGTTGCTATTCTCATGATCGATAAGGTGATCACACTCGGCATCCGGGAAAGGTTCCAACCAGAGGTATAACTCACGATGATGTTCTCCAGGCCTTGGGGAAAGATCCATCGGTAGTCGCGTTTTCGTATCAGGTCATCTGATACGATGAATTCTTCTGGGTCCAGGTCAGCATCACAGATTCTCATTGCATGGAGCTCTGTTACGTGCCTTGAAGGCAGGTAGAGCTTTCTCGATCCCGATCCACTGAGGATGACATCTGTGTGTTGCCCTTCGGTGGGATCGTACCCAAGATATCCGGTAATAATCTCTTCAGCTGATGAGAGGAATGCCTCTTTGAGCATGAGAGCTTCTTGCGAATCCTCATAGTTTCCACTGTAGGAGTTAAACATGTCGGTGGTGACAATCATCGGTCCTCCGTAAATAGAGAGCACGACGCTTCTAGAAATCTCCTAGAAGCGCCTTGCATAACTGGGTGAGCTACTGTAGTAGTCCTGCTAACCGCAGCTTAGCCAGTAGGGTATTCACATCAGCTACCAGATCCTCTACGGTAGCAGCTGTGCTGTCGGCCTGATCGGCTACGGGAGAGAGCTCACTACTCGGGAGCCCTTCGATGAGGGCTTCAGGATCCACCGAGAGGACTGCTCCTGCTGCGAGTACCAACTCTCCCCCGATAACTGTCTTCTCTCCGCCCTGCTGGGTATAATTCTTCGTGCTATAACTCATGAATCCTCCTTAGGCCTTCTGCTGCAGGACCTTGACTGCTTCACTTAGGATGAGCTTCCCATCAACTCTCTGGGATCCTAAGAATCCGACCTGTCCTGTGGGTGCAAACAGCTCGCCCAGGCGCTTGAAGGTTCTTCCCTGACGGTCTGCAATCCAGTAGTAGGAGAAATCTCCAAAGGCGATGGTTTTATTCCCTGCAGCAACCTCGGGCATATAGGCAGAGGTCTTGATGGGCTTACTGAGGATGGTATCAGGAGTTCCTGCTACGAGTGACGGCTGCCAGATGTACTGGCCATTACCATCTTTGAGTTTTCGAATACTCTTGATGGCTGAATCGTTGATCAGCCATACCCCATTCTTCCGATAGGGAGAGCGTAGAGAGTAGAACAGGTCGATGAGCTCATCACTGGAGATAGCAGTTGCCGATGCGGCTGTCACGCCAAGCTGAGCCCCTCCGCTGGATGCAAGGATCCCCAGAGGCTTTCCAGCGCCATCGCCGGTAAAGCATGCAGCCTCTTCCTTTGCTCCGACCCGTCTGGCAAACTCTCGGGCAATATAGCTCTCAATATCAAAGACGTTATCATTGATAAGCTCCTCTGAAATCTTGATGATGGTTCCCAGTTTGTAGGCACCAATTGATACCTGTCCAAAGGAGTCATCACTTTCAGGGTATGCCCCCTCTTCATCGATCCATGCGGCTTCTCCTTTGGATGCTGAAACAGGGATCTTTCGATCTCCACTGGAGGTGTGGATGATGTGAGCAATACCCCGAAAGATATTCTCCTCTTCGAGAGCCTCAATGAGGGTGTGCTCAAACTCATCAGGGACAAGATACCCACCTTCAGAATCCGTTCCCACCTGCAGTGCGTTTCGGAGATCAGGGAGATTCTCTTTTCTGCGCAGATGGTTCCAGAAGGCTTTCTTGTACGCATCTGATGCTCTGCCGGTCTTCTCTTCTCTCATCTGGGTATCCGGGCGACTGGTGATGGGGGATCCCACATGTGCATTGAGCTCCCGCTCGAATGCCTCAAGGCGTTCCTGACGCTCGATCTCATGGCCAAGATCTACAATCTCCTGCTCCATGCGCTCATACATCGTGGTATCTTCTGCGCCCAGTAGGCCGTTCTCTGCTCTTCTCTCATCAAGAAAGGCCTTAGCCTTTTCCCAGGTCTTAGCTCTCTGCAGGCGCATGTCATTGATCGTACTCATATTCATTCTCCTCTTATGGTTTGATAAGATTCAGTCTCTTCTCGAGTGCTGAGATATCGGTGCCACTGGGTACGGTGGCTTCTGTGGGGCGATACTTGTGTGAGATTTTGTTAACAAGTGACAACTGAGCGTTCTTGGTTGAGAACGCATAGGCCTCTGGGGATGGGGACTTCTTCAGGTCCTCAATAATCCCATCGGCAAATCCTAGCTCCATAGCTTTATGGGCGTTCATCCATGTTTCGCTATCCATCAGATGGCTGATCTTTGCTCTACCAAGCCCTGTTTTGAGCTCATAGGCATTAATGATGCTCTCTTTCACCTCACTGAGCATGGCAATAGCCTTTTGCATGTCATCATGATCTCCATAGGCGAGTGTCATGGGGTTATGGATCATGAGAAGGGATGTTGGAGCCATGAGGACTTCAGTCCCCGCCATCGCAATAACCGATGCTGCACTAGCGGCTATCCCATCAATTTTCACTGTGATGTGATCGGCATAATCCATGAGCATGGCATAGATACGGCTGGCAGCAATGCAGTCTCCTCCGGGTGAGTTGATCCAGACGATAACCTTCCCACTGCCTGAAACAGTTCCTGATGAAACATCTGTGGGGTGACTTCATCATCGAACCAGCTCTCCTCTGCGATCGTCCCATACAGCTCAAGGATTCTGGGTTCCGATTCGTTTTCGTTCTGGTTTTTCCATCGCCAGAACTTCCTGGTTTTCATCAGCTTGTTCCTCCTGTTGTGATGTGCTTTGTGTGGTTGCGAATGCTCCAGCCCTCTGCAATGGGAGCATGTTTCCATTGACCAAGTAGAGATTCCCCCCGTCCTCATCTGGGATATGATCAAGGTCCTCTAAGGTGCGAATGTCATTAGCACTCATCCAGCCGTTCTGCCTGGCAGTGGCGTACCCCGACATGCGGCTTTGGTAATCTCCCCTTAAGAGACCTTCGACGTTGAAGCGAAAGAAGAGGTTCGATTTCTCATCTGATCGAATGAGCGATCGTGCAAGAGCTTGTTCCCACCTGATCACCCAAGGGTCGAGGGTGTATTTGACAAACTCGAGCGATTGCTGCTCGATATTGCTAAATGATGACTTCTCTAAGTCCCCCACCATGTGAGGCGGGACCCGGAAGATACGAGCGATCTCATTGATCTGGAATTTCCTGGTCTCTAAAACTGCGCTTGCTCAGGTGAAATAGAAATCGGCGTATACTTCATCCCCTCTTCAAGGACGGCCACCTTCCCGGCATTTGCTGATCCACCATATTGACCTTGCCACGTCTCTCGTAAACGCGCTGGATCCTTGACTGTTCCAGGATGCTCGAGGACGCCACTTGGAGCTGCTCCATTGGCGAAGAACTTCGCTCCATACTCCTCACAGGCTATTGCCATACCGATGGCATTCTTGGCCATTGCGATCGGAGAGTACCCAACCAATCCATCAAACCCAAGGCCCGGTATATGCAGTACATCCGTTGGGTCTAAGATGCAGGAGGATCCTTTCATCGTTGGAGCATCCTCACTTCGAATGGTGTACTGATAGAATATTCTCCCGTGTGTATCCCGATCGACCTGCATCCTGTCGGGCATCAATGGATACAGGGATACCACTTCCCCTTTGCCGTTCCGGATGATCTGAGCATAGGCGTTTCCCCAAAGAAGGATATGGGTCATCAGGGTCTCACGAAAGATGAAGCTGGTCATCTCCTCATTGGGTTCATCGTGCAGCAGCCGATAGAGCGGATGCTCGAGTGCTTTGATCTTGTTGTTCCCCTCGCCATACTCGTAGAGATGCAGGGGCAGCGATGCGATTGCCTCAGCAAGGATCCTCACGCATGCATAGACAGCGGTCATCTGCATGGAGGATCGCTCATTGACTGCCTTCCCTGAGGTTGACCCCCAAAGAGAAAACTGTATGAAGATCCACTGGTCCTGTTTTGTGGCCTATCACGCGATCTGGTGAACAGCTGGGTAAAGAGATTCATTGAGTATGTCTCCTGATAGCTCTAGATAATGAGTAGCCCTCTGTCGTCATAGACTGAGGCGCTTCTATCGTTTCCGCATCGGATTGCGCGGTCTAAGGCCATAATCGTGGCAACCGCACCATCGATCTTCTCGGTGGATTTTTCTTTATCGGGTTTGATGTTCCCAGCAGGATCGGTCCGGATGAAGATGTTATCCATCATCCATCTGAGCACCGGGTGTCCCCCATGAGCGATCTGTTTCCCCAGCACCAATTTCATGAGCTCCTTGGTAGGTGGGCTCATATCTTTAAACCCTTGGCCGAAGGGAACAACGGTAAACCCCATCCCCTCGAGGTTCTGTACCATTTGCACCGCTCCCCACCGGTCAAAAGCAATCTCTCTGATATTATACGTGGTGCCTAACTCTTCAATGAACTTCTCGATATACCCGTAATGGACCACATTCCCTTCTGTGGTTTCCATATGCCCTTCTCGCTCCCATACATCGTAGGGCACATGATCACGCTTCACGCGAAGTCCTATCGTCTCCTCGGGTATCCAGAAGTAGGGGAGGATGGTAAAACGATCATCATCATCCTCTGGGGGAAAGACCACTACGAATGCGGTGATATCTGTGGAGGAGGACAGGTCAAGTCCCCCATAACACACCCGGCCTGCAAGCGCATCGAGATCTATGGGAAATCTACATAGATCCCATTTCTCCATGGGCATCCAGCGGATTGCCTGTTTCACCCATTGATTGAGCCTGAGCTGGCGGAAGATGTTCTCTTCCCCAGGATTCTCCCTCGCACTTTCACAGGCAGCTTTCACTTTATCAATCCCGATGGTCTCCCCCAGCGAGGGGTTAGCTTTCTTCCACGTTTTCCGCTTGGTCCAATCGTCCTGTTCATCAGCTCCATAGATGACAGGATAAAACGTGTCATCACGTTTACGGTTCTCTAAGATATCCTTTGCCTTCTGGTGCTGCTCATAGCAGATCGAGTGTGTATCAGATCCTGCAGTGGTGATCAGGAAGAATAACGGCTGGGTCCTGGCGTCCCCAGATCCTTTGGTCATCACATCAAAGAGTTTTCTGTTCGGTTGGGTATGGAGCTCATCGAAGACTACCCCGTGAATATTGAACCCATGCTTTGAGTATGCCTCAGCTGACAGGACCTGATAAAACTGTTCGTTGGTAAGAAGATGATCCGTTTTGTCGCAGTCAGGATCTTCACCCGACGATTAAGTGCCGGGCACATGCGAACCATGTCAGCTGCAACCTCAAAGACAATTGAGGCCTGCTGCCGGTCAGCAGCACACCCATATACCTCAGCTCGCTGTTCAAAATCTCCGCACGTTAACAGGAGCGCCACTGCGGCTGCTAACTCTGATTTCCCATTCTTCTTCGGTATCTCGATGTAAGCTGTGTTAAACTGCCGATACCCATTGGGCTTCATGATCCCAAACAGATCTCTGATAATCTGCTCTTGCCAGTCCATAAGAAGAAATGGCTTACCTGACCAGATCCCTTTGGTATGGCTCAGGCATTGAATGAAATCAACAGCATAATCGGCCTTCTGCTTATCGTAGAATGCATGCTTACTCGCAAATCGAGTAGGAGTGTATGTGGTAAGTGTTCGCATAGTCATATCCTTGTGAGGGCACAACAAAAGGCCCCGAAGGGCCTAGAGGTACTTAGGCAAAGAGATCTTATGGTATGTGATCACCTCTGCCAGCGCCCCGTATAAGAAGCTGTCAGGGAGACAGCATCGTTGAGGATCTCTTCATCAAATCCACAATCTCGATATCCTTCAAGGATCGTTGCATAGTAGTATGCATCGGGAACAGCATACGGGTAGATGGGGTTCATGATGTAGACCATTGCATACACGGTTATCCCATCTAGATCCACTGGCAGTATCTCTTTTCGATACAATCGAGGGAATCCTTCATAGCGATCAAGGGCTCTTTCACACGCTTTGGTGATCTCCCATACTAACACCGGGACTGTCGATCCTTTCTTCGGCTCAATGGTTGCCACTCCTCGTGAAGAAGAGCCTCTGAAGGAGAGATGGTAGTCGCTAAGCGTCGAGGATCCAATGACAGCTGCTTGAGGACATCTATAGTTCATCTGTTCAAGGTTGAGATTGCTTCCATAGGCAAGGTACACGGTTTTCATAGGTTTCTCCTGTAGGGTTTGTATCCCCTGCCATACGAGGATGAAACACCACCCTCGTATGGCAGGGGTGGGTATCATCTAGGCTGCAGACCGAAACCTCCAAGCAGCAGATCCTGACAAGCGCTTAGTGAGGTGTTCCCGGCAGGCCTTGAACTCACTTCCAATGAGCCCGATCCGATTGAGGTAGGTCCTCATGGCAAACTTTTCATTCTCAGCCTGGGGTTTCTTCGTGCTGGCAAAACTCTGGGTGAGAGCCTGATGGTTCAAGGCCAAAGACAGTACAATGTAGCTTCTGACCTCTCCTGCATGCAGGGTGCTGTTAAATCCTCTGAGCTCAACGGTTCTGTGCCCATGGAAGAATGCATGGAGGTTTAGAAAATGGTACCTGCTCGTATGGTAGTGAGCTCCTCGAAATCCGGTGTATCCCGCATACCACAGATCCTCGATCTCTTTGAAGGTTTGAGGTCGTCTCTTCTTCATCGTCAATACCAGGCTTGCATCCATCTTTTTGCAATACTTCGCTCGCTGAGCCTCGATCCCCAATGCCTTGTAGAACAGGTCGTTTCGTGCATATACGATGTGTATGAAGTTTCGTAACGACTTTGGGGTGTGATCAGTTCCATCAAGGTGAATGTGAATGCCACACGAGGAGTTTACAAACGCCCCGGCTTTCCGCAGTGCCCGTATGATGTCTTGAAGGGCGGTAATATCAGATGCGTAGGTTAAGATTGGGCTTACCAGTTCGACGCTGAATTGGTTTGTTGCAGAAGTCACTCTGGAGCCGATTTTGCGCTGTGCGGCAATGGATCCATCGTAGGTACACTTCCACGTTCTCCCATCAGCTGCTTTCACGCTCCAGGTCTCGTAGTAGCTTCCCTCATAGACTACTTCCCCGCCAGTAATCCGCTGTACAGCCTCAGCTGCCCGCTTTCTGGTGATCCCGGTCATCTCAATCTCAATCCCACATCTTGCTGTTGTCATGGTCTACCTCTTTTGGTGTATGGTGTTTCTACTGTAGTAATCACGTATAAAGGGATAGATAGCAAGTGTATATCTTGCAATAAGATACACTTTTTTTGGCAGGTGTGGTCACGCTCTGATAGTTATCAAATCGGCTTCGGGAACTACTCCAAGGGTGCTTCCATTACTCCAGGAGACATGGATGGTACCAATGTCATCAACGAACAGCACTCGTCCGAGTGTCCCTATCGGTGGTGCTTGGTTATCATCCATCTGAACCAGCTCAACGAGACATCCCTTTGGATATCTCTTGCGAAGCACATCAAGGCGCTTATGATACGAATTACGCATATACTATCCTCCTCAGGTCGTCTATGAGTAATTGGATATGTTTCCAGAGATATCAAGTCATGTGTTCCTCATTTCTCTCTAGTAAGGTGGTATCAACGATCTCATCATACCCATAGCTCAGCCCATCGCGTTGTAGGGTGATCCCATCAGAGGATCCGATAAGTTCCTTATAGCGATTCACGATCACATCGCAGTACTTCTCATCAAGCTCGATCGTGCAGCAGACCCGCTCTGACTGTTCACAGGCGATCAGAGTACTTCCACTTCCACCAAAGGGATCTAGGACGATAGTGTTGCTAAGCGATGAGTTCATGATCGGATAGGCAAGAAGAGCTACTGGCTTCATCGTAGGATGATCAGCATTTTTTTTCGGCTTATCAAACTCCCAGATGGTCGACTCTTTGCGTCCGGTGTACCACCTATGTCTGCCCTTCTTTTTCCACCCGAAGAGCACCGGTTCATGTTGCCACTGATACGGTGATCTCCCGAGGACCAGGGACTGCTTCTTCCAGATACAGGTGCCCGAGAGATAAAACCCAGCATCGCTAAATGCTTTTCGGAAGTTGAGTCCTTCAGTATCGGCATGGAACACATAGATCGATGCATCATCGGCCATATGAGACTCGGTATGCCCAAATGCTGCAAGGAGAAAATCATAGAAGGCAGATCCTGCCATATGATCATTCTTGATCTTCCCTGCCTGGCCCTCGTAGTTCACGTTGTAGGGAGGATCGGTCACTACGAGATTTGCTTTCCTTCCTGCCATGAGGAGCTCGAAGCTTTCAGGATCAGTACTATCCCCACATACAAGTCGGTGCCTGCCAAGCTGCCAGATGTCCCCGGGTTGTGTTACAGCTGGTTTTGCTAATTCACCCTTCACATCAAACTCATCATCTTTGATGCCGTCTTTGAGGGTATCTTTGAACAGGTCATCAATCTCAGAGGGGTCAAACCCCGTAAGTGATACATCAAAGTCTTCCCCCTGAAGATCTGCAATGAGTAGCGCAAGTTTTTCCTTGTCCCAGTCGCCGTTGATCTTGTTCATGGCGATATTCAGAGCTTTCTCTTTGCCTTCATCAAGCTCAACAATGATACAATCCTCTTCCAGAACTCCCATATCAAGCAGGACGCTTAGTCTCTGGTGCCCGGAAATGACTGTGTTGCCGGTAGCTGAGTTTACTACGATCAGTTCAACATACCCGAACTGCATAATGGATCGTTTGAGTTTCTCATAGTCCTCATCCCCTGGCTGTAAATCCTTTCTCGGGTTGTATGGCGCCGGGTTGAGCTCTGAGAGGTTCATTCGCTTAATGTGCATAGTGTTTGGTATCCTTTTTTGAGTGAAGTTATGTGATCGGAAGAAATCTGCTCCCAGAGGAACTGGCGACGACCCACATGGCCATACCAGGACGTACGACGGTAGATGGGATCTCGAAGCCTCAACGCATCGATGATCGCCCCAGGTCTCAGGTTGAACACCTGTGATACCCTTCGCGTCAGATCCTGGTCACTGACTGCCCTGTAGCGAATGTGTTCACCCTCACAGCCATCGGTTCTGCTGTGCCGATAGCATAGGAGATTGATACCTCGCATCGACTGGCAAGATCTGCACAGACTATATGCTTGGCGATGTACCTGGCCATATAGGCACCTGAGCGATCAACTTTCGTAGGATCCTTTCCACTGAAGGCCCCTCCGCCATGATGGGATAACCCCCCATAGGTATCCACCATGATCTTTCGACCGGTGAGCCCTGTGTCAGCAGTAGGGCCCCCTTCGACAAAGCGCCCCGAAGGGTTGATGAGGATCCGGGTGTGTGTATCAAACGGGAAGTCTTGCAATGCCGGGTAGAGGACCTTCTTGATGATCTCTTTTCGTAGCAGCCCCAGATCCTTGTTCTCGTCATGTTGCACTGAGACGATGATTGCAGCAACTCTGATAGGCCTTTCATGCTCATACTCGATAGTCACTTGAGCCTTGCCATCGCTTCTGATACCGAGGATCTCCCCGCTCTTTCGCCTCCCATCCAAGATACGACACATGCGATGGGAGAGCTCTAAGGGTAGGGGAATGTAGGATGAACTCTCATTGGTGGCATACCCGTATACCGTGCCCTGATCTCCGGCTCCCAGCTCATCAGTCAACTCTGTGCTATCCCGGGATTCCAGAGCTGAGGTGACACCTTCTGCAATGTCAGGGCTTTGGGCATGCAAGAAGACACTGATCGTAAACTCCCTCGGATTATAGCCGCTCTCAGAAAGAGCAGCTCGCACCGTAGATCGGACATTGATCATGCCATTGCAGGTGATTTCTCCTGCGATGATGATTTTCCCTTTGGTCGCCATGACCTCACAAGCCACACGAGCATTCGGGTCGGCTGCCAGGCACGCATCGAGAATAGAGTCCGCGATAAAATCACAGAGTTTATCTGGGTGTCCCTGACAGACACTCTCGGAAGTGAGGTAGTGCTTCATGTTTGAATTCCTTTGAATTGTTTGATTTCTACCGTGTTTTTCGGGCCTTCAGGAGGCGTTCCATCAAATCATCCTGAGGACCTGCTCCCTGAAATTCCGTTGAGCAGTTCTCTTTGACGATTTGAAAAATCTGGAACCAACACTGGTTGACCTGCTTCATATATTCTCTACTCATCGATACATACGGTGAAGAGATTGCAGCTCCTGTTGTCGGGTGTTTTGCCAGAAACCCATATTCACTGATAGCCGTCTCACATTGGATCCATCTGGCAACTGACATCGCATACTGTTGCAGGAGCTGCGGGCTGACTAACTCACCGCACTGTCTATCTTTAAGCCAGTTCCAGGTCTCTTCGTACACATCTTTCGCACAGAAGTCCTGCCCATTCTTCTGGACCGCTGTCATGTAGTCCTTCACAGGCGGCATCTCAGATCCGGTGAGATCAGGAGCAGAGGGAAGATCGATGACGATCGCATGGGCCCTGTGTTGATTTTTTCAGTGAGTGCCTTTGGCTTTCTTCCTGCACCAACCCTGGCTCCGCCTCGGTTTGTGCCGTCTTTTGCCATGCTGCACTACCTCCTACAATGAGAGAGGGGTTAATACCCCCTTTGAATTTGTGTTTTTCTGTGTGAGAGCCCCTGCCCGTTGTAACCTTATATGCTGTAGGGATTTATACCGCCCCTATCCGTTAAAAAGTATACTAATACCATGAAAAACACTAATAAATACCATTAAAAACACCAACCATAATACGTAAAATTACCATCTATCACCATGTATTGCATGGTGCTTTGAGTGGCATGAAGAGCATAGCGACATGAGGTTTTCCTCATCATGGGTCCCTCCATCGCTCAAGGGTTTGATGTGATGAACGATCTTAGCAGGAGTAACTCTCCCTTCTCGCCTGCAGATCTCACAGAAGGGGTGCTCCTCAATAAACTGCTTCCGGATCTTTCTCCATGCGGCCCCGTAGCGTTTTCTCGTCTGAGGATCCCTCCCGTAGCGTTCATAGGTCCTTGCTGCTAGTTTCGCATGCTCTTCACAGTATCGATCATGGGTTAACCTAGGGCAACCAGGATACGCACAGGGCTTCTTGGGTTTGTAGGGCATGAGAAAACTCCTTCAGGCATGAAAAAAGCTCTCAAGGGGTTTCCTCAGAGCTCTTTGTCTACACGTTCGTAAGCTTACCATAGTATAGAGACCTAACTGATTGCAACTGTTATGTTCTGATATGTTAACGATAGGTTGCATGGGATTTTTGTCAGTGATAATCACCTCTGGTGCAGATCTTCCACTGGGTACAAAAAAGAACTCTGAAAAAGAAATCCTTCAGAGTTCTTTGGCTACACGTTCGTAAGCTTACCATAGTACAGAGACCTAACTGATTGCAACTGTTATTTTCTGATGTTTTAACGATAGGTTGCATCTGATACAGGAATCTTCACCAGCGCTAATGCCTTTCTGTGTAGGTGGTAGACGTAGTCCTGGCTGTATCCCAATTGCACCGCAATCTCTTCCCAGCTCATGAAGGTGAGATATCGCATCTCGAGAATGGTTTCACACTCCATGCTGTTGATCCTCCGAATGGCGTGGGCAATAGCTGTTTTCAGTTCAATCAGATGAGTTATGCCCTGTGCGATCTCTGTCTCAAGATCTATGATCCGCACCACCGCTTCTTCTAATGCAGAGCGGTGAGCCTTCGATGATTTGGGCATGTCAGAGATATGGGGGATGACATACACCGAATGGTCTTTTACCCAGTCGAGCTGCTTCTCTTTGGCTTTGATGCGCTTATCGAGATATAAGGCCTGGGATAGATACGCTTTTGTTGTCATCAGATCATCTCCTGTACGGGTATTCGGGTGAACTCAGGGTTAATCTCACAGAGAGACTCAAACCACCAGCTTGAAAAGAACTCTTCGATCTCTCGCTTCGTGCATTGCGCATGGTGGTAGTCAGGATTGACCTGAAGCTGCGATACAGCCTTACGCCAGTCATGTAGGGCACGGTCTATGATTGCTGCTGCGAACACTCGCATGGTCTTCTCTGTCAATGCTCACCTCCTGTAAGCTCTGCTTTCACCGCCTCTATCAATCCATCCTGAGCCAGGGCTTTCCCCGATACCACCTTCATGATCCTCTCATCGATAGTCCTCTGTGTGATAAGATGTTGGACTACCACGGTCTCAGACCGCTGGCCTTGACGCCAGAGCCTTGCCACTGTCTGCTGGTAGAGCTCTAGACTCCAGGTGAGAGAGAACCACACTAGAAGATTTCCTCCATGCTGGAGATTGAGTCCGTGACCAGCCGATGCCGGATGGATGAGTCCTACCCGGATATTCCCGGCATTCCATTCGGTGATGCTTTTACTGGAATCAAGGAGAGAGTAGGGGATCTTCAACCTGTCTAACCGCTCTGAGATCCTCTGCAGATCATGCTTGAACCAGTATGCCACAAGGAGACTATGCCCATTGGCTGACTCGATGAGATCCTCTACGGCATCAAGCTTTCGATCATGGAAGGCGATGGTGCTATCGTCATCGGTGTAGATAGCTCCATTGGCTGCCTGCAGGAGCTTCCCTGACAGGCTCGCAGCATTGGCTGCGGTTATCTGCTCACCCTTGAGCTTCACTACAAGATCCTTCTTCAAGCTTAGGTATTTCGATCTTTCAGCAGGATACATGTGAACTGGATATTCTGCATGTATTAGCTCAGGCATCTGCAGGTGGTCAGTAGCTTTCATCGAGATTGTGATATCGCTAATTGCCTCGTAGATTTTCTCTTCTGCTCCTGGTGCGGGTTTATAGCTGTAGATGATCTGGCCATTACGCTTATCAGGGAGAAAGTAGGCAGTGCGGTATGCAGTGATGAACTTGCCAAGGCGTGCTCCCATATCGAGGAGTTTGAACTGAGCGAAGAGATCCATCAGACCATTGCTGGCAGGAGTTCCTGTAAGTCCTACGATACGCTTCACCACGGGGCGCTTCTTCACTAAGGCTTTGAAGCGTTTTGCCTGGTGATTTTTGAATGACGAGAGTTCATCAATGACTACCATGTCGTAATCGAAGGGTAGGGTGGACTTCTCAATGAGCCACTGCACGTTCTCACGGTTGATGATGTAGAGATCTGCCTTTCGTCTCAAAGCTGCATGGCGTTCTGCTAAAGATCCCACTACCACTGATGTAATCAGGAGATCTAGATGATCCCACTTGGTGATCTCAGCAGGCCAGGTATCACGAGCTACCCTAAGAGGAGCAATGATTAAGACCTTTCGGATTTTGAATGCATCGAAGAGGAGATTAAACACTGCGGTTAGGGTGATAACAGTCTTGCCTAAGCCCATTTGCAGCAAGACTGCTGCAATGTCATGCTCTTCAATGAACTGCGTTGCATACTGCTGATAATCATGCGGTGAGTATGTCATCAAGCATTTCTCCTATGTGTTCAGTCGAATCCAGTACGAAGACCTTAAATCCAAGATCTCGCAACATCTCATGTCGGGCTATCTGTAAAGGGCGAGGCTTCTTGCCTGGAGCCTTCACTTCCACAAAGGCAATCCTCCCCAAAGGAAGAAGGATCAGCCGGTCTGGCATCCCATCAAAGCCTGGACTCACCAGTTTGACAGCCCGACCCCCAACGCTTTAACAGCCTTAATAAGCTGCTGTTCTAGTGTTTTCTCACTCATCTTTTCCTCTTGTGGACAAGCTGGACAGATCTGACCAAGTTTTTCTATACGTGCGCGTAGGTGTGTATACGTGCTCTTTTTACCTATATTATTGAATGCTCTACATAGAGTTTCTTGTCCTGTTGTCCCTACGTTGAAGTAGCTCGTTTTCAAACAAGGAATTGCTGGGCTGGACAAGCATGGGACAACCCTATATTGATACTGTCCACTACTCATGGCCTGTCCACCTGTAGCCTCTCTGTCGTCCGTAAATGGGGAAGCTTGTCCGCGTGGATTTTTCCCACTGGTCCATCTTTTGCATGATGGCTGACATCTCATAGGAATCAGATTTTTTCATGATAGCGGGGTCCTTCCCAAAGCACTCAGCCCATATCTCTATGTTGCAGACACATGTACGCCTGACAGTCCCTCCGTTATTGAACCCTGAGAGATAATCTCGTCGCTGTCCGAGCTCCATCTGATCCCAATTATCGGGAAGTAAGGTATCCAGGTATTCCTTGACCAATCCTTCTCTTTCATCTGATTCCATCGCATCATCTTGTTGTTCGGAAGCTATATGTACCTCTTCTCCTTCGAGATAGAGATTCTCCCCGAGTTGATAGAGAAAGAGTGCCTCAGCCCAAATCTGCTCTACATCATCGCCTCTCATCTGCCAGGGTTTTCGAGATGAGTTGCCTGACACCTTTACGGGCCAGAACCTCCTGTTCCCCGTGATATCTCGCAAGAAGCCCATTTCAGCATTGGTGGTTCCTACCACAATGCTTTGCCTGAGGTGACTTTCGACATTCACCCCGTAGCTTGCCCGGTATTTATCATCAGTACGGCTGATGAAACTTTTTACTGATTCGATATCGGCTTTGCGCATGCCAGCAAGTTCCCCGAGTTCCAAGATCCAATAGCCCTGGAGTTTCTCAGGACCACTTTTGTCCCTCATATCGGTGAGCGTCAGGCTATCGGAGAACCACTTTCCTCCCAGTTTTGCGAAGAAGGTTGACTTCCCGATTCCTTGAGGTCCTACGATAATAGGTACCTGGTCGAATTTAATTCCAGGCTCATGTACCCGGGCTACTGCAGCCACAAGCGTTTTTCGTGATACGGCTCGAATATAGGGGTTATCATCAGCACCAAAGTAATCGATCAGTAACGTTTCAACGCGTTCATGACCATCCCAGAGGGGAAGGTGGGTAAAGTAATCTCGTACTGGGTGAAATGCGCGTTCAGCAGCAACTGCTAACACCGCATCCTTAGTTTTGGTTGGCGAATAGAGCTTGTAGTGTTTGGAAAGATATACCTTTAAGGCAGCATTATCAGAGTCACTCCATCCTGATTTCACCTGAGCCCATGGCAACTCTCCTCTGCAGTCTATGCCATCACGATGACAGTTGAATGCAATCGTCCCGAGAGCAGCATCATGTTGCATGATCAAGACGAGATTATCGAGAGTATCTTTCACGCTCCCCCTCTTATCAAGCTCCAGGGCCGTTTGCCAGTCCTCATCATCGGAGAAATCCTGCTCAGCAAGCTCCATACGTTCTTGGGCTAGCAAGGCTTTAACGTTCTCATCTTGTAAAGCAAGTTTCGTCATTTCTGTGAATGATGGTTTTTGCCTTAGGGAGCGATCTGCTTCACCGTCATCACCAAACCGGTGGATCCTCACCAGATCAAAGGCATTCAGCAGCTTCCCAGATGCTGGATCACTGGCATGGTGGGAGAATGCATATTTGTCATCGTAGATGACTACTCCTGCACTGGATTCAGCTGCAAGATAATCATATCTGCCCTCGACTAATGAGGGAGCATACATATCTGAAAGATACGTACTGATGACCTTATCAATAGGATGATATGCTCTACAGAACGCTCCTATGATACCCTCCTTTGACAGAGGATCCTTTTGCTGGTTCATACTGGTTGTAATAACCTCAGACTGCCTGGAGCTTGTTGGCCATTGAGTAACATCCCTCCAATCCTGGTATTTCTCAAGATAGGTATCAGGGTTTATAAGGGTACCAAGATGATCGGTAAAAAAGAAATCTGCATTAGAGGGGCAGCTGGACCAATACATCATTCTATTTGCCTGATAGGTAGAATCATCGAAGTAATCCATACCAATCTCTTTTGCGATCAGTCGCATGAGGGCCGGATACTCATCCTCCTGCACCTTTCTAGAAAACGGGAACACGATTCGGTATCGCTGATTCTCAGGGGTATGGCTATGGGTTGAGTATATGAAGTACGTGTGATCTGATAGGCTAGAGGCCACAATCTTGGTGAAATCCTCCCCCTTAGGGATATGATCAGCATCGAGTGTTCCGAGCGTTCGACAGGTGATATGTCCGTTCTTTCGGATCCCATCTTTAAGCCAGCCCCCAACAAACCCTCCTTGATCTTTCGCCGCATCACGACGTGCTTTTGAGAGTTTAGGGTACTCATCTACGGTCTCTGTGGTCCGAATGGGATTGCTATTTCGTGTCTTGATATCCTCCCATGACATCTCTAGATTCTTGTATTTCTTATCTGTCTTGCGGTTGCAAACTGCTATTTTGATTTCAGGATTCATAGCCGAACTCCAATGCTCTTCATGCTGATACCCACACGTATCTGATGTGATGGCATGACTTGGCCGTCTTTACCGGTATTGTATTGATTCATATAGAGCCTCCTATGTAATACCGAAAAACCGTACCCCTAGGGGTTAAAGAAAATTTGATAAATAGTGACGCTTGCTCTATAATAGGTAGACACTCTTAATAATAGTGGTGATTAAAGCAGAAAGATGAGATGATCAAGCCCCTGAACACCTATGTTGGTGAACGGATTGATTAAGGTAACCGGTTTTATGGGGTTCTTATCGAAGATGGCGATGCAACTGATTAATTATCCGATGTATATAAGTACTTTTAATTGTGAATGAAATCTAGCACAAATATAAGAAATTGGAGAAATATGCCTTATGGTAGATGAATTATTTTCAGATAACTTATCTGATTTACCAACTTTTTATGATAATTTTAGGCTCATTATAAAAACAACATTCGAATTAAGTGAATTAGGAAAGCAAGAACCAGAAAATGTGTTAAAGTTCTCTGAATTTGTACATGAATACTGTCATTATCTACAACATCTTACTACTCAGTTTGGGATGTATAATCTATTAGAGTGGTTGTTCCTCCAATATCAAATAATATTAGATGCAAAAAAAACTCATGAACTAGACTATACACAATACTTTTCAAAATATAGACAAATAGCAAAAAGGTACTATTATTCAAAAGGCTTAAGAGAATTTCCAAAATTACAAAATAGATCTGGATATCACTTAAGAATGATCACTAACCAAGAAGATGGACAAAGTATTCCTGAAGCTTTTCTGTATTTAGATGTTGGGAATCCCGAAAATGATAAATTCTACCATTTATCACCCATTGTATTAAGAGAGAATATGGCAACCATGATTCAATTAATGAGCAGAGAAGTAGGCGATGAAGGTGTTTTAGAAGTACTAAGAGATTATAATTGTAAATACTATATAGTTTATAAATATTTTTATGAAAAGTATAAGGGTGTAGGAATTGATAGTTTTAAAGAATTTACTTTTCTTTTTTGTGAACTAGCCCTTAGGAGTTTTCTTCCAGCAGCTTTTGCTGCTATCCTTTTACAAGACATTGATGCTCGTATCTCAGAATACACAAACACAAAAGACTTTTTCCATAGAATCTTAAGTGAGAATTATGCCCTTATAGAAGCTAATAATGTCTCAATAGTCAAAACTTCTAAAACCCTTAAAAAGATAGTAGATTCCAACTCATCTTGGAATGTGTATTTTGACAGATCGAGCATATACTTAGAAATGCTATTGAAGTCAATACGATTACTTGAAGTTAATCCAACAATATTAAGATATCCTGTTAGTAATAGATGGATAGAATATTTCGCAAATACATATTATTCCCCTTTAATTTATCAGCCAGAGAAGCATTTATCTATTTTAAGAGATATTAATAATTTCAAAGATTGTATAACGTTGATGTTTGGTGTAGGAGTTGTTCTTGAAATGTTAATAAAGGACAAAGACATACACACTTGTCCATTTTTATACGAGATTGATATTTGTGATTGTGATAAAACAAGTTGTTATGCGATATGTGAGAATGAAGCGTTAAGTATTGAAGAATTCCCAGAAGGCGGATGTATCCTATATAATAGTTTACTAAGCATAGGTGCGATAAGAAACTAGGACTAATTGTATTATGAAAAATTTTAACCGAAATTGAAGAAGCAGAATTGTATTTCATCTCAAAATCAAATGCTGTATTAGTTATTGATAATACCCCAATCTATTCTGAGTGCACATTGTCTTCAAAAACGGCCAGTTAGGTGTTGTAAACCGGTCACTGGGCGTATAAAAATGGCTAGAGGATTCACCTATAATAAGGAAATCACAGAAGTGTTATATCACATTCAAAGAGGTCGAGAAGTACTCGATTACATCCATATTCTACGACTACGCCATGGCAAGAACCTGAGCGGAAGGAGAAGTGCGCAGAAACGGGGCCAAATATAGGAAAATACTGCTTACCATGGAATGGAAAAAACTCCTTACTTCGCAAAAGAAAAATATCATTACTTTAAAGGAGAAAGAACAGATTACCATGTTTGTGTAAATATTCCTTACCCCACCTGTGAAAAAACTGCTTGACATCTACACCACCTGCGTCTGACGGCAACACCATACCAATTGACCGGTGTAAAACAGGCCAGTTGACGGCGTAGTCCAGGCCACCCTAAAATCTATGGTTTCTCAGGATACTTTTTTCTCCTATCTCCACCTTTAATCTTGAATGTAAATGCTGAAGCGGTGAATCTACCGGTGATCGATTGTCCTGGAGCTTTGTTCCCAATCATCGTAGAGCGGTGTTCATCATGAAGTTGAGAACAGAGTATGGTCGATGATATTGCATACCTGAGTTCTATCAATTCCAATAAGATGGTTGCGGATCCCTTATTTGGTGGCTTAGATCACCATTCTTCGATAAGCAGTACCGGAAACTTACTGTAATACGAAAGTTTATTCTCATATTTCAAGGTATCCTACTTCCTGAGATATAATACTCTCGTAACAATTGTCGACAGGAGAAACATAAGACAGGTATCCCTGCATATTTCTACTAACAGAATCTTTTTCTAGAAGATTATTCAGGTTCCAGAAGCTCCATTGATACAGATGCTGCATCGAACCACAAGATCCTTCCCAGACGCTATAAGTGAGTGAGATTTATGTATGAGTATGGTATGATAAAGTCCGTCAGCTGGCCTGACGAACTCCGTTCGAGTGGCCTGGTCACGCCGTTAGACTCACACCTATCCACTTGCAGAAACCCCCACCAATAAGCTCTAAAATGATCCGGTAAGTCAGTATGATTTCTGCTGGCCGGTATTCAACACCGAGTGGCCGCTTTTCAGCTCCTCCATGACCTTTTTATCACGCTATATGCAAACCCTGAGCAATTACGAATTTTTTCAAAATAGAGCGATGTTTATTCAGTATTCTGATTGAACTATGAATTCCCAAAAACCGGAATTTTCAATTTCAATAGATTCTCCATGAACTGGATGGGACCGATTGAGAGTAAAAGAGAGGTTTGTTTCTCCTCCGGAATAGCCAGAAATCTCGATATCATAGCGACGACCATCATCCATATGGCATAGATAAATATCACCATCGAGTTGTTTTGTAATAATTCCCTTTTCTTTCATTTTAATCCTCCTATGACCGAATCAGGTTCTATCATCTTGATGAATTAGATGTTTTAGTAACAATTTTCTCAATGAACAGAGTTGTCCCTTCTATATCAAAACAATGCTGAGCATATCCTTCATTCAATAAATCATCAGGTAAAAACTTATCAAACTTCTCTAAAACTTTTTCAGGAACATTTTCTGCCAAACTCATCCCACTAGGCATTCCAATTTCTAATAGTTTTCCAAAAAAATATTCCACTTCAGAGACGGTCGTATTTGAAATTTCAATGATTCCAGCAAAAAAATCAGCTTGAAATTCATTATCAATGAGAATTGAAAAGAGGGTATTAACTACTTTATCCCCCAGCCAAGGAATAACATACGTTTTATCATTGAAGTGAATAATTGATTTCTCCTTGAGATCATGGTGATTAAATATTTTCAATCCCTCAAAGAATAACTGCTTTGCAGTATCATCTATAAAATCAATATGATTAGTACCCACTTGTATTCGATAATCAGCTTGAGCATAAATTCGATACATCTCTTGTCGGACAACATCATGAATAGTTATACCAGCACCACCAAATTTTGGAGGTAATCCACCCTTTGTAGATTCAACTCGGATCACTTTCTTCTCAATATCAATTTCTTGAACCCTCCATCGACAGCCTCCAAAGATAATATGCTGTCCAGGTAATAGCAGTGAATCAACTGGAATTGTCCCAAGAGTCTTTGTCTGTGTGACTATTCTGTATTCTTCAGGAGTAAGAAACACCGAGTAAAAGGAGTAATGGTTTATAAGCTTCTCACCCTCAATATCTATTATGAGTTCACCAGAGGGTAACTGTGTTATAAGATTTGTCATCCCCATATGCCGAAGTAATGATTTAAATTGGCTAATTGAGATTTTTTGGAAAGGACCTTCTTTACATAATAACGTAAATAATTGATCAGCTCTTACACCTCCCCATTGGGCTATAACTGATAGAATCTGATGAAAAAGTGTTGAGAGGTGTAATTGTTCGGTATCAGCTGGTTCAAACCATTTATTGGAAATTAATAAACGTATCATAGCTAGTGACTGTAATAGCTCAATTCGAAGACAGTCATTAAGCGAAGATTTATTAGTTAGTTTATTCTCAGAAATCAGCATTCGTAAGATTGCAGGTTGATCCCTACGCCCTGACCTTCCTACTCTTTGCCGTAAACTTGAAACAGCATGTGGGGCTGTTACTTGAATCACAGATTCTACTTTCCCTATATCAATTCCCAGTTCAAGAGTCATAGTACATACAGCAGTTGTAGGCAGCCTGCTTTCTTGCAGTCTAGATTCGAGATCTTCACGTATGGATTTAGCTAAAGAACCATGATGAGGAAAGAATTCATTAGGTACTACATTCTCCTCACATAGATCTTTCAATGAAGCTGCAAGATACTCTGTTCTTTTTCGACTATTTGCAAAAACAAGATTGGATCTTCCTCTACAGAATCTATATATCTCTGAGCAGACAGTAGTTTTTTCAGATAGATTTTCCTGATCCTGTTCCATACTATCTACATATCCCTTTACCTGGAGATTTATGGTGGAGACACTTTTGGTGTTTGTAATAATGACACAAGGAAGACTTTTGCTAGGACGTAAAGAATTTGGGACTTCTTCAAGATTACCTAACGTAGCACTCAAAGCTATTCTAGGTATTGGAGAATCATACCTACCAAGAATATGCTCGATCCTATTCATTTGGGATAGAAGTTGGTGCCCCCTCTCTCTACCAATAAATGCATGGAATTCATCTACTAGAATATATCTCAGATTCCTAAATGCCCTATGAACCCATTCAGGATTATTGATTAATAGAGATTCAAGTGATTCCGGGGTAATCAATAATATGCCGGAAGGATACTTCCTGGCTCGTTTCTTCTTTGAGTGAGAAATATCACCATGCCATGGAGTCAGTTCAATTTGAGCTTCTTCACAAAGGCTCAATAATCGGCGATATTGGTCATTAATGAGAGCTTTTAATGGACTAATACATAAAATACCAAATCCTTCTTCAATGTCCTTTATTGAAGTACAAGCAGGTAAGAAGAAGGCTTCTGTTTTTCCAGCTGCAGTGGAAGCACTGATGAGGACATCACAATCCCCTGCTAAAATGGGTGTTATTGCTTGCTTCTGTATATCCCGTAAGTCAGCCCACCCTTGAGAATATATCCATTTCTGGACATTTTTATCGAGTTTCTCATAAGGATTGATCATAATCTGAAACTAGCCATCTCATTTGAAGTTTCTTCATTAATATCCATACTATCTGAAGCTACTCCACTACATGAGTTTTGCATAGTTTTGTACTAGAAATGTATAAATATATACCATTAGATGATTAAAGTATTTACACCACCTCCATTTATAGTACAATTGTACTATAAATGGAGGTGGAATATGCCAAGACCTGCACGAAATGATGATAAGGTCCATA
>LQAI01000069.1_pt1 | contig 51611 bp, 59 predicted proteins | sample 1535821 | NCBI WGS metagenome assembly LQAI01 (sample SAMN04331586, study PRJNA305678) | bioreactor metagenome | isolation source: bioreactor_5 inoculated with Wadden Sea sediment 1st replicate of a... | place: Germany:Bremen
TTTTGGCAACCGGTATACACAGGTCTTCAAGCGTCATGGGAACCCCCTTTCTCATCATCTGCCAGGAGCTTGGTAATGGCTGATTTCTCAAGCATGCGGTTCGATTCCAAGTATGCCGCCAGATCAGCCCGGAATTTCATATGCTTTTTCTGGCTGCTTCCAGCTCATCGTCCAGCCGATTGTAGGACGCCTCTACTTCGTGACCGGCATCAGCCAGAATGTTGGAGATACCAAGGATTGAATAGGCGTCAAGCTCTCGGGCTGCGCTTTCATCCTGGGCAATGCAGAAAAGCATTTGCTTGACGCTATTCAAATTTAAAAGGCCGGTGCTGATATCGGGCTGATAGCCGCCTCTAAATACTGTCATGAGCACCCCCTTTCATGTCCGTGTTGATAGGGATGGGGATGATTTGCGATAGGGTTTGATGTTTCATTGTTGGGCCTCCGTAGATTTGTGATTAAGCCCCTTTCATTCGACCAAAAACAAAAAGGGCAGCATAGGGGTTGGTCGACCGGTCTACGGAAACCGGCAGCCCGAAGGCTCCCCCATGCTGCCCAAATATCTTGAGCGTCCAATCTCCCCAAGTTTGGAAGATGCGTACGTATGCATGGAATATAAAAAAAGCGTTCACAAAAAATGTAGACGCTTATTCGCGTCCGTAGTTCCCGGCGACCAAACCGGTATCCCTGAATTTGCAGGAATAATGTCATATTATTCGGGTCTTAGGATGGTGTCAAGGGGTTTGTAGTAATTTCAGTTTTTCAGGGACAGGATACGACAGATGGGACCGGCCCCACCCCTTGATCGGAAAACCGTTACAGAATCATTTTAACAGGGCATTAAATTTACTCTTGCCTTTCGCTATCAGAGATGTTTTTTCCAAAAAACTTGATTTTCAAAACAATGCGTTAAATTACCCGTTGCATTTTTTGACAGGTAATTGTTTTATAAATTTAATGTAAACTGACAGGTGTGAGTTTTTTCAAAAGAGAAAAAATTGCCTCTATTAGGCAGAGCCTGAAACGTTTTTGATCGATAGGGGTATTCGAAGTGGATTTATTGCTGACTTGAACTAATCTTTTAGATGATGCGGAGGAGCTTTTGGAAAATAATTTTATATCGTCATACTTGTTGAGGCTAAACCATAATTATAAAGGCTTATTGGTAACCATTTCTGCTATCGTGACCATCGCTATAGGTGCTATTACTTTTTATCAATTTTTTTCTAAAACACCTCAAGAAATATTGGTTGGAATGGGATATCAATGGTCAGCAGAAGATTTCCAAAGGTCAGTTAAATTGGGGGACGTGAAAGCCGTTAAATATTTCTTGCAATCAGGGATGGATCCATATACTGATAGTCAATTCGGGCCTCTACCTGTCAATCTGTGTTTCGTCACGAACAATCCCGAGGAAGTCCTAAGTACCATAATCAAACATTCAAGAAATTTTAATATCAACAAAGTATATCGGTCATTATTCCCTGATGCAACACTTATGAATAGGGCATTAGAGGTTGAGAATTTGAAATTAGTTAAAGCGTTAGTAGAAAATGGAGTTAACCCAAATAAAAAATTAAAAAGTCTCTAATCAAGGCTTTGACCCCACCGCCAACATTAGATTATCGTTCGAAGATACACCTTTAAATTATATCAGGGGGAGAATAAACAAGTATGGAGAAACTAAAGAAAGGCGTCAATTAGCGTTATATCTGAAAAAGTAGCACCAAACTCTGACAGAGAGCCTCCTGCAAATGGCTCGACTTTCCAAGATTTTTTGAATGAAAGCAAAAAGAGAAGCCAGAATCGTGTAGACCAGCTTATGAAGGATTGGGAAAAAGGAATAAGAAGGTAATTAAATTGTCTTTTTTGTTTATTGATCCAAAGAGCTGAAACTGTCAATTTAATACCGGATTTACCGGCTCCGGCCTAATCCCAATTGTCCCAGGACAGGACATTTAACTTGATGAAGGAAAATTTCCTTCATCCTTCATAAAAAAGGCCTCTATATAGATGGTGGAATTTTCCCACCATCTTAATTGTGGGAATCCTCACCTTTAAACCTGCTCCACAGGATTATGGAGAAGGGTCGTGATCTGCGACTCTTTAACAAAGGGTGTGATTCGCAGACCCTTGACCGGAGAAATTTTTACGCCGGCCACTTGCCCTCCCCATTAAAGAGTGTCAAATTCACACCCTTGAGCCTGAGAGGGGTGCGGGATTCCAGCACCCTTGGGATGAGGTGTCCCTAAAATTGGGGACACCGGTCTCCGTATTTTTGCGGAGTCCTTTTTGCATCCCGGGTGCTATAATTACCCCGGATGAGGGTAATTACCTGGGGAACCGGCGGCCAGGAAGGGGTAACAACCTGATCGCGCCGGGCACCTTTTAACGGGAGGTTGCTGGCCCTGAAAGGACATCATCGATTTCACGACGTTTCTGGATAATCCGTTTTTTCCACCTTGCCGGGCCGGGGCCACCCAGAACATCAGCTATTTCCGCCGTTTTAAAGCCAAATATATGAGACAGCAGAAACGCCTTTTCATCATCGGTATATCGGTTAATGTTGGAGTTTTTTCCCGTATATTTGAGCACAGATTCCCTTGTGTCCAGTATCCGGACAATTCTGTTTATTCGCTCCACAGCCCTGGTGAAATAGCTGTGAACTGTCGAAAAATCAACCCCTAAATCATCAGCTATGTCATACAAGGGACGTCTCTTAAAAAAATACTCAATAAACACGGTGGTAAGGGTGAGCTTTAGCCCATCGGTGTTGAACTCCACGCCATACTCCCTGTCTTCAAGGCCCCGGCCTTCCGGCATGGATGAGAAGCTGTAAATAATGCCCTTTTCCGGCAGGATCACAATGGCGTCCTTGTCTTGGATCTCTGCACAGCCGTTTGTGTTCTGAATGATTGATTTAAGCTTCTGGCAGATGTTTTTGCAGGTATCGGCCTTATCACAACCATTGCATGGTGACACGGTTTCCTCATGCGGCTGGTCCTCCTGCTGATCCCCAGGCAACCATCCCAGGCGTGAGCGTTTCCTGAAAGTTTCGTTTACTCCACCCGTTGTATCCCCAGCGTTTAGCATTGCTTGCTCCTTTTTAAATCGGGCACCCGGTTTTGGTTGCGGAACCGACAGATTCAACCCTATGAAATCGGCAATACATGGTATGTTTTGCTATTTTACAATGTTAAAATCCCCGGGTGCCCGAAGCTGTTTTTATTCAACAAACTCGTCCCCACCAGGAAGTGGTGACAGATTCTCAAATCCCCGGACATCGTTCCGGGTAAGGAATTTCTTTTCAATGCCGATCTGGTAACACTCATACCGGGTTTTCTGGTCACCCCTCAGAAGGTTATCCAGCTTGAATTCACAGAAGTATTTTCGTTTCTCCAGCTCCGTGAACAACACCCGGTTACAGGCCTGTTCTATCCGGGTCAGCCAGGGCACCAGGGTATGAACGACAAAGGACCGGTTCTGCTCGGTCACATTGGAGTAGGTTGATCGGTCATGGTCCTGCACCAGGTTCAACGGCACCCGGAAGGCCCGGCATATGTCGATAACGGAAAACTTCTGGCTGTCGATCATCTGGGAGTCTTCAGGTGAAAGGCCCACGGCATGATATTCCATACCCTCTTCAAGGATCGCGGTCCCGTGTGAATTCCCGCTGCCCTGATACGCATCGCGCCATGATTTTTTAAGCCGCCCTGCTGCCTCGTCCCCCAGCTTACCCGGATGCCTGAGAATTCCACCCGGCCTGGCGTCGTTGCTGAAATACTTGCCAGAATACTCGTTGATAGCCTGAGCCCTGCCGATGGTATCCCGGAGCATGGCCAGGGGGCTCAGTCCCACAACACCGTCAAAGGTCAGGCCCTTGATATGGAGGATGTCACGCCAGGAATAAGGCTTTTTCTGGCCGTCCTGAAAGTATTCATATACCAGAATGCCGTTATCCACTTTCACGGTCATATTCTGAGGCAGAAGGGGCCAAAGGGCTTGAATCGTGCCGTTTTGATCCCGGTCAATATATGCGTATGCGTTACCCCTCAAAGCACAGTGACCCACCAACAATTCAAAGAGAGACACCGAATCCATGAAGGGATTGGGGGAATCGTGAACCAGCTTATACAGGCTGAAGTCCCGGGCTCGGCTTTTGGTCCCATCGGGTTTTCTTTTATAGACCATCAAGGGAAGGCTGCCGCATGATTCAGCCAGAACCCGGACACAGGCGAAGACGGCAGGGATGGCCATGGCAGACTGTTCAGTCACACGCTGGCCGGTAAGGGTCGAGCCTGAAAAGCCCAATTCAGACCAGTTATAATTCACATCCGATAGAACGGCCCGCTTTCTTTTCTTCTTGAAAAAATTGAACATTTTTACTCCGTAGTTTTGCAATGAACAACCATGTCACCATCCCGGTGATTGTCTTCAATGCCCAGGATTTCACAGGTATTGCCGTTGTGGATAACGCGGTGGGCAGAACTCAGGGCAGACCACCGGCGTATCCTCAACTTGAATTCAGTTGAGCCCACCACTTGACCGGCGGTGATTCGCTCAAGACCTCTGAGGGGAATATACTGGCACCAGGTCGGTGATCCGGACACGGCGGCCCATGATTCAACCGTTGATCCCATACCGTCCGTGGTGGTGGTTAGGGCCTGGATTTCAATTTTTTGGTCTAACTTTCGGGGGTCGATCATGTTCACCTCATGGAGAGTAAAGGGGATGGAAGGCCCACCCCCTTATGGTCACTACGTCGCGGAGACTGCATCCGGTGCGGTTACCGGGGCTTCCTTGGCCCTGCCGACAATGCCGTATACTCCCACCACCCGGCGGTGATCCCGGTCCCGGTGTAGTCCAGTTTCACCCGGACGTAGCGTTTACCCCCTTATATCCAACATACTGGACAAGGCTGTCTTCTGCCGCTGCATCCACCTTTGTGAACGCTCCCTCGATCTCGTCTGAGTCCACAGCCGTGAAATCAGCGTCAGCCGTGGTGTCACATTCCTACAAAACCGGGGTCAGATAGTTGGATGCATCCACACCGGTTAGGGCACCGATGGTCACGGCCAGGACAGCCCCGGGAAATTCAGCAGTATCCAGCAAGGCTGATGCAGTGTCAGTGCTGGCCAGGTCCTGGGCTTCCAGGAGAACATTGATTCCGATATTGTTTTTAAGATCACGTCTCATATTTACCTCAAAAAATTAAAAAGTCTGTATGGTGCCATCAGGGATTCTATGGCCCTGGTGTTATCTTTTCCGTCAAACAGATCACCGCATATCAACCGAATGGCGGCCTTGATTGCTTCCGGCACATCGGCAGCCAGCCCGTATCCGCAAACGAACCGGGCTGTCACCGTTCCGGCAGCCTCATGGAGCGCTGGGAAGTTGTAACCACTGCCGAAAACCAGGTAAGCCCCATCGGTGCCGGAGAACATCAGGGTATAGTCATCAGCCAAAACAGTCTGTTCCACTCCATCAGCATCCAGATATTTGATATGGGTGATTGACTGAGTTTTCCCATAAGGCATGGTCCGCAGGGCTCCGTTTTTATACTTCAGGAGGTCATCCCAGGAGCGGCAAACCATATCCCATGTCTGGGTTATCAGTCGTCGGGACATAAACGCCTCTGCCTGTTCGGTGGCGGCCTTTATAAAATCGCCTAAAAAACATCATGTTCTGCCCCGTCCAACCGCAAATAATAATTGAGGTCGTAGGTTACAATCGGCAGAGTGGTCGGTGCGGTGACCAGTTTGGTTTCCATGACTATGCCTTCATTGCCAGGTATTTCATGGCTTCGGGAAGAACCAGCTTGCCGTCAATCCGCTGGTTTCCCCGGTAACCGATCTGGCCTGTTGCTGCATACAGTTCCCGGAGTTCCTGGAAGTAACGGCCCTGGCGGTCGGCTATCCAGTAATAGGAGAAATCACCAAACAGAATCGCCTTGTTCCCGGCGGTCGGTGCGGGTACGCTGTCCGAAACGTGGATAGGCCGTCCCAGGAGGGTGGAAGGGACATCCACCTGGAGGGATTCCTCAAAGATGTAACGGCCATTTCCGTCCTTAAGCTTTCGGATGAGCTTCAAGGCATCGTCAGACATCAAGAAAGATGCCCGTTTCCGATAGGGGCGGCCCAGTGAGTGAACCAGGTCGATCAACTCGTTACTGGTAATGGCCGTGGTTGCTGCAGCGGTGACGCCCAGTTCAGCATCCAGCAGGATTCCGGACGGCTTTTCTACACCATCGCCGTTGATAAAGGCGTCCTCTTCCTTGTCGCCCATAGCCTTGCCGAAGTCATCAGAAATGAAGGCAGACAGGTTGAAGCTGTTATCATGGACCAGCTCTTCACTGGCAAGCGTCAGAACGCCCAGTTTATGAGCCCCAAGAGTCTTCTGGCCCAGTGTCACATCACTGGCGGTGTAACTGCCTTCTTCATTGATCCAGTATGCGGTGGTGTTGCCGGTGACAATGGGGATCTTCCGGTCGCTGGCGGTCTTAATCACCTTGCACAGGGAGCGCATGATATTGGCATCATCCAGGGCCTGGACCAGTTGAGTTTCAAACGAATCCGGTACGGCAAAGCCCATTGAAGGATCAGACCCAATCGTCAGGGTCCGAATCTCATCAGCATAGAGAGCCCCACGGCCTTCCCTCATGAATTTGTCATAAACCCGGGCGATTCTTTGTCGGTGCGGAAGTCTCTTGAACTCGGCTCCATGATTTCGATCCGGGGTTTGTGGCCGGTGCCGGTATCGGCGGTGGTCATCTCCATGGCCTCGATTCTGAGGTTCAAGTCTTCAACTTCAGCCTTCAGGGTCCGCAGCTCGGCTTTCTGGTCGTCGGTAAGGTCTTTGGTCCCGGCAAGGGTTTTCATCTTGTCCATGCTGGCCTTGCGGGTCTGTTTCAGGTCGTTTACATCCATCTTCGTTTCCTTTGCATCAAAGTTTCTGTTTATCTGGGCCGTGGGGTCGGCACCTGCCGCCACAAGGCTGCATTCGTAGGGTTGCCACCGGGTGACCCGGTACTTCCCGTTTTCAGGTGGTTCGCGCCTCATAGTGACGTATCCGATGGACAGGTTCCGCAGGATGCCGTCCTGGACATCTTGCCAGACCGAATCCTGGGTTTTACTGAAGCGCAGAACACCACGGAGTTCAGTTCCTTCAAGGAACAGCTCTTCAACGATACCCACGGGAAGGGTCCGGTCATCATGGGCAATGATCAGGGGGAGGGGTGCCCGGCTCAGGTCAACGGCATCATTGGAATGAACCAGGATTTCCTTGCCGTCATACCTGGGGACAGGGTATTCAGAAGAGATAACCGCCTCAACGGTCCGGTCTTCTGCGCTCCGAATTTTGCCAATTTGGAAGGATCTGGTTTCAATGGTGGGATCACCGCTTCTAAATCTTACCGCTTCCATTTACTTTCCTTTCCGGCCAATAAAAAAGGCCGATCTGAGAACATCGGGGTTCTCGAATCGGCCTACTTAGAAGCGCTAAAACAAAGGCGTACTGGACGCGCTGAATATATTACTTTTGATCTATGCTGCTATTTTAGTAATATTATTCTTTTAAGTCAACTATTTTCTTGCATTTTGGGCATTTAACCTGGATTCTGATCAAAAGGCCCACGGCGATCTTACGGTTACAACAGGGGCAACGGTACTCTTTTTCTTTGGTGTTGGTTTTCATATGAACATCATACCCCTTTCAGCATAAACGGATTGTTCAATTTTATTTCTGATCGCTCCATCCAGGCCCATGACGGCGGCAATCATCAGGTCTATTTTTTCGATGGATCTTTTCTTTGACATCTTCACGTTACCGGCCGCATCCAGTTCTACCACAATGTTGGAGGCGCACCACCTCAAGACCGGGTGTTCAGGAAACATGATCCCTCTCTCCAAGATCAGCTTCATCAATTCCTTGGTAGGCGGGGACATATCCTTGAAGCCCTGCCCGAACTGGATTACAGGAACCCCCTTGTCGTCAATTTCCCTTATGATCTGGGTGGAGCCCCACCGGTCAAAGACAACTCCCTTTAGGTCATAGTCCTGGGCCACCTGATCAATACGGTTCATGATATACCCGTAGTCAATGGCAGCTCCCGGGGTTGCCTCGATAAAGCCCTGATCCCGCCAAAGGGCATAAGGAACGTGGTCCCGGTCGGAGCGCTCCCGGATCGCATCCCCAGGGCACCAGCAAAACGGAAGCACATAAAAGGGCTCGATTTCATCCACGGGAGGGAAGGCAAGGACAAGGGTACTTAGGTCTGTGGTGGTGGACAGATCCAACCCGGCATAACAGGACCGGCCCCGAAGGTCTGGCAGGTCTCCCACACAGGAATCATACTTGGCCATCTGGAGCCAAGGGGATTCTGCTTCCGTCCATATATTCAGATACAGGCGCTTGAACGTGGCCTCAAAGGCCGGGGATGCCTTGGCCTTGTCACACTCCCGCTTCAGGAATTCCAAAAAGATGGACTTGCCAAGGTTTGGGTTTGCCTTGGCCCAGGTGGCCGGGTCGGTCCAATCGTCTTCCGGATCTGCCTCGTAGATCACCGGGAAAAAAGCAGGGTCTTCAAGAATGCCGTCTCTTACCTTTTTGGCGTAGCTGTATTTTTCAAACAGGATAGAATGACGGTCATAACCGGCGGTACTCATGTTCACAAATAAGGGGGCCTCCCGGCTGCCTTGGGAGGTGGCCATGGTTTCCACCAGATCCCGCTTGACCACATGGGTTTCATCCACAAACCCGGCGCTCAGGTTTGCCCCGTGAAGGTTATAGGCTTCGGAGCTTACCACCTTCAGCCAGCCGTCATTCCCGGGGCATTGGATAGTATTCTTGAAGACATTTAAGCGGTTTCTGAGTTCATCCTCCAGCCCGATTATTAGCTTGATTGTGTCGTGCATCTGTCGGGCCTGTTCACGGTCACCAGAACCTATCATAATTTCCGGCGTGTTCGGATCGCCCATGAACAGCTCCACCAGGCTCAGGGCAGCACCCAAAAGGCTTTTTGCATTCTTCCGGGGGATCAGCAGTAACAATTCCCGATATCGGCGCAGGCCCGTTGCCTCAGATTTCCACCCATAGAGGTGACCGACAATAGCAGCAAGCCAGGGCTCCAGGATGAACGGCTGTCCTTTCAACGGCCCCCGGACATGGCAGCAGCAGCTTTCAATAAAATCAATGGCGGTCTGTCCTACCTCGATATCAAGATAATACCCTTCGGCCTGGGCGAACGGGTCGTAGTAGTCCGGCGCGCTGCCCAGCTTGAAGTCAACCCAGGCGGGCTTATTTGAAGAATTTTTCTTTGCCATTCTTCGCCTTTGGCTTTTCGATGGTTACACCGGCCCGGTCTGCCGGGGTGAGGTAGAAGCGCCGGGATAACCGGTTGTAAATATCACTGGCGGTTTTATAACTGGTCAAGCTTGGATTTTTCTTCACCTCGTCTTTTGAGCCCTTGACCGTGGCACCCAGGTCTGTGACAGAATCCATGCAAGCCATCATCAAGTGATAGGAAACCGCCAGGGCAAAAAAAGATTCTCGGTCCAGCTCGGTCAAAATCTGGACGGTCACCAGTTGTTTTCCGACACGTTTGTAAAAATCCAGGCCGTATCCCTGAAGGTTTTTAGGGGCTGGCCATAGGCGGGTTATTGGTTCCATGATTTTCCTTTCATTTTTGGGTAAATCGCTTTTTCTTGTGGGCGGTGCACGCTTGGGGGGCGCAACGGTCTAACCATTCACCTACCTGATGATTTTCAATAGCTGTAAACAATCGGCCCCCGCTTCCGCTTCTCCGCCCGGGTTTTCTTTTGGTGGCACCGGTTGCATAGAGTCTGCGCGTTCTCCGGATCCACCTCTGCCCCGCCGTCCTTCAACTCCTGGATGTGGTCCACCATATCGCCTACCGCTCCGCATTGCTCACAAAGGGGGTTCTGCCCGATATACCAGTTCCGGAACTTTTGCCACCGTGCCGTGGAATAGAAGGGATTATGGTGGCCGCTGTCATGGGTCACCGGGGGCTTGTGTTCTGGGCAGTATCGGTCAGGAGGGGTCACCGTGTTAGGGCAACCCCCATGGGCGCAGAACTTTTGAATCACAGTGCGGTCACCCGTTTCCCGGATTCGTAGGCGGAGGGTTCCGGCTCCTGGTAAAACAGGGAGATAACCACTGTGTAGGCGGTCGATCCGTTGACAAATTCCATGATCTCCTTGTCTCCATTCTCAGCCAACCACTGGTTGATTTTTGCCTCAAGCTGATCCGTGTCTTTGTCGGAGAAAATTTTAACCTTGATCATTTTGCTTTCCTTTCATTTTGTTTCGTGGTTGTTGAACCGGTCGATATCGTCAAGGAGAAGGTCCAGGTTGCCCCGGAGCCCTTGGATTGAATCCTTCAGGCATTCCAGCCCACCACCGGCGGGGATGGCATCCAGTTCCCTTTTCAGGTCATCCAGTTCCCTTTTCAGGTCATTCAGTTTTGAGTTGATAAGTGATGTTGTTTCGGTCCAGTGCATGGTATCCCCCTATTGGTTTGATTCCCTGGTTTCCTGCCGTTTTTTTGCATGCCTGTAGTTGTCTATAACCCTTTTGGTGGTCCAGGGTTCACGGCCCCTTTTTCCGGTACTGCAGGGGACACCGGCATCATTGAGCAGCCTGGCACGTTTCTGGGCATTCTCCCTGCCGGGGTATTGCTCCACTACACGGATGAGGATGGAATCAATTTCAGCCACCTTGAGTTTCCGGCCATGGCAATCTGGGATATCAAGGGACAGGGTGACGGGTTCTTTTTCAAGATATGGTTCCAACCTCTTGGCACAGTCCGCCAGGGTCTTGTCGTCGCCAGTGTCGTGGATCTGCTCAATGATCCAATCCAGGACCTTGACAAGCTCCGGAATCTTCTCCGGGTCATCCTTACGGATGCGGGATAACTGGCTGGTGGCAATGGTGCTGAACTGGTGGGCCTCGGTGCACTCCGGCTTTTCCGTGGCCGCTTTATCACATCTATTCGGGCAATGCTTGCTGTCACCAGGATAGACAGACCCGCAGACGTGGCACTCTTTTGCTTCGGGTTTATTTGGTCCATTGGACCTAATACGGGTCTTTTCCCCGGATGCTTCACGAGCCTTTGTCTCAATGCCTCCCCACTCACCTGATCCCCAGGCGCGGCACCGTCGTTGATACGGTTGGCAAGCTCACGGGTAACGGTAGCGGTCCCGGCTCCGGTTTCAACCTCGGCGGTCTTGACGATGTGGGTCAACGTCTCGTTGCACAGGGCGCACTTGCTCCGGGCCTCTGTGGGGAGGGTGTCAAAAAATTCATGTAGTTTGGCGATGGTTTCTTTTTTTACTCGTGACATGGGGTGTCCTCCATTGTGATTTGATGGTGGTGGTCAATCTGGTGGGTGGAATGTTGGGGTTGTTTTGGGGTGTCCGTGACTTTGGCCCCTTGGTAAAGGGCTTGTTTTGGTCCGGGGCATGGTAATACATGTTAACGCGGACTCTAACGCCCCCCACCCCCCTGTTGAGCTTTTGGGATTGTTTTAAAACCGAAAATCCTTTGATATCAAAGATTCTCATTGACAACCTCCAACGCTTCCCCCTTGAGGGGGTGAGGGTCGTTGACGTCCGTGTCCTCTATGGTGGGTGAGGGTCGTTGACGCCCGTGTGGGTGGGGGCCGTTAACGTCCGCAGTATTTTTACTCCTGGGCTGTTTTCCCTGATACCCCCGCTTGATGTCCCGCTCCCTGGTGCGGATGACCTGGCCAGGTTGCCATAATAGATAATCATCGGTTAAGCCATATACAGCCTTGTGCTGCTCATAGCATCCGCCAGGGTCAACAATCTCAATGAAACCCTTAGCCAAGAGTTCATCAATGCCTCTGGTAATCGATTTGCGGCTGATTATCGGGCGATCGGTGATCTTATCGATATGTGACTCTACTTCAACATAGGTTAAGACAAATCGGTTGTCGTCTACCCTCACGCGCCGTTCTATGCCTTTTCTATCCTTCTGGCGTTCGTATTGGCGCTTGGCCAACAGCATCATAAGGAGTTTTGGCGACGCATGAGAAACAACCGGGGTAGACCCTTTGACTCCTAAACTTAAAAAGGCTGTGGATAGTATCATGCTGGTATCAACAAACGTCCCCTTACCGTACCCGTTGGATTTCTTTTTTTTCCTGGCCATATGCTTCCTTGAATGGTGCCAAGCCCGGGGCAGGAAGAACCCCGGGCCTCCCGTCGGAATCTGCAGGGCAGACAGGCAAAATTGTAATTCGTAGGTTGTTGTTGGATTCAGACATCACCGAGCCTACACAAAGGAAGAAGGTCCGCAGCCTCTGGAATCAAGGTTCTGAATATGGCCTCTGCGATAAGGCAAGCCGTGGTTTGCGGCCAGATCATTCCAGCGATGCCGCCATATGATGGGGGCAGTTCATTTATTACCGCATCCCAGTCAGTTTCCGGGAAACGGTCTTTCAAGAAATTTTCGACGGCTTTTTTTGGGTAGTGGATTTTTAGGGACATAAAACCTCCATATCTCTTGTGGTTGTTAATCTTTCAACCTCAAGATAAATGAAAGTTTTTATCCGTCATGACGGATAGCAACGGTTACCGTTGCAATTGCAATGATTCAAAAGGAACTATTCAATTCCATTGATAGACCTTTTGGCAGCAGCGAATTTCTCGGCCAATGTTCTTTCTTTAACACCGTATAGCCCGTCGTATCTTTCTGATATAAATTCCCGCAGCTTGGCTTCACTTGAGAATTTTTCATCGCTATGCGGGCCTGTTATACATTCCAAGAGAGCCCCAACAATGTTAGGTACGTTTTCTCTGCCCGTGGATTCAACTCATTTTGAGTTTCATTATTCTTTCCAGCAACTTTATTTTTCAAATCCATAAGGGCGTGAGTACGGACCACCAATATACTATCTTTAGGGAGTGCTCCGGCTGGATAATAATCCTCTGCCGTTTTTCTTTTGGCTCTCTCCTCTAAATATTTTTTTCTTTCTTCTGCATGCCTTGATAGTATTCGATCAGCTTCTTTTTTGTTAATCTTATTCTCAGCGATGTGTTTCTTCAAAGATTCCAAATGAGCCTTTGATCCTTTTTGGAATTCATTGTCATCAAAGCTCTCTTGTAATTGACAAATCACTCCATTTGGTCTTTTCACAAAAGCCCCATCTAAACCGCTCAAGGTGACCTCAGGACCTCCTGTTAATTGCTGCCACCTATGCTCTATATCTAAAACTTCCTCACCTTGCATTGGAAGGTCCCATACCCCTTTTATAATCTTGACATCGTCCTCAAAAACGAATGCCCCCCTATCTTTCCAGAGCTCATATGTCTTTTGGGGTAATGCCGTCCGAAGATCATTTGTAAATTTACCGAAAGCCTTTTTGAGCTCACCACCCCTTCTCTTGTCGTCAATACAAAAGGCTTCTTCCCACGAGACCACTTTTCCATACCTTGCATATGAATAATTTACAAAGTAGACAGACAGGGTTAAATGTCCATCCAACCCCAAACGCAAAATATCAGCATCCGTAACTTCTTCATCAAAAATCTTTGAAAGATGATCTGCTGCCTCAGGGATCGTAACCCATTCTTTGAGGTTAAAAAAATTTCCAGGTTTATTCACGACTGCCCTCCTGTAAGGCCCTGATTGAAACCCTGGGAAAGACGGTTCAGGATGACCGCCGGTTCGATCAGGGGAGCGACCCCGGACCTATCCCAGGGAAGAGACTATTTCAGATTTACAACATTTTCCGGCTTCTCTGCCTTCTGGAAAACCTTTTCCATCGTTTGGGCCGCCTTCCTGTTACGATCCGGGGCAAGGTGGCTGTATCGTTCTGTCATGGCCAGGGAAGCGTGGCCCAGTAGTTCCTTGACTTCATAAAGGCTTATCCCTTCCATTACCAGCCAGGATGCAAAGGTATGGCGCAGGGTGTGGAAGGTTACCCTTTGACGTCGGTCATCAATACCATCATTGAATCCGGCTTTATCTACGGCCCGGCCAAAAGACTTTGAAACTTTTTGTATTTTCCCGTCACCGCGGGCAGGAAATACAAGGTCTTGTTTTCCACCCGGCTCTTTTTGATTAAAGACTGCTTTAAACGTCTTTGGTTATTGATACTGTCCGGGTCCGGCCTGACTTGGTATCCAATAGGGTTATCAGGCCGTGGTCCAGATCTACATCTTTCCATGTCAGGGAAAATACTTCCCCAGCTCTTAAACCACAGTGAAGAGAGAGAAGGGACATTTCAAATAGCTGTTGGCTGGCGTTTGTAAGATTTTTAAGGAGGGTGTGGGCTTCGTCTTGGGATAGGAACCGCACCCGTTTGTTGTCGTATTTGGGCTTTTTAACCTGAGCTGTGGGGATGACCCCGGAGAAGTAATTCATCTTCTCAGCATGTCTAAAAATTTGTCCCAAAGTGGTCAAAACATATTCGATAGTCCGGGGAGCCCGGCCCACATCAAACATTTCCTTTTTGATTCGCTCAACATCAAATGGGCTTATATCTTTAATTGGCTTCTCTCCAATGATAGGCTTTACCCATCGCCTGAAAAGCTGTTCCTCAGTTTTGGCGGTCCCTTCCTTTTTCTCTTGTGAGATAGCTGGAAAATAGATTTTTTGAAAGTAAGCTGTCAGGCTTACACTTTCTTTTTTCTTGCGTTCTTTTTCTTCCTGGATCTGTTGCTTTTCTGCTTGCACCTTTGCTCTGGATTCGGACAGGCGGGCTTCACCCTTACCGGTGGCAGCGGCAGCTTTCAACTCTGCCAGCTTCAATGCAACATTTGAGGGGGTCCACCCCTCACTGGCCCAACCCACACCCTCTTCCTTCCGTTTCCCATCCTTCTGGTATCGAATGGCAAAATATTGATCAGGTCTTATGCCATGCTTCCGGGATTTATGCTCCCGGTATCTGACACCGGGGTATTTTGTGCTGTTCCATTTTGTCCCCATCTGTCCCCACTTCTCCTTTAATCGTTTTAGGCGAAAAGGTCTTAATCGGTTCGTCAGGCTGTCCCCACATAGTCCCCACTTTTGGGCTGAAGTGGGATATTTTTATGTGAAAGTCCATGAAGGAAGAATATGTCAATATGGATTGAAAATCAAGTCTTTTCAGTGTGTTTGTGCATATTTGTGAAATTTTGTGAAAGTGCCAGAAACCGACTACGAATCAAGGGGTCGGAGTTCGAATCTCTCCGGGCGCGCCAATAAATTCAGAGGTTTTCAACTTTTTTGGTGAAAGCCTTTTTTTGTTTTTTGTAATTTTTTCCGTTTTCTGACCACACTTGATCTATCCGGATTAAATTTGTTCGACAATCATCTGGGGGGTTTCGGCTCTGAATTTGTTCAGTTTAAGGCGAAAGGCCAGCTGATCGTAAAAGGTCGGTGGTTGAAGGGAATCCGGTACGTTGAAGTGAAATGCCTCCACGCAGGTACTGGCAGGGTCGTCCGCATTCTGGAGCAGCATTTTTCTGTGGCACCGGCCGATGATTTGGGAGGAAACCACTTTCAGGTCCCGGGCCAGAAATACGGGTTCCGGGTTTTCTGTGCCAAAGGGCCGCAGCCGGTCCAGATCCCGGACCAGGTCCAGGCTGATATCCGCCATGTCCAGAACAGCGTCGATGGTCAGGGTTTTTGAGAAATCGTTCTGGGTATACTGGGTGTACAGATGGTTCTGGAGCCCTGCCTCCAGATCTTTGAGCCGGTCCAAGGACAGGGTCAGGCCTGATGCCATGGCATGGCCGCCGAATTTATCCAACAGATGAGCGTTGGCAGACAATGCCTGGTGAATATTGATGTTGTTGATGCTCCGGCCAGATCCCACGGCCGTCTGATGGTTGCATGACAGCAGCAGCACCGGGCAGACATATTTTCTGGACAGTTTGGACGCGGCAATGCCCAGCACACTGGGTTCCAGTGTTTGTCCCACAGCATGAGCAGCCGGTTTTCAGCAGGGATGGGTTATCCTGAATACGGCGTTCAATTTCTGCAATGATTTCATGCTCAATGGTCTGGCGCTGAGCATTGAGATCATCCAGCAGGAACGCGATTTTTCCGCATCTGCCAGGGTCTGGCTGGTGAGCAGGGACACACAGATGCGGGCGTGGGACATACGGCCGGCCGCATTGATCCGGGGCACCAGCTTAAAGGAGATGTCATCGGAGTCCAGGCGGGTGAAATCGATGCGGGCCGCTTTTGCCAGGGCCTGGACCCCGGGCCGGGTGCTTTTCTGCATCTGTCGGATTCCGGCCAGGCATAACACCCGGTTTTCGTTGACCAGCGGCACCATGTCTCCGATGGTGCCCAGGGCAAACAGATCCAGAAACGGCACTAGTTTGGGTTCCGGATACCGGTCCCAGACATGTTTGTCCCGAAAATAGCTGCGCAATCCCATAACCAGAAAAAACGCCACTCCGACTCCGGCCAGGAACGACAGCCCGGAAGGGCAGTCCGGCTGTTTCGGGTCCACGATAGCCAGGGCTTTGGGCAGGATCTGTCCCGGCTCATGATGGTCGGTGATGATGACATCCATGTCTTCCTCCACGGCTGCTGCAACCGCAGCCGTGCTGCTGATCCCGCAGTCCACGGTGATGACCAGATCCACTTTCTGGTCCGCCGTCATCGGTATATGATCCGGAAGCAGGCCATATCCTTCTTTGATGCGGTGGGTATATACCAGGTGACCCGCGCGTCCACCCAGGATAAAAATTCATACAGCAATGCGGTGGCAGTCACTCCGTCTGCGTCAAAATCTCCGAAAATCATAATTTTTTCCTGGTTGACCACCGCCTCATAAATCCGTTTGACTGCCTTTTGCATGTCTTTTATAGTAAACGGATCTGTCAGACGGGAGAAATCCGGATTCAGAAAAAAACGGGCCGATTCCACGGTGGTGAACCCCCGGTTCCAGATCAGGCCAGCGGTTACGGGGTGGCATCCCAGCTCCTGTGCAAGCGGATGGACCTTGTCGGGGTCGGTGTCGGCATATGTGAATCGGGTGTTCATGGGTTGATGGTTTTTATATAAGGTCTCTGAAAATTTGTCAATTGAGGTCATCCCGGTACTGGATACCGATGCCGGATTCAAAGATTTCCCGGGCACGTCCTGTTCAAAAATGTTTGAGTAATGACCGGTTTTAGTGGTATACTCCCTTTTTTTAATAAACAGAAAAGAACGATGCAATGGCACCGCAGATGCTGTACAAAGAATTTCGGGTGGACAAAACCCGTATCGGATTCATCAAATTCATATTCGAAGCGTATGAAGGCGTTGCCGTGGCCACCACACTGGATGCCCGCACCGGACACATCCGCCTGGCCATAGCACCGGACCGGGCTGATGAGGCATTCCAGATCATTGAAGATTTGAAAAAGGATTTTGCATTTCATGCGCTGTAACGGATACGCCCATATTCACACCATTGGATGCCAGATGAATGTGTATGATTCCGAAAAACTACGGGCCGTGCTACATTCACTGGGGTATCAACAGACTCCGCATCCGGAACAGGCGGATATCATCGTGTGCAACACCTGTGCCGTCCGCCACAAGGCCGAGGAAAAAGCGTTCAGTTTTTTGGGCCGGTTTGCCAGGAACAAACAGAAAAATCCCCATCTGATCACGGTGATGGCCGGGTGCGTGGCCCAACAGGAAGGAAAACGCGCATTTCAGCGGCTGCCGCATCTGGACCTGGTGCTCGGCACCCAGGCTTTTTCCCGGTTTAACCGCCACATTGAGGCATTGAAATCCGGTCAGCGCCGGATCGTGGACACAGAGCCGTCAGACGTTATTTTTGAAACCCAGCCCGACAGCAAGGCATTTGAGGAAAACCCGGTGTCGAAATTTGTCACCATCATGCAGGGGTGTGATAATTTTTGCACCTATTGCGTGGTCCCGTATGTCCGGGGCAGGGAAAGAAGCCGGTCCTGGCAGTCCATTGTCCGGGAGATTGAAGTTTTGGCAGAAAACGGTATCCGGGAGGTCACGCTTCTGGGGCAGAACGTTAATTCCTACGGTGCCAAGGAGAATGGCCCTTCTTTTGCCGGGCTGCTGAAAAAGGTCGCGGATATTGACAACATCTACCGGATCCGCTTTGCTACTTCCCATCCCAAGGATTTGTCTGAAGACCTGATCCGGGCCATGGCGGATCTGGACAAGGTATGCAACCACCTGCATCTGCCGATCCAGTCCGGTTCCAACCGGATTTTAAAGAAAATGAATCGGGGGTATACCAGAGAGCTCTACCTGTCCAGAATCGATGAGCTGAGAGCTGCCATTCCGGACATCGGCCTGTCCACGGACATCATTGTGGGCTTTCCGACAGAAACGGTGGAAGAATTTGAAGATACCTTGGCTTTGGTGGCGCAGGTCCAATTTGATTCCATCTTTGCCTTTGCCTATTCAGACCGGTCATCTGCACCGGCGGCTAGATTTTCAGGCGGTGTGGATGAGACGGAGAAGATGGCCCGCCTCAACCGGCTGCTGGCTTTTCAGGACACCATTACCCGGGAGAAGAACCTGGAGATGGCCGGTCAGGTGGTCCAGGTACTGGTGGAAGGGATCAGCGCCAAACAGCATGACGGGTTTGTCAAAACCACCCCAGATACCCGGCAGATGACCGGCCGAAGCCCGGCAAATAAAATAGTTCATTTTCCATCCGAGACCCTGGTCCCGGGTGACCTGGCGGAAATCAAAATAGAAGATGCCTATCCCCATTCCCTTTGGGGAAAACCCCTGGAGCAGTTTTTCCAATGAAGATCAAATCCGTGAAAATCGGCAGAAACGATCCCTGTCCCTGTGGCAGCGGAAAAAAATACAAACAGTGCTGTCGGAATAAGAAAAAGGAAATTTCGTTGAAAGACACCTACAAGAAGCAATACAATATTATTTTAAAAACCCCGGCCCAGGTCGAAGGGATCCGGCGGGCGGGACGGCTGCTGATGGAGATCCTGGATGGCGTGGAAAAAATGATCAAACCCGGTCTGGTCACAGAGGAGATCAACACCTTTGTTCATGCCCAGACTATTCAGGCCGGGGCGGTTCCCGCCCCTCTGAATTATCGGGGGTTTCCTAAAAGCGTGTGCGTGTCCATCAACGAGGTGATCTGCCACGGCATTCCCGGAGACCGGATTTTGCAGGACGGGGATATCGTGAACGTGGATATCACCCCGATTTTGAACGGGTATTATGCCGATGCCAGCAAAACGTTTTTTGTGGGCACTCCGGGGCCGGCGGCCAAAAAGATTGTGTCTGTGGCGGCCCAGTCTCTGAAACAGGGAATGGAAGCCGTGGCTCCTGGGGCAACCCTCGGGGATGTGGGATATGCTATCCAGAGCTATGCCGAAGCCCAGGGATGTTCCGTGGTCCGCGAGTTTGTGGGCCATGGCGTGGGGCTGGATTTTCATGAACAGCCCCAAGTACTGCATTTCGGTTCCCCCGGCAAAGGCGTGACCTTGGTGCCGGGCATGGTGTTCACCATTGAACCGATGATAAATTTAGGCAAACGGAATCTGCACGTCCTGCCGGATAAGTGGACAGCCGTCACCAATGACGGGTCCTTGTCCGCCCAGTTTGAGCAGACCATCCTGGTGACGGAAAACGGATACGAAAGCCTGACGTCTTACGATCTGTAATACCTGTTACACCGGCGCATTGCAAAGCAAAACCACAATGCAGGATCAGGGGCAGGGCCGGATCTAAACCATCCGCCAGGATATGCTATTCCTTTACCCCTGAGATGGGCAGGGTTTTCACGGCGGCAGCAAATGCCCGGCAAAGGGTTGGGTCGGTCTGGTGCTCATAGACCGCCCCGTCAGGATCCACCCCCGGATCTTGCCGTCAGCTAAAAACCATTGAGTCAATTTTTCACTAACGGTTTCTCTGTCCAGTTCCGGACCCAGGTGGGCAGTTCCAACATGGGGGGCCGGTTCAGGGCCGGGCAGGGGGGGCCCAAGATCGACTCGATGTTTCAGGTAGTTCAAAATTCTGCACAGACGCAGCAGGGTCACCGCCTGAATCCGGGAGGTGGTGTGGTCTAAAGGGAAAGCCGTAGACCGCATCCGGGAAAAATAGGTCGGGAGAATTTCCAGTTTCCGGCATATCTCGTAATCCAGGCTGCCTGGGGCAGGGTAGAAAATGGATAATCCGGCCAGGGTAGGCCGCACCGCCAGTTCCAACAGGTCTGTCAAAGAATCGTGAGCGCTTTGGCCCGGGGCTGCCGAAATCAAATAGGACACACACGAAAGGCCTGAGTCTTTTGCCCAGGCAAGGGCCTGATCATGGGCGGATCGGACATCAGGCCGCCGGAACCGCTTTAACTGAGCCGCTGACATGGACCCCACGGATAAATTCAACGTCCTGAACCCGGCTTTTGCCATGGATTGAATCATGTCCCGGTCCAGAGATGGCGGAAAAAGCCCGTTCATGGCCCGCAGTTCCACGGGCGGGCGGGTGGAAAAATTTCGGTGATGCCGTCCAGCAGGGCCAGAAACCAGCTCCGGTCCAAACTAATGTTCTCGTCCTCAAAATCGATAAACCCGATATCCCTGCCTTCCGCCTGATTTCGGATCTCTTTCAGCACAAGTTCCGTCGGGCGTTGCGGAAACCTCCATGACCGGAAACAGCGGAAACCGCGCAATAGGAGCACGGCATGGGACACCCCCGGCTGGATACCACCATGATGGCTTCCTGATGTTTTCTTTTGTAATAGGCCAAATCCATGGGGTCTGGTATCGGCAGCCGGGACAGATCCGGGGTCCAGTAGGGAGGCTGAATCACCCGACTTTTTGGGTGATGCGGCTGTTTCGGGTTTTGAAACGCGATCCCAGGCACCTTTTCCACAGAGGTGTTCTCCAGAACGGCCCGGCACAAAAGGGGCAGGGGATGTTCCCCTTCGCCTCTGAGCACAAAGTCGATGTCCGGTGATGCGATCACCTCTTCGGCAAACAGTGTGGGATGGTGCCCGCCCATGACAATGACCGTGTCCGGATTCCGGTGACGAATGGCCTTTGCCAATGCCATGGCCGTGTCATGGTAGGCGGAAAACAAAGAAGAGATACCCACCAGAAACGGCCGGTGTTTTGCCACCTCCAGAGCGAGGTGGTCCAGGCTGTAACCGAAATGCCGGTATTCATGAAACAGACAGAACAGTGAACGGTCGGCCCGGCCGTAAAATGCATCCAAAAAAGCGAACCGATCCGGCCGGGGAATCGGTTTGGATTTCCGGGTGGCCAACCCGTCGATGACAGCTGTTTCAAACCCGGCAGCCCTGAGAGATGCAGCAATAGACATTAATCCGTAAGGCAGGGTGCGCTTGCGGGTCAGATAGTAATCTTCAATGGGTGGCTGAACCAGGACCACCTGTGCCATGAGGAATCACACCACCTTTGGAAATCTGGCAATGAACACCAGACAGATCAAGGGGATGAACGCCATGACAAACAGCACGGCCTCGATGCCGTAGACGTCGGCTATCCACCCCACCAGAGGCGATAGCGCCCCGCCCAGCCCATAGGCCAGTCCCATCATCAGACTGGATACCATGGCCCGTGACCGGGGCACCAGTCTCTGGGCCATGACCACGCCCAAAGGCAGCGGCGCCAGTACGAAAAAACCGGCCACAAACGCGCCGACGAACACCCATGGGCCGGGCAGGTATAGATAAAGCATCAGTGCCGGTGCCATGAACAGGTAGGAGATGAAAAAGATTTTTCGAAACCCTGTACGGTCTGCCAGATATCCGGCCAAAAGCCACTCAGGGTGCCGGCTGCGATAAAAAATGCCACAATCAGTCCCACGCTGGGCAGCGGATGGCCCACATTTACCAGGAAAATGGGCATAAATGTCATGAATGCCTGACCGGTGACGGCCCGAAGAAACATGACCAGCCAGATGAGGAAAATCACCTTGTACACGGGACCTATGGTGGTTTTCAAGGATTTTAAAAATCCCAGATGTGACAGGTTTTCACTTTGGGGGCGGGGTAGGAATTTAAGGCAGAACACAAACGCCGTCAGTCCCAGAATTCCTGTCCAGGGCATGGCTTCCAGACCGAAATGGGCCACGTACCAGGTAATGAACACAGGGCCTAACGCAAAAGACAGGGTCCCGCCCGTGTTGTAGATGGACAGGCAGAATCCGGTGCGGTTTCCACTGTAAAGCGGAACCATGCCGGTGGTGGCCGGGTGGAACATGGAAGAACCGAGAGACCCCATGCACAGGATCAGCAGCAGTGCATAAAAATTGGGGGCGATCCCTGAAAACGGGATGCAGAAAAACGCCAGGAACAGACCGGTGAATACGAACCACCGGCTTTCATACCGGTCGGACAGGTATCCTACCACCGGCTGGATCATAAAGGCCAGCAGCCGCACCAATCCGGTGAGCAGCCCCACCTGGGTCAGGGTCAGACCCAGCTTGTCCACAAACGCGGGCAAAAGCGGTGAAAAAAACGAGGAATAAAAATCACCGGTAAAATGCACCAGGGTGATCACCAGAACGATGCCGTACTGAACCCGGTTTTCGTCCGGAATACTCTGGGCCGGATGGGCGGCGGCCAAAGATTTCCGGGAAGTTGAATCAGACATAGGCTTAATTCTTCAGGCTGTGGATGGGCGCAGGGATCCTGCCACCGTGACGGACAAAAACACTGGTGTCGGCCATATGGGGAACAGGCATGATCCTGGCTTCCCCTAAGAGCCCTCCGAAATATACGCTGTCTCCAGCGGATTTGCCCGGCACCGGAATGATCCGGGTGGCTGTGGTCTTGGCATTGATCATACCGATGGCCATTTCATCGGCAATCATGCCGGCCAGACACTCTTCGGAAATGTTTCCTGGCACGGGCACCATGTCCAGCCCCACGGAACACACCGAGGTCATGGCTTCCAGTTTTTCCAGGCTCAAAAATCCCTGGTGAGCCGCATGAGCGATATTGAGATCTTCGCTCACCGGGATGAACGCGCCGCTCAGGCCCCCCACATGGGAGGAGGCGAATGCTCCGCCTTTTTCACGGCATCGTTAAGCATAGCCAGGGCCGCAGTGGAACCGGGTACCCCGATCTGACTCAGCCCCAGGGCCTGGAAAATCTCTCCGATGCTGTCCCCAACGGTCGGGGTCGGGGCCAGGGAAAGGTCCACGACCCCGAAACGGACGTCAGGTTTTTGGCCACTTCCCGGCCGATGAGTTCTCCCACCCGGGTGACCTTGCAGGCGGTGCGTTTGATTACTTCCGCGATATTGCCAAGGGTCATGGGACCGTTTTCCAGGTTCCGCTCGATGGCCCGCTTCACCACGCCCGGCCCGGATACACCCACATTGATCACAGCGTCCGCCACCCCCACCCCAAGATAGGCCCCGGCCATGAACGGCATGTCTTCTGGAATATTGGCAAACACGCACAGCTTGGCACAGGCCAGACCGTCCTGATCCGCGGTCAGTTCGGCAGCTTGTTTGATGGCTCTTGCCATCAGCAGTACCGCATCCATGTTGATGCCGGCCTTGGTGGTGGCAACGTTCACGGACGCGCACACCCGCTGGGTGTCAGCCACGCCCGGGGCAGGGCCTCGATCAGGGCAATATCACCGGTTGCCATGCCTTTTTCCACCAGTGCGGAAAATCCGCCGATAAAATCGATGCCCACGGTCTTGGCAATATCATTGAGTTCATGGGCGATCTCCACCATCTGACCGGCGGAAAACACGGCACCCACCAGGGCGATGGGGCTGATGGAGATGCGTTTGTTCACCACTTGGATTCCGTATTTTTCCCCCACCTCATCACATACCGATGTTAAAGAAGAGGCATGGCCGGTGATTTTTTTCGGATATTGTGTCGGAAAGTGTCCAGATCGTGGCTGATGCAGTCAAACAGGTTGACCCCTAAGGTCACGGCCCGGACATCCAGGTGTTCATTTTTCACCATTTCAATGGTGGAGATGATTTCATGGTCTTCAAACATGGAAAGTTCCTTGCATTTGAATAGCTATGTGTTGAATGCCTGTCAGTTGAACGGCTATATTTTGTTGATGGCATCAAAAATGTTCCGGTGCTGAATCCGGATATCCAGGCCCAGCTCATCCGCTCTTTTCCGCAGATTCGTAAACAGGGCTGAGGTATCCATGTCCGGTGTCACCCATATCTGGTAGGACATGACATTGTCCCTGGGATCGGACCCGCCTTTAAATACGGCCTTGAGATTGATGATATTGGCCCGGTATTCAGCCATAATAGCGGAAAACCCCGCCACCAGTCCTTTCTGGTCCGGTCCGATGGTGGTGATCAAAAAGATGTCTCCGTCAGCGTCCATGCTTGGGCTGGCAGTTTCCTCCAGTGTGTTGACATGAATCACCAGCCCTGGTCTTGTGATCTTTCGGCCAGGGTCCGGTGCAACTGATCTTTGTCCTGAGAAGCCGGGGCTTCAACCAGAAACAGCCCGGCAAACTGCTTCTGGAGAATCATTTGGTTGACGTTTTCCAGGTTGCAGCCCAGCTCAAACAGGACCCGGGTAACATGGGCGATTATACCGGGCCGATCCTTGGCCAGCACCGTGATGATGAACTTGTTCATGGGTTACCTTTCTGCATCCTTGCGAAGCGCGGCAATGGTGTCATGATAATCAGGGGTATTGAAAATGGCGGAACCGGCCACAAAACAAGTTGCTCCGGCTTCTGCCACAGACGAGATTGTGTTGGCATTTATCCCTCCGTCCACCTGAATGAGGGCGGACGGATTTTTCTTTGCCAGCAGGCCGGCCAGTGCCTGATTTTTTCAATGCTGGATTCAATGAATTTCTGGCCCCCGAATCCGGGATTGACACTCATGATCAGGACAAAATCCAGTTGATCCGCAATATACTCGATGGATGACAATGGGGTGGCCGGATTCAGGGCCACGCCAGGCTTGACTTTAAGTTCACGGATCTGCTGAAGGGTCCGGTGCAGATGCGGACAGGTTTCCGTGTGCACGGAAATATAATCGGCCCCGGCTTTGGCAAACGCTGGGATGATTGCTTCCGGTTTTTCGATCATCAGGTGCACATCCAAAGGCAGGGACGTGGCCCGTTTGCAGGCTTCTACAATAATGGGGCCATAGGTGATGTTGGGGACGAACCGGCCGTCCATGACATCAATGTGTATCCAGTCGGCACCGGCTTTTTCAACCGCTGACACCTCTTTTCCCAGACAGGTGAAATCAGCGGACAATATGGAAGGCGCAATGAGCGTCATGATCAGTCTCCTGTGTCATACAACTTGGTTTTAAAAGTGCATACCATAATGGGTATCATGCCAAGAATCAATCATTTTTATGGGAATTTGTGCTCAGGATGGGGTTCATGGTCAGGCTTTGAGGGCCGGGCTACAGGCTGAGGCGCTTAAGCCGGGCTGCAAAGAATCCGTCCATGTTCATGCCGTTAGGAAAGGTGTTAAAATACCGGTCCATTGGCAGGCCGAAACAGTCCTGAACCGGCGACAACACATAGTCTTTCCGTTTTTTAAAAAGCGGTCACCACCTGTTCGTTTTCTTCCGGTTCTCCGGAGCACACCGCATACACCAGGATCCCGCCGGGCTTCACCCGGTTGGCCGCCGCATTGAGCAGTTTTTCTGCCGGGCTGCCATGCGCTGGATATCCTGAAGAGACCGTTTCCACTTGGTGTCGGGATTCCGGCGCAAAACCCCTAATCCGGTGCAGGGGCATCCACCAGGACCCGGTCGAAATAATCCGGAAAATTAGAGGCATCGGCTTTCATCAGATCCAGAGTCAGGCAATGAATATTGTCGACTCCCAGTCGCCGGGCTTCTTTTTCCAGCAGCGTCAGTTTGTCCGGGTCTGTATCCATGGCCGTGACCTGACCCTGTCCCCCCATGAGTTGGGCCATGTGCAGCGCTTTGCCTCCCAGGCCGGCGCAGGCGTCCAGCACGGAATGCTCGGGGCGGGGCTCCAGCATCAGAGACACCAGCTGGGCGGCTTCGTCCTGAACTGCGAACAATCCCTGATCATAGCCTGGCAGTGCATTGATCCGGGTGCCAGGGTCTGTGATATAAATCCCTTCAGGGCTCAGTGGTGTGAGTTGGACCGGGTATCCGGCCGCCGTAAATGTGTCGTTCAGCGCGGTCCGGGTGATTTTCAGGGTGTTGGTGCGAAGCGTCAACGGCGGCACCTGGTTGATGGTCCGGCACAGTTCCAGGATCTGGTCCGGACCGAACCGGTCCACCCAGCGTTTTGCCAGCCATTCGGGAATGGAATGGATAATGGTGATATGACCCATCAAATCCGTGTTAGGGTCCGGGAGTGACAACGTGTGAAAGTGCCGGACCGCATTGCGCAACACCCCGTTCACAAATCCGGCTGTTTTTCGGCCGTTTCTGGTCTTAATCAGATTCACACCGGTGTCAATGGCGGCAAAATCCGGGACCCGGTCAAGGAACCGCAGCTGAAACAGGGCCATGCGCATCACGGTCAATACCGGCAGGTCCATGCGGTTCAAAGGGATTCGGGAAAACGACGCGATAATGTGATCCAGAAAATTGCGGTGCCGCAGCACTCCGAATACAATAGCGTGACACAGGTTTTTGTCCGGCTGGGACAGGTGGATCATCCGGGGGGATATTCGGTCCAGGGTCCGGTCCAGGGTGGCATGTCTGTCTTGGCTTTGCAGCAGAATTTCCAGAGCTGCTTCTCTTGTTTCCAAAGTCATGGATCACTCGAACCGGTCTGTCAGGGCCAGGGAATGGCCTCGCAGAAATTCGTCCGCGTTCAGGCGTTTGCCGGACTTGCCCATCAGTTCCTCAATGATGACGATGCCTTGTCCTGCGGCCACGTGAATGCCTGTCTCATCCACGGCGCACAGGTGCCGGGCAGATGCGCTGTCTCACAGCTGCCGGCCCTGGCCGCAAATAATTTGATGTGCCGGCCCGAAACTTCCGTGAATGCCCCGGGCCAGGGATTCATGGCACGGATATGGGCAACCACATCCAGATGAGGTCGGGTCCAGTCGATCCGGCCGTCCTCTTTTTGAGCATGGGGCGTACGTGGCTTTTCCGGATCCTGGGGGTCGGGTCAAGCGTCCGGCACTGATCTGGTAAATGGTGTCCAGAATCAGGTCCGCGCCCAGTTCGGCCAGGCAGTCATGCAGATCCAGTGCCGTGTCCTGAGGGCGGATGGGTGCCTCTTTGACCAGCAGAATATCTCCGGCATCCAGTTCTTTGACCATGACCATGGTGGTGACACCGGATCTGTCATCCCGGTTCCGGATGGCGGCCTGGATGGGAGCAGCTCCCCGGTACCGGGGCAGCAGTGAGGCGTGGATGTTGATGGGATAGATTGCCGGAATATCCAGAATCCGCTGGGACAGAATCTGGCCGTAGGCTGCCACCACAAGATAATCCGGGGCCAGTGCGGTCAGTTCCTGCACCATGGCATCGGTATTGAGTTTTTCCGGCTGGGATATGGCCAGTCCCAGGTCCAGGGCCACTACTTTCACCGGCGGAGGAAACAGTCTTCTGCCTCTGCCTTTAGGACGGTCCGGCTGGGTGATCACCCGGCAGATCTCAAAATCAGTTCTGGCTGCCAGGGCTTTGAGCGGTGGTACTGCAAAATAAGGGGTTCCCATGAAAACTATCCGGGTCATGATGCTGCTTCTTCTTTGAGTTGTTTCATTCGTTTTTTTTGTACATGGCCCGTTTCAGGGTACTGATACGGTCGATGAACAGTATCCCGTCCAAATGATCGATCTCGTGCTGCATGATCACTGCCATTAGGCCCTGAGCATCGAATTCCAGCGGATTCCCGTCCATGTCCTGTGCTTTGACCGTGACCCGTTCGTACCGCTTGACATCGGCTCTGAAATCCACCACGCTCAGGCATCCCTCGTTTTCCGACAACTGACTGCCGGATGTCTGGACAATCTCAGGGTTGATCAGCGCCGTGATTTTTGGTTCTGATCCGTCGTCATTGGGATCTTCGGCCCGGGCATCATAGACCAGAATCCGTTTGTTCACCCCCACCTGAGGCGCAGCCAGCCCGATGCCGGATTCATGAAACATGGTTTCTCCCATGTCATGGATCAGCTGCCGGATCTCTTCATCAATGATGTCCACCTTTTTCGATGGCATGGACAATGATTTTTCAGGATACGTTACGATTTCTAACAAAGCCATTTTTGGATAATATTTCCTTTGCGTTCTCGATATCTTTCCGGATCTGGTCGGATAGTTCTCGGATATTTTCGAATTTTTTTTCATCCCGCAGCCGGGCCACCATGTTCACCCGGATACGGGTGCTGTAGATATCCTGATCAAAATCAAAGATATGGACCTCAATGGTGAAGATGTGGTCATCAAACGTGGGCGAGTATCCGATATTGGCCACCCCCATGAATCTGCCGTGAATGGTTTCCACGGTCACGGCATATACCCCGAATTTGGGACACAACTCATCATGCAGTTTGATGTTGGCCGTGGGAAACCCCAGCTGGCTTCCGCCCCGGCTGCGGCCCTTGATCACCTTGCCCCGGATCTGGTAATGCCTGCCCAAAAACTGGCGGGCCTTATCCACCTGGCCGTTCATGACGATCTGCCGGATCCGGGTACTGGAAATCCGGTGGGTCCTGCTGGCCGGATCCTTGATCCAGTCCGCCACAATGGTTTCGAATCCCAAACGCTCGCCTTGTTCCTTGAGCATGTCGATATTACCGGTCCGGTCTTTGCCAAATGTATAGTCCGGACCGATGATGAGCGATTTCATGCCGATCCTGTCCACCAGAATTTTTTCGATGAAATCCCGGGCTGTGATGGCGGCAAACGCCTTGTCAAACGGCAGGCAGATCACTACGTCGATGCCGGAAAGATCCAGCAGCTCCATTTTCTGGTCGTGGCGGGTGATCAGCGGCGGCGTGTCAATGCCTAAGGCCCTCAGCGGGTGGGGTTCGAACGTCAGGGCCACGGAGGTGCCTGATATTTTTTTTGCTTTGAAATAACCTGTTTCAGCAGGGCCTGGTGTCCTTTGTGAACCCCATCGAAGTTGCCGATGGTGATCACCGCATTTTGAAAAGGGGGCTGATCTGATCCAGGGATTCTACGAGTAGCATATTTTCCTTTATACCAGCATAAATGTTCTTGACAAATGTTCCAAACACATATATATATCCCAACCATCTTTCGAACGCAATCTTAAATTGCGGTTGAAAAAGGTTCAAACGGTTCAACAGATGTGCCGAAGTGGCGGAATTGGTAGACGCACTAGTTTCAGGGACTAGCGAGCGTACGCTTGTGGGAGTTCGAATCTCCCCTTCGGCACCATCTTCCTTCTTCCAGACAGATCCAAAGCCGAAGTGGTGGAACTGGTAGACACGCTAGACTTAGGATCTAGTGCCGCAAGGCGTGGAGGTTCAAGTCCTCTCTTCGGTACCAGGCTTTAAAAGCGGGCGTTTCAGAGATTCTGATAAAGTTTCTGGAGGGTCCGCTCTTTTGTTGGGTGTGACATCTGGGCATTTTTCATTTCATTCGAGAATTGCCTTAAGCAACGCATTCCTGGCATCTGAATAAGACTGGATATCCATTGTCGATTTGTTTTTTTTATCCTGACTTTTTGTTTTCTGATTATTTTGAACTGGTTGGGTATGTTCAATGAGCTCGCACATTTTAGTACAAAACGGTTAACAAGAATCTGGCCAAAGATGAATTGGATACCTTGGAGAACAAATGAAATGGCAAATATCCAATTAATTAAATATTGGCGGAACAACTGGGAACGCCTGAGTTTTTTTTTAAATATCCTGAAGAAATTAGACGGATAATATACACCACCAATACGATTAAAGCCTTACATCGCCAATTTCGGAAACTGACAAAAACCAAAGCCCCATTCTCGGGGGCTGTCTTTCACTTCCGATAGTTGCAGAAGTAAATCTGGACGATAAACCGTGACACAGAATTTTGAACACTCCCGATCCGGCTGCATGAAATTGGGTTGGCCGGTTTGAATTCCATAATTTCCAGCGGGGAAGATTCAGAGTCTGAATTGGCAAATACGCAGTGTTTTGATTTGAATTTATTCGGTCTGATTACAATATTCCATTTCCCGGCACAGTTTTTCAGACATGATTCCTTTGCGGATCAGGTTCTGTTGGGTTTTTTTTGTGTTCTCCTGCCATATGGCATTTTTCCCCTTGATATAAACGGCATCGAATTTTTGGATGTTCAGACGCTCATGCTCCTTGTCCATTCGCAGGATGCTTTTGGAATAATTGTCACCGGCCCTGTTGCAGGCTTCAATCAAGGCCTGTTGGATATCTGGTGCAAGCAGCTGGTATTTGGATTCATTCATGGCAACACATCTCATCGACGCGATATCTCCGATCTCGGTTACATATTTGGCATGCCGGCAGAATTCCAGCGGATACACAAGGGATTTGTAGCTGGGAACCACATCGATTTCATTATTGCTAAAGGCTTTGGCTGTATTTTCCCATGGGATAACAATGGGCTTGGCACCCAGATTTTCCCAGTATTGTATGAGGACTTGAGAATTAAACACCCTTACCTTCAGCCCGGCAACATCGTCAGGGCCGAATATCGGTTTTTTTGACACCAGTACCCGTTTAACACCCCAAAACCAGTTCCAGCAAGGGTTAATGAACCGAATACCTTTGTCCAACAGTGGTTTTTGCATCATTTCCCTGAACACGGTGCCATTTAAAAAATCCTTTTGCTTTTGAATACTCGAAAAACCATAAGGCAATGCAAATATATTAAAGTCCGGAACAAATTTTTCCATCAGATAAAGGTCTTCTATCACAAGGTCTATGATACCTCTCTGAAGGTATTCCACTTGATTTTTTACGGTCCCGAATTGGCAGGGATCAACCAGCAGGATCAGTGAAATCTGATCGGTGGTCATCCGTTTTACAGCTTCTGCAAACCATTTTATTCCCTCTTTTTCAGGACCTTCTCCAATGTTAAGCGTGGCAAGAACCTGGGGCAGCTCCTCTTTTGTTTGGAAAAGATAGTTCAATGGCCGGTTAAAAAACTGGCACAGCTGGGATAACACCTTGATGGATATGGATGCCTTGCCGGTTTCAATTTTTGAAAGATGGCCTTGTGAAATCCCGGTTCTGGCAGACAACTCCCGGGCACTGAGTGTCATGGATTTGCGCAAATCGCGGATTTTTATCCCTACATTTTTTTGGATATGCGCTTCTGTTTCTGTATCGTTGTTTTTAATCATGGCCCAAGGTAGCAAAGAGTTATATTCTTGTCAAGAATATCTGTGGGAAAAATAAGTTCGATATTACCGGTACATGTCCGGGGCACAAGAGACTATAGAGAGTAGTTTTTCGATTCAAGCCAGACATTCATAAAGGGGAGATGTGGCATAAAATTCTTAATAGCAATATTATTTTATCATACCAATTATCCTGTAGATATGGGATTTATTGGCCATGAATATCGAAATATCAGAGTCAATATTAATAATTTTGTATTTTTTGATTAAAAAACAATTAAATAATATTCTTGACAGGAATACTTTTGGCATTGTAAAGGTGGGACATGCCAGATATATATAAAAAATCCGGCATCTTTTAACCTTAATCGAATGGAGGGGTAATGAAAAAGAAATTTTGCGTACTCGTTTTAGCTATTTCTGCGTGTGTATTCTTGTCCGGTATTGGCTCTGCCACGCCGCGAAGCGGTGGTACCTTTGTGTTTTGTGCACCATATGGCGGAGATGTTTTTTCCCTGGATATGCATCGAACCGGAAATATCCAGGACTTTATAGTTGGCCTGAATATTCACCGCAGTCTCTACAAATGGGACCCAAGCAGAACAAGCCTGTTCTGGACTTGGCTGAATCTGTTGAAGAATCGGGGGATGGTTTAATTTATACGTATAAATTGCGTAAAAATGTAAAATTTCACAATGGCCGGCAAATGACAGCGGATGATATTATTTACAGTTATAACCGGATCATGAATCCCAAAACCGCAGCGTCCGCCGCCGTGTTTGTCAAGGCAATCAAGGGAAGTACGGATGTCCAGGCAGGTAAGGCGGATTCCATTGCAGGGTTAAAAAAATAGATGATTTCACTTTCTCCATTGAACTGGAGCATGCCATGGATATTGGCTATCAGCTTTACAAAATTGAAGCGGCCATTGTTCCCAAAGAAGAGATCGAAGCAAATGAAAATGCCTATGGAACCAATCCGGTGGGCTGCGGGCCCTTTAGATTTGTTAAATGGGTCAGGGGAAGCGAAATCATTCTTGAAAAATTTTCCGACTATTATGAACCGGGAAAGCCTTACATCGACCGGCTGGTGTATAAGATCATGCCTGAAGGGTCCGCCAGGGACTTGTCTTTCCGGGCTAAAGAGTTGGATGCCAACCTAGTTGGATCGGCTCAATATGACGTGTATCAGGCTGATGCGGACATCTCAAAGCATATGATTGAAGTGGCTGAAATGTTCACCCGCCTGATTGGTTTTAATCCCGAATACGAACCATTGGCAGACAAACGGGTGCGCCAGGCATTTAACCATGCCATAAATGCCGAACTCATTATTAAAAAATTATTGAAGAATAAAGCGTACATGGCAACCAGTTTTCTGCCCACGAGTTCTCCTGCGTTTGACCCTGATTTAGAAGCGTATGAATATAATGTTGAAACGGCAAAAAAGCTCATGGCTCAAGCCGGTTATGAAGACGGTTTTACACTGGAGGTGGTCGGTACCAACAGCGAGTCTTATGGGGTCAGGGTGGTTGAAGCAATCATTCCTTTCCTCAAAAAGATCAATGTGGTTGTAAAGCCTCAGCAGCTGGAAGTTGCCATGCTGGCCCAGCGGTTAAAAGAGGGTAAATACCAGGCCTTCATCTGGTCTCTGGAATCAGGCCCCGATCCGCTGGCTTCCATAACCCGGTTTCATTCCAAGACATTACCCAGCTCGGGGAATTATGTGCGGTATAATAATCCGGAATTTGATCGGTATGTGGACCTGGCCAGACAAAGTCGGGACCTTGCGACTAAAATTGACCATATCAAGAAAGCAGATGCGGTTTTATTGGAGGACGCTCCCATATGGTTTTTTAACTATAACAAGGCCATCATTGCTCACCAGCCATGGGTTCATGGCATTAACGCGGTGGCAACGGATATGATGTATCAGGATTTTACTAACCTCTGGATTGATGAGACATCCCCGAGGGCATCTGCCCGATAGGGACTGGTCTTTGTTCAGTTGTATCTGTTCTTCTTCCCGGTGTGAACTCGCCGGAAGAAGGCAATCATAAAATCTGTTGCGGAAAAATAAAATGTATGCATACACGCTCAAACGCCTAATACAATTCATTCCCACTATTTTTTTATCACGTTGATCATGTTTTCCTGCTGAATATATTGCCGGGAAACGCTGCATTGATGGCAGTTGATCAGCGCAAGGCTCCCGATCCAGAACTGATTGCGCAACTGGAAAGAGACTGGGGTCTGGACAAGCCGGTTCATGTCCGTTACCTGAAATATCTTGCGGGGCTTGCAAAAGGCGACCTGGGCACATCATTTTTACGCAAGGAAAATGTTTCCGCCATGCTTGCCGACCGGATCTGGCCAACGTTAAAACTTGCGTTTGCCGCCATCGGCATTGCCGTGGTCTTTGGGGTCCCCCTAGGCTTTTTTTCCGCGTTAAAGCAGGGGACATGGATCGATTCGATTTCTATGATCGGTGCGGTGTCCGGGGTATCTGTCCCACAATTTTGGCTGGGTATCCTGCTCATGTTTTTATTGTCGGTAAAAGTCAAAATATTTCCGACCAGCGGGTATGGAGATGGAAAGATCATATACCTGATCCTGCCGGCGGTGTCACTGGGAGTTGGCTATATGGCACTGATAGCAAGAACAGTCAGGGCTGCGGTAATCGAAGTGCTGACCAAGGATTTTGTCAGGACCGCCCGGTCCAAGGGATTGTCTGATTTCCTTGTGAACTGGCGCCATGTATTCCAGAATACCATGGTGTTGATTTTAACCACAATAGGGCTTCAATTCGGTACCCTGATCGGCTCAACCGTGATCGTTGAGAAGCTTTTTTCCTGGCCCGGCATCGGTTCTCTCCTGGTGGATTCCATTTATCAGCGGGACATTCCTGTCACCCAGGGGTGTCTTTTGGTCATCATTTTAATTTTCCTGGTTGTAAACCTGGTGGTTGATCTGCTTTATGCGATTGTGGATCCAAGGATAAAATATCAATGAAAAACAAATTCTCTTTTTAAGCAAAGAATTAATCTGTTGATAGGTGGGGCCATTGTCTTGTTTTTATTGTAATTGCTGTTTTCGCCCCTGTTTTCGCACCCTACGATCCTGTGCATGACGCCGATTTGATGGTTGCCGAACAACCACCGGATAAAACGTTCTGGTTTGGAACAGACGAGCAGGGAAGGGATATTCTGTCCAGGGTGATCTACGGATCGCGGATTTCCCTGAGCATTGGCCTTGTCACGCAGATTATCAATACGGTAATCGGTATTGTTCTCGGGGTGACAGCCGGGTTTTCGGGAAGTGGTGGGACGATCTTGTCATGGGGTTTACCTCCATTATGCTGTCCATACCCACCCTTGTTTTTGCCCTGGCCATAATGGCCCTGCTCGGGCCTGGTCTGATCAATGTATTTATTGCGCTGGGGGTAACCAATTGGACATATACCTGCCGGATCACAAGATCCCAGGTACTTTCTGCACGTTCCCTGGACTATGTGGTTGCAGCCAGGGCCATGGGATACAGCAAAACAAGAATCATGTTTGAACAGATTTTGCCCAATATTGTCGGGCCGATCCTGGTTATAGGGACATTGGGAATTGCATATGCCATCCTGATTGAAGCGTCCCTGTCTTTTCTCGGACTGGGGACACAACCCCCCACCCCAGCTGGGGAGGTATGCTCAGTAATGCAAGGGAGCAGTTTTTTACAGCATACTGGATATCCATATTTCCCGGTTTGGCCATATTTTTTACTGTTTTAGGATTTAATCTTCTCGGTGACGGACTCAGAGATTATCTGGACCCCCAATCCATCATCAAGGACTAACTATCATTTTTACCACACTTAATTGATCATTGCTTTTGTTTTAATTGAAAGGATACGGAGGCTGCTATGTCAACTGCTTTACTCTCTGCCAGAATCTTCACCGGCTCCGATGACACCCCATGGGCTGAAGCTGTTTTTATTGAAGGGAACACCATCACGCAGGTGGGTTCCAATGCTCAAATCAAGGAAAAATGTACCGGGGACACTCAGGTCATTGATCTTTCGGGCAAATTTGTCGTACCGGGTTTTGTTGATGCCCATATCCATTTCTGGACTCTGGGGCAAACCCTTTCTATGGTTGATTTAAGGGGGCTGACTTCGATTAAAGCATGCCAGGACGTAATTGCAGCAGCTGTGAAAGATACCGCTCCCGGGGAGTGGGTTCTCGGAAGAAACTGGAATCAGAATATCTGGACGGATGGGCGGGAGCCCAACCGCCATGATCTGGATTTGATTGCCCCTGATAATCCAGTGGTCATGATTCGAATATGCGGCCATGCAAGCTGGGTGAATTCCATGGCGCTTGACAAGGCCGGTGTTACCGCAGATACGCCCGAACCAGCCGGTGGTCAGATCCATCGGGAACCCCGGACCAATTATCCTTCAGGTTTGATTCTGGAAACAAGGGAGGTCGTGGAAGATGCCATTCCGTCCAGAAAGATGACAAAAAAAGATGTGTTGAAGTGCCAGGAGTATTTTCTTAAAAGCGGGTTCACTTGTGTCCATACCTTTGAAACCCTGGAAGAATATAAGGTCATCCATGAGGTTGAAAAAGACGGGGAATTGAAGTTACGTATTTATCATGCCATGCATATTGAGGATCTGGAACGGTTTGACGAATGGAGTAAAACATCAGGCCCCCAGTCCGATAAATTATGGCACGGGCATATTAAAATGTTTTCCGACGGGGCTCTGGGTGTGAAAACAGCTTATCTGCACGAGCCATATTTTGGATCGGATCAGGATTACGGTTTTCCCGTACTTACCGCGGAACAACTGCAGGCAAATGTTGAAAAAGCTTATCGCTCGGGCCGAAGCGTATTGATTCACGCCATCGGGGACAGAGGGCTGACCATGTCCCTTGATGCCATTGAAAGTGCAAGACAGGCTGTTCCCGGAAGGCGATCAGACCGAATAGAACATGCACAGCTTTGTCGGCCGGAAGATCTGGTCCGGATGAAAAACATGGATATTGCTGCCAGTGTTCAACCCATAGCCATCCAGACGGACAGGGATGTTGCCTACAGGTTCTGGGGTCCGGAACGATGCAGGAATGCCTATGTCTGGAAATCCATGGAAGATAAAGGAATCCGGCTGATTTTTCTTCGGATGCACCCATTGAACCCATCAATCCCATGGCAGGTATCCAGACTGCTGTGACCCGGAAAAGTTTGATGATCCGTCTGCAGACAGTTGGTTTCCGGATCAATGCCTGTCTGTGGAGACTGCTTTGAAGGGATATTTCGCCCATGCCGGGTGGGGCAGCAAAAGGAAGACCTGTTCGGAAGTGTCCAGTCAGGAAAACTGGCGGACCTGACTGTTTTAAGCCATGATCCCTTTGCCGTTCCGATAGACAGGATCAAAGACATCGAAATCGAAATGACCATTGTGGACGGAATGATTGCTTTTGAAAAGTAAAAAAGGGCCCATCGGTCAGGGGAGAGAATCTCCTTTTTATAAAACCAGTCCGTATCAACAGAGCGATAGAAAGAGAAAACCATGGGTGTCCAGAATCATCTTTTGAGTGTCGAAAATCTACAGACATGTTTCCATACCCGGCGGGGTATTATTAAAGCGGTGGATGATGTCTCCTTTTCGGTAAAAAAGGGAGAAGTCCTTGGGATTGTCGGTGAATCCGGATGTGGAAAAAGTGTCAGTGCCCAGTCAATCATGCGGTTGATACCAGATCCGCCTGGAAAGATTACCAACGGCAAAATTCTGTTTGACGGCCAGGATATTGTTTCTTTGCCATTAAGCAGGATGAAATCCATCCGGGGCAACAGGATTTCCATGATTTTCCAAGAGCCGATGACATCGCTGAACCCGGTTAAAAAGATTGGCTACCAGATCGGAGAAATGTTTCAGCTGCACCGGAACATGAGTAAAAAACAGGGCTTTGACAGGGCGGTGCAGATGCTGGAGAAGGTACAGATACCCGAACCGGCCAAACGTGTGAATGCGTTTCCTCACCAGTTGTCAGGTGGAATGCGGCAGCGGGCCATGATTGCCATGGCATTGTCATGCAATCCTGAAATTTTGATAGCAGATGAACCGACAACAGCACTGGATGTTACAGTACAGGCACAGATTATTGATCTGATGAAACGCCTGCAAAAAGATTTTCAAACCGCCATTTTAATGATTACGCATGATCTGGGCGTTATTGCCGAGATTGCAGACCGGGTCATTGTCATGTATGCAGGCAAAGTAATTGAATCCGCTCCCACCATATCCCTTTTGAAAATCCGTCTCATCCCTATACTGAAGGGTTGCTTAAATCCGTGCCTGTGATTGGATCGTCTGTGTCGGATGAACGGCAGCGGTTAAAAGAAATAAAAGGCATGGTTCCCAGCCTGACCGATCTACCGGAAGGGTGCTCTTTTTATCCCAGGTGTAAACGTGGCCGGGATGTGTGTAGAACCCGGATGCCGCCATTGTGTGATTCCGAACCCAAGCATGCGGTTCGTTGCTGGTTCCCTGTCGACAATGCAAGTGTGACACGAGCGGATGGGTCCGAGGTTAACTATAAATAATGTAAAGATAAAGGTGTCGTAATGCCGGATGAAAATAATACAGCTACCCCCCCCCTGCTGGATGTACAGGGGTTGAAGATTCATTTTCCCATTCGAAAAGGTTTGTTTTCAAAAATTAAAGATTATATCTATGCTGTAGACGGTATTAGCCTGTCCTTAAACAGAGGTGAGACCCTGGGGATCGTTGGTGAGAGCGGCTGTGGTAAAACCACCGTTGGCTTAGGCATTTTAAAACTCATTGAATCAACGTCCGGGCGCATTTTTTTTAACGGCAGGGATTACTCCGGTAATGGAAATGAAAATCGCCAGAATCTACGTAAACAAATGCAGTTAATTTTTCAGGACCCTTATTCGTCATTGAATCCCAGGATGACGGTCAACCGAATCATCGGGGACCCAATGGAAATTCATGGTCTTTGCGATAAAACCAATAAAACGGAAAAAGTGGACGAGTTGTTAAAAAAAGTGGGGCTTCTCCCGGAACATGGAAAACGATACCCCCATGAGTTCAGCGGGGGACAACGGCAGAGGATCGGTATTGCCAGGGCACTGGGCCTGAACCCGCTGCTGATTATTGGTGATGAGCCGGTTTCCGCGCTGGATGTCTCCATACAGGCCCAAACCATTAATCTTTTAATGGATATTCAAAAGGAACTGGGACTGTCCTTAATCCTGATTTCCCATGACCTTGCCGTTGTTGAATATATATGTGACCGCATTGCCGTGATGTACCTGGGAAAAATTGTTGAATCCGGCAGCTGCAGGGATATCTATAGCAACCCCGGACATCCCTATACCCAGGCACTATTATCTTCTGTTCCCCGGCCTGATCCCCGGCGAAAAAGAAACGGGTATTGCTCAAAGGTGAGGTGCCAAGTCCGATTCACCCGCCGGCGGGGTGTCATTTTAATCCACGATGTACCTTTTCGACCCCGGAATGCACCCAACAGTATCCGCCTGAAGTTCATCTGGGTAGCGGGCATATGGTTGCCTGTCTAAAGGCGGGTCATACCCATGCCTGATCTCGTTACCGTGCCTGCCTTTTATAAAAAGCAACTTAAGTCCGTCCTCTGGCACTAAATCATCTGTTAAGACTAGTGAAGAATGGACTGAATGGATTGTCCGGCAGCAGTTTCCACCATGGCTTGTATCTTTTGAGTGGCCTCATATCGTCTGATGATTAATTTCTCAGCACTTGGGGTTTGTTCAATTTTTTTTTTGAAACCGTTTTGTGTAATCCAGTTCAACCCGGTTGCAGTTGCATAGTTTATCAGCCAGATAAACAATTTCTTTTTCTGTTATCTCATTTTTAAACTGAATAGTCATATGTTCAGCTATTATATCAGCGACTTCGGGGAACCCCAGGCTTTCAACCAAGACACTGCCAGCCCGGGCATGGTGCTTTTCTCTTCGTTTGATATCATGGAGGAGTGACGCGGCCTGTATGAGGTCCAGATCCATCTGTGTTTTTTTAACAGCTGCACCGAGTTTCATGGCTGTTTCTGCCACACACTCAAGGTGAGATTGGATGTCGGTTTCCCCTGGTAGAAAACGCTGGATAATAGAATAGCATTCTGTTTTATCAGGAATACTTAACTTTTGATATTTTTGTGACAGTATCTCATAGTCCTCTTTTGTGTCTGCATCCATCAAGATACCTCTGTCATGAACCTTCCAGCGGACCAGATTTTTTTTGAGGACAATAACAGTTCACCTAAATTTGAATCAGAATCCATTGACAGAATACTGGGGACAAGACGGGTCGAAATTACTGGAGGGTGACCTGTGACCCCGTTGAATTCAGGAATAAGGACGCTGTTTTCATGTTTATTAAATGCAGCGATAAGGGTTTGGATAGTCGCGGGTCGGACGGCTGCAATATCCACGGGTAAAAGAAAAAAACCCCAGCTTTCAGAGGAGACTTGTCTGACACCTTTTTGAATCGAACCCAGCATGCCAGTTTTAAAATCAGTGTTGAATACCGGGCGGGCACCTGTGTTTCGGATGATATCTTCCAAGCGGTCTTTGTTATGGCCGGTAACAACTATAATATCAGAGATGCCACAGCTTTGAAAAAGATGAATCACAACCTCGATCATGGGTCTTCCCCCAAGTTTCAAGAGAGGCTTGTACGTGTGCATGCGTGATGAAAGTCCGGCCGCCGGAATGATGGCAGATAATGCCATAACCGGATGCGTAGACGTGGTCATTTCTTCCGGGCTCTTACCTGGATGATTTCACCAATGATGCTGACGGCAATTTCAGCAGGTGTTTCTGCATTGATATTAAGGCCAACCGGGGAATAAATCTGTTCAAGAGAAGTTTTTGAAATGCCTTTATTTCTGAGGTTGGTATATATCTGATCTCTTTTCCGCCGGCTGCCGATCATCCCGATGTATGGGGCACAGGTTTTAATCACTGCCTCAAGAACGGTCTGATCATGAAGATGTCCGCGGGTAGTTATTACAATGTAGGCATTTGCATCAATATTCAAGGTATCAACCACTTTGGCGAAGTCTTCAGCCACTATGACGGAATGGGCATTTTTGAATCGTTCCCTATTGGCAAATTCAGACCTGTCATCCACAACAACAGTGCGGAATTCAGTTAAATGGGCCATTTTTGCCAATTGAAGGCCTACATGGCCGGCACCAAAAATATAAATGGTGTCGCGAGTTTGGCTAGGTTCAATAATGTATTCATCCAGACCGATATTCTGGATGATGGGGGAAATGCCGGAGAACTGATTATCACATATGGCATCAAACAGGGCCTTGGGCACAATGTTGGCGCCGATGATGTCTCCGTTGGGTTTTACCAGGCATTTTTCCGTTTCAAAAAATGATCCGGAAAACCCATGGATTTTGAAACAACCACCGCTTTTTTACCGCTGTTTTCCATATCCACCATGGTTTTAAATACCTGAACCAAGGCAGGGGAGGGATGAGCATCAAATGTCTCAATCCACACAGTCAGGTTCCGCCGCAGACCATATCAAGCCCGTCTTTTAATTCCTGGTTGAGTGTGAATTCGACAATTTTACACTGCGGCGCATCTATCATATCTATGCAGGCATCAATGACACGTGCTTCCACAAGGCCGCCGCCGATGGTCCCGAACAGCTGGCGGTCCTCAAGGACAATCATTTTGCTGCCAGATGTTCTGGGGTAGAACCCTCATGGCTGAGAATAGTGGCCAGTGCAAACGGGCGCTTCTGGTTTAAACAGTCAAGTATCGGTTGTGTTAATGATTCCATTTTTATTTTCCAAAAGCACAAGTGGGATACCGACAGGATTTACAACTTGAGCAAAATCCACCATGTCCCATTTTAGCAACATCTGATTTTTCAATTTTATCTCCAGCAAGAAGTCTGGGTACGACCAAATCAAAGATAGAGGCCCGGTGATACATGACACAGCCGGGAAGCCCTATTACCGGCACATCGCCGATATAGGCCAGCATGAACATGGCGCCTGGCAGCACCGGGGTCCCATAAAAGGCGACCTCACCTCCGGCATCCCGAATTGCTGCCGGGGTTAAATCATCCGGATCCACTGACATACCCCCGGTTACTGCAATCATCCGGACACCTTCATCAATCAATTGTCGGATCGCTGAAATAGTCATTCTTATTTCATCAGATACAATAATTTTGTTGGTAATTCGGCAGCCGAGAGCTTCAAACTTGTTCTGAACAACCGGACCAAACCCGTCCTGGATACGGCCGCTGTACACTTCTGATCCGGTAATCACCATTCCCACATCGAGTTTTGCAAGAGGAATGACTTTGATAAGCGGGTGATATTTTTTACAGATTTCTTCTGCTTCAAAAACTTTTTCTTCATCAATTGACAGCGGAATAATACGGGTACCAGCCAGTTCCTGGCCCCGTTGCACTACCTGGTCGGTATGCAGGGTGGCAAAAATAACATCCTGAACTGAATTTAATTTTTCAAGGGCGTTCACGTTAACTTTTAACAGCCCAATATCTGTAGCGGTAAATCCTACCTTTCCTTCTTTGGGATCGCTTAATTTAAGATTTTGTCCAAGAGCCGCCCTTGCGATACGCAGGGCGGCATCATTTTCATGGATTTCTCCGTCAATCCCCTTCACATAAATATTCTGTTTGCCAAGATTGAGCAGTTTTTCCACGTCTTCATGGGTAATCAGATGTCCTTTCTTAAAACAAGGACCTTTAAAGAGATCGGGCACAATTTGGGTGATGTCATGGAGCAGAACTTTGCCCACTGCCTCTTGTACGGGAACTGCTTTTACTTTTACTTTTTCATAATACTTCATTTAAAAAAATTTCCTGTTTCGGTAAATCCGTTGCTCACTTGGGAAAACAGAAATATTGGAATTTAATGTGCATAATACAATTCAGGCAGCCACAAAGCAATCTGGGGAAAAATCATAATAAGAGCCAAACCAAGACACATCAGGAGTACAAAAGGGATGATCGATTTGTAAATATCCATTAATGAAATTTCCGGTGGGGCCATGGCTTTCATCAAAAATAAGTTATATCCAAAAGGGGGTGTCATGTATGCAATCTGACAGGTGACTGTGTAAAGAACACCATACCATACCGGATTAAATCCCAAGCTGATGATCAGAGGGATATACAACGGTGCAACAATAACCAGCATTGCGGTATCATCTAAAAACATACCCATGAGGATATAGGAAATCTGCATCATAATTAATACCTGCCAGGGACCTAATCCCCATTTTTCCAGGAATAAGATTTCAATGGCTTTAACAGCACCGAGTCCGTCAAATACAGCACCAAAACAAAGGGCCGCAAGAATTATCCACATAAACATGCAGCTGACGCTTAGGGTCATATGCAGGGTGTTGTCAAGAACTTCACGGGTTAAACGTTTTTTGGCAATAGCTGCAATAGTAGCAGCACCGGCCCCTACAGCGGAACTTTCAACAAGGCTTGTGACGCCAATCATAAAAAGTCCGGTCACAGAAAAAATGATGATCAGGGCAGAATACCGGCCCCAGAAGGCGGAGTTTTCTTTTCGGGACATCTCTCGCTCTTCTTCCGCAAGCGGTGGCCCAAGTTCCGGTTGAAGTTTACAGCGAATGGCAATGTAGCCACCAAACAGTATTGCCAGCAGGAGGCCTGGAAAAACGCCAGCAAGCCATAACTGACTGACAGGTTGTCTTGCAATCATACCATAGAGCACAAGAACAATACTGGGCGGTACCATGATACCCAGTGAACTTCCTGCCTGGATAACACCGGTTACCATGATTTTATCATATTTGCGTTTAAGCATTTCAGGCAGGGCAATACTGGTACCGATGGCCATACCTGCCACACTCAGTCCGTTCATGGCGGAAATAGCAACCATTAAAACAATGGTTCCAAGCGCAAGCCCACCAGAAAGCGGGCCCATCCAGACATGGAACATCTTATAGAGATCGCTGGCAATACCTGACTCGGAAAGCATGTATCCCATATAGATGAACAAGGGGAGCGTGAGCAATGGATACCAGTTCAAAAGTCCGATGCTCGCATTGAAAGGCATCTCGCCTGCACCGGTTCCGCCCCAGAGGAGAAGAGCGGAAACACTTGCAACAAACCCAACCGCTCCAAAAACACGCTGGCCTGTCACAAGCATGAGCATCAACGTGGAAAACATTAACAATGCAATATATTCATTACTCATACTAACTCTTTTCCTCTCATTTTTGCCAGATCTTTAAAAAAGGTAGCCAGTGCCTGCAACAACATTAAAAATATTCCGATTACCATAATCACCTTGATGGGTGCCATCGGTGGTGCCCAACTAGAATAATTTCTTTGGCCATATTCAATTGAGTACGCGGTACTGGAAATGCCACCGTACAGGAGAACTGACAGATAGAAAAGGAGAAATCCGGAGGTCAGCACATCTACTGTGGCCCTTGTCCTTTTTGACCATCGTTCATACAGCACGTCCATTCTTACATGGGCTTTCAGTTGCATGGAGTAGCCGCCGCCAAGCAGGTAATACGCGGCCATCGTGAATTGTGCCATTTCCATTGTCCAGTCAAAAGGAACATCAAAGAATGTTCTGGAAATTGATGAAAACAAGAGAATGCTCATCATCACGAAAACCAGATACAGCACAAGTTTACCTACCCGTCGGTTTACTGCATCAACACCTCTTACATAGTATTTTATTGCATTGGGCATTTAAACTTCCTTTTTAGAGGTCTTATCTTTAATTCGGTTGATTTTAATAATTTGCTGGATATAAAAAACCAGGCACTGCCTTTACGGATCATATCCGAAAAGGCAGTGGGATGCTTCTTAAGCAATGTTTATCCGGTTTTTAATATCGGTAGGGAGCACCTGCTGCCCGCATTGTTTTTGCATAATCTTTCAGTATGTTGACAACTTTGGCACTTCTTTTGCTTTTTGCGGCAATTTCATCCCAATATTTCAGGGCTTCATCTTCTACTGTTTGCCATTCTTCTTTTGGGATGGTTGTCAGTTCAAGCTTCCCGCCTTTGGTTCTGTAATGTGCCTCTCCCCACCAGTACCAGTATTGTCTGTGATAGTGAGAGCTATCCATTGTCAGTTTGAATAATGTTTTCAAATGTTCCGGCAGTGCATCCCATTTTTCGGAATTAGCAAAGTAGGAGCCTGCCCATGCACCTGAGATATTGTTGGTCAGATAGTATTTATTGACATCAGCCCATCCCACAGTATAGGCTTCGGTAATACCGGACCAGGCAATGCCATCGAGTTCTTTGGTCTGCATGGCGACTTCAACATCTTCCCAGGGGAGCGTCACAGGAATAACACCGAATTTTTTCAAAAATCTACCACCTGTCGGGAAGGTAAAAACTCGTTTTCCATTGAGATCGGCGATGCTTCGAATCGGGTCTTGTGTGGTGAAGTTACATGGATCCCAGGAACCACAACCCAACCAGGTAACATTTTTAACTTCAGAATACGCTTCCTCCCAGATCTCATTTAGTCCATAGTGATGAAAAAGTGCTGGGACATCCAGTGAATAGCGGGATGCAAACGGAAAATATGCACCAAATACTGATACGTCTACAGGTGCGCCGATAGAGTCTTCATCACTTTGAACGGCGTCAATGGTACCGCGTTGCATGGCTCTGAAAAGCTCTCCTGTTGGTACCAGTTGATCAGAATTATACAATTCAATTACCATCTCTCCATTAGCAGCTTTATTGAAAGCATCGATTGAGGGTTTACAGACGTGTGCGGCTAGGGATGCACCGGCATAAGTCTGCATGCGCCATTTGATGGCCGTTTTTTTTCCTGCAATTACAGATGGTGCCCCTACAGCCGTTGCTGCAACTGCAGCAGCCGTTCCTGTTCCAACTTTTTTGATAAACTCGCGTCGTTTCATCAAGTCTGTCTCCTTTCATGCTGCTTAGTTAATTGTTAACATCCAACCAATTCGACAACTATTGCGTGAGGTCCATGTTCGAACTCACGACGATTTTGTTCACAACCATTGTTTGGCAATGTGAAAAAAATTGCTAATAACGAATATTGCTTCCCATAATGATCAATTGCCCACTATGGGAAGTAATTATTCAGGAAAGTATTTTCTTAATCAAGGCTTTTACAATTTGAACCTTGTATTTGTTTTTTGAAAGGGCTTTAACGCCTTCCACTGCGATGTCTGCTGCTGCGCAAGCTGTTTCAGTGCCGATCGGTTTGCCTTCGAGGTAGGCTTCAACTGCCTGAGCCCTCAAGGGAACAGGAGCCACAGCACCAAGAACAATGTTGGCATTTTTAATTACCTGCCATCGGAGTCATAGGAATAGGCCACACTGACAATCGGAAAATCAATTGAATTTCGTATTCTGAATTTTTGATATCCTTGTTGTGCTGGCTTTTGCCGTGCCGGGATTTCAATTTCTTCCACAAGTTCATCATGATCAAGAACGGTGCATTTCATGATATCCGCAGTAAAAAAATCATCTGCATTCAAAGATCTTTTTGTGGTTTTGATAGTTGCACCCAGTGCCATAAGTGCCGGGGCCATATCTGAGGCATTGACTGCAATACAGGCACAGTTGACACATCGTGAGGCTTCAGCGCGGATATCGTCGATGCCGCTGATATCAGGCGTTCTTGAACATCTGTGATGCCCGTCACAGTTTACGTCAAGGGTTGCCCCAATAGGCACATTGGTTTCAGTTGTAATCTGGGCGATTGAGAAGGCGGTTTTACGGCCTGCTGCAATAGCATGAATGACAGAGGCAGGACCTGTGGTGAGATCACCACCTGCATAAACGCCTTTAATATTGGTGGCGCGGGTTTCTTCATCAATCACTATCCAGCCGTTGTTATTTTCCACCTGGCCCATGGTGTAGGAAATGTCAGTTGCCTGACCAATGGCCAAAATAATCTGATCTGCTTCAATCGTTTTTGTATTAGAATTATCAAAACTTGGATTAAATCGTCCGGTTTCATCAAATACGGATGTGCAGCTGACAACTTCCATCCCTGAAATGGAGCCATTGCTTTCAATGATTTTATTTGGGCCAAAGGATGGGTCAATAACAACGCCTTCATGAAGCGCTTCTTTGATTTCTTCTTCAAAAGCAGGCATGGTATCACGGGATTCAAGACACACCATGGTGACTTGCTCGGCACCCATGCGACTGGCTGTGACAGCAACATCAACAGCCACGTTGCCGCCTCCAATGACCAGTACTTTTTTGCCGACCTCAGGTTTCTTTCCAAGTTCAATGGAGGAAAGAAAATCAATGCCCGGAGTGAGCAGTTCTGCTTTTTCAAGAGGGAGGCTTCTTTCTCCCCATGCGCCGGATGCAAGAAAAACACTGGTGAATTTTCCTGAAGATCTTTCAGTGTAACGCCATCCTGACCCACAGCAGTATCGAACTTAAATTCAATGCCCATGGCCTTGAAAGCGTCAATCTGGCGATTAACAACATCTTTGGAAAGACGGTCAGCTGGAATACCATAGGTGAGCATGCCGCCTGCCTGTGGCATCTTTTCATATACAGTTACCTGGTAGCCTGCTTTTCTTAGAAAATAGGCCGCGGATATGCCGGCAGGGCCTGCCCCTACAATTGCCACGCTTTCTTTTAATTCTTTTTCCGGGGATGCCAGCAGATCCTTGGCATTATCCAGAATATAGTCTCCCACAACACGTTCAACGTTCCGGATGGAAACGGATTCATCATAAACAGATCGGTTGCATTGTGATTCGCATAAATGCGGGCAGATACGGCCGGTTATGGATGGTATGGGATTGCTTGCCAGGATAATTTTGGCTGCGCTGTCCAGATCACCTTCCCGAACGTAATCCATATAGGTTGGTATCTCAATGCTTCCGGGGCATGTTTCCGAACAGGCGGGCTGTGCCATTTTCACACTGCCGAAGATGGAGTGATACCTGTTTTCTCCAAGAAGGGCCGGACATTGTGTGCCGCCTTTTCTCAAGCAGTGAAATAAATCATCAGGTGTTCTGTAATACCAGCATCGCGGTTCCTGACAGATGTTTCCGCCAATGGTGCCCATATTCCTGAGCTGGAGTGATGCAACTGACCGTGCGGCCTCGGCTAACATCCCATATTGCTCTTTTATAGTTTCATTTGTACAAATATCTGTGAGGGTGGTTAAAGCACCGATGCGAAGCCCGGTTTCGCTTTCTTTCACATAATTCAGACCTTGAATCGTTTTGAGATCAATCATCACCTCGGGAGATTCTGAATGAATTCTATCCTTCAGAACTCCAAGTAGATCCGTTCCACCTGCAATAGCGACAGATTTTCCATTAACCGTCGACAAGATATTCGTGGCTTCCCCAAGAGAAGAAACTGATACATGTTTGTAATTTCTGAGAGTCATTTTTTTCTCCTTATGCCTTTCCCAGAGCCCGGAGTATTTTTTCGGGCTTGACCGGAATATCATTAATTCTGACACCGATTGCATTATAGATTGCGTTCATAACCGCCCGTGGTGTGCAGGTCAAAGTGCCTTCTCCAATTCCGCATGCGCCATATTCTCCAGCACCTTTCCAGACTTCAAGAAGAATGGGATCAATCTCCGGCATGTCTGCCATAGTTGGGATCTTGTAATCAATGAAGTTAAAATTGAGTGGCACACCTGTGTTTTCATCATAGATGATTTCTTCAGTCAACACTTCACCCATACCCATCACCTGTCCACCAACCTGCTGTGCTTCTGCACCTGAAGCGTACATGACGGTACCACAGTCGTTGATGACCACAAGATGCAGCACATCGACTTTTCCAGTTTCTGTATCTACTTCCACTTCAGCAAAATTAGCAAAATAGGGCACACCAGTTTTTTCATCATTGCACAGCCTGTTTTTTGTGATAATGATGGGCACTAGGTCTCCCTGAAATAGAACATCTTTTACTGTCATGCTGTTATCCGGATCAGTTTTAACAAAGATTTTACCATCAACAATATCCATATCTTCGGATTTGGCATTGAAAACAGATTCAGCCCTGTCAAGGACCTCTTTTTTGATCTCTTTTACCGCAGTCGCAATCACTTCAGACTGCAGATAAGCGACAGCACTGTCAGTCTGAACACAATCTTTCAGGCTGGTCTCTGTATTTACCACATGATTCCAGTGAATTTTTTCGGGGGTCACACCCAGAAAACTTAAAGATTCCGCACATCCAAGAACGTTACAGGTGTTTGACCCGGTACCGGTTTCAATAGTTGGAGCATCAAGAATGACCGTGCCATCCGGGTTCAGTGAAATGGATACCGGAATATGTCCCCGGCGGACTTCCTGCCATTCTGCATGCCATGCCGGATGAATGGAGAAACCCACACCCCGTTTTTTTGTTTTGTCAAAACAGGGCCCTGGCCTGGTACTTTGTTCCGTTTTTCGTCCCAGCCTAATTTTTTAGAACCCTGTTTCAAGACCTCAGTCAGACTTTTGTCCGGAAGGGTTTCCCATTCGTGACCAAAATTTTTAATACAAAGATCAATAGGGTCGATATCCAGTTCTTCTGCCAGGAGATCGATTATGTGGCCAAAAATAAGGTTGAATTGAGAATTACCAACACCACGCATCATACAGGCAGGTAGTTTGTTGGTATAAACTGCATAAGATTCCAGTTTTACGTTGGGTATATGCGCGAAAGAGACTTCAGAAATTTCCATGGGAGCAAATTTTAAAGCAAAAATAGAATGATCTGCATAAGCACCGGTATTACCGATAGATTTAAAATATAAAGAAGTAATCGTACCATCTTTTTTTGCCCCGACTTTTCCGGTATAGATAGTGGGTTGTCGTGAGTCATGAAAACTTTCGCGGCGGGTATGTTTAAATTTTACAGGACAGCCGGTCTTCTTTGACAAAATGGCTGTAAAAAGGAAAAAGGGTTGTTCTCCGGTATCACCGCGACCAAACTGTCCGCCAACGTATGAGCTGATGACGGTTACCTTGTTCAGCGGCAGATCGAGCATCTGGCTGATATGCATACGGGATTGATCTGCCTCGAATGAATTGGAATACAGGGTCAGTTTTTCATCCTTCCAGTCAACCACACAGCACCAGTTATCTAATGAGGCCTGGGTGGCATTATGATGAATGGATTCGGCTTCAAGAACCACTTCTGCTTTTTCAAAATCCGCTTCAACATCACCTTTGTCTAGGAATACATCGTCGCCCCCATATTCTCTGGAGGAAGTATGTTGTTTTCGGTCATATCCGGATGAATTACAGGTGCTCCTGGCTCCATCGCTTTTATGGGATCAAGAACAAATGGAAAAACTTCCCAGTCAACTTCGATCAGTCGAAGTGCTTCCTCCGCAATCTCTTCGGTTTTCGCTGCAACAACAGCACCCACTTCATCCGTGACCCAACAGGCATAATCTCCGAGCACCCTGCGGTCATTGAACTTGCTCCACATCTTACCATCGTAAGATACGGTATCAACGCCATCGGTCCATCCAGCATTGGTGGGTTTTAGCGAAGTAAATTCCGGATCTTTGTAAGTCATTACACAGACGACACCCGGAAGTTTTTCAGCTTTGCTGACATCAATATTTTTAATTCGGGCATGGGCATATGGACTGCGTAAAACTTTGGCATACAGCAGGTTTGAAAAATTGCTTGCAAGCGTAATATCGTCTACATATTTGACTTTACCACTCGCCTTGTCCCAAGCCTCTATTTTGGGTCGGTATCCCCCGACAAATTTTCGATTCGAATCTGCACGCGGTGTAAAAGGTTGCTTCATGAGTCTTCTCCTTTTTTCGCTATCTTTTCCGATGCATGGGTTACGGCCTGAGCGATACCAGCGTAACATCCACAACGACAAATATGACCGGAAAGAGCTTCTTTTATCTCATCCATTTTCGGTGCCGGGTTTTTATCAAGCAGTGCCTTGGAACTCATGACAAAGCCGGGTGTACAGATTCCACATTGAAGGGCAGTGCCATAGCCGGGTTCACATTGTTCTGCAAACGCTTCTATGACGGGGTCATTTTTTTCTAATCCTTCGATGGTAAGTATTTCATGACCACTGGCTTCAACGGCAAGCATCATGCATGATAAGATGGCCTTACCGTCCATGATTACAGTACATGCACCGCAACCACCTTCGTCACATGACACTTTAAGTCCGGTAAACCCCAGTTTTTCTCTTAGCAAATAGGAGAGTGTCATTGTCGGTGAAATTTCACCTCGCTCGGGTTCAAAATTATGCCAGCGCCCATTAATTTTGATTTTTATCGTGGATGGTGGCTCGGCAATGTTTTTTTTTTGTACCTTCAGATGTTTCAGGCATTCCTAGTCCCCCTTGGTTAGTCTATGATTACTATGATTAACAAACGATTTTTAGTTTATTTAATGTGTCGATTTTTATTTGTCAATAGGAAATTACTTTTTAACGCAAGAAATTGAACAATAAATTAAATTTTAAATAAAAAAAAAAAATAAAAAAAAACCAATAATTTGAAAACAATACAAAAAATACGCCACACTGATTCAGGCATTCTGATTTCTTGTAAAAAATATGAAGATGAAGACAGCAAGGTCGTGCATGGCAGACATCGTTCATCCCGGATTCTGCAAAGGCATTTTCGAGTTGAGATATAAATCACATCTTAAGGCCTTAAGAAGTTAGCCGTGAGTCGCAATGTAAGCGGGACACTTACTCATTAAAAAATTAGTATAGGGCGGGTAAGGCTTAAAACTTATGAAACCGATAAAAGTTCATCCATTACCAGAAACCGAAAAGCTGCCCCCCAAGAGGTCCTGGATTCGTAACCAATTGGCGACGTACCAGGGACAAGCGGTTTCTAAATGCCATGGCACCTCGGGAAAAGGACGAAAACCCAAGGAAAATAATTTGTTGTCTGCTGAGATCGCTATACTTCAGAAAGAAAAACAAAAACTGAAACACAAACTTCAACGGACAGAATTTATCATTGAGACGCAAAAAAAATTCACAGATCCTGGGCATTCAGCAGAATCTGGACGATATCGAAGGGGGACGACTGATGGATGCAGCCCTTACGTTAAGTCACGATATTGGTAAAAAGCCTTATTGCAAAGCGTTCAGTATTTCTTTAGCCTCTTTTTAAGATACCGTTCGCCAAAAATACTTGATAAACAAACCCGTCTCCGTCCTCTTGCTTTAAAACCCGATGAACAGGAAACGGTGCTGAATATTCTGCATCATGAAAAATATCAGGATCAGGCTCTATATCAGGTGTATGCATCTCTTATTGATAATGGAGAATACTAAGCTTAAATTCCAAAAATATTTATAAAC
>LQAI01000070.1_pt1 | contig 51610 bp, 65 predicted proteins | sample 1535821 | NCBI WGS metagenome assembly LQAI01 (sample SAMN04331586, study PRJNA305678) | bioreactor metagenome | isolation source: bioreactor_5 inoculated with Wadden Sea sediment 1st replicate of a... | place: Germany:Bremen
TCACTCACACCATCAAATCATTCTGAAAGGTACCAGTTGAGTTAATAATATTTTGCTGTTTATCTGTTTTCAGGTATCCGCCATTATCGCTCAAACGCTGGAAAAATAAAATGCTGGGCATGATTATATCCGAGATTTCATGCCCGGGCACGTTATGAACCATCAAAATTTTGTGCCGTCCGCTTTCATCAGAATTCGAGGCGGATACCGGTGTTGACGATCAGGCCCGGCACAATGGTATCTTCACGGCCCTGGCTGCGGAACATGGGATATTGTTTATCAAAAAGGTTTTCCACATTCACAAAGGCGGTGACATGATCCACCAGTTTTCGTGACGCGGATGCATCAAGGGTGAAGTATCCGTTCTCTTTCAGGGTGTTTTCATTATTAAAAAAAATATCAGCGTAATAGTTGGCTGCCACGGACAGATTCACGATGTCGGGATTGGTATACCGAAATCCGAAATGGACATTATGCCGGGGGTCATTGGGCAGATGATTGCCCACCAGGGTTACGTTGTTGTCATCTTGTTTTACCTCAGACACATTGTAAGCATAATTGACGAACAAGATCAGTTCTCGTATCGGATGCCATTCCAGTTCCGCTTCAATCCCGTGGATATCCACCTCACTAATATTGTCCAGAATGTATTCATACCGAGTTTTGGTACCCCCAGAAAATTTGGCGGTGCCGGTGAGCCGGTCGCCGATGTAATCTTTCGCAAAGGACTGATAAAAGGTCAGCCGGCCCCACAGGGTGTTGGTGAGGAACCGTTCGACTCCGATGTCATAGGACCAGATCTCTTCCGGGTCAAGGTCGGGATTGGCTTCCCGGTAATAGGTTCCCCCACCCCGGACATGGACCTTGTAAAGTTCGAATAGGCTGGGAGCACGGAACCCCTTGCCGCCAGAGGCCCGGATTGTGGTTTTGTCGTCCAGGTGCCAGGAGATACCGGCTTCGGGAGACAAACTGCCCTCGGAGCCGGTATCAAAATTATTGTCATAAGCTGGCTTGCCAGCACTGCCCTGAGAGTCCCAGTTTGCACCATCAGATGTTTTGATCCAGTCATACCGGGCGCCCAGGGTGATGATCACGTGCTTTTCCGGAAACCGTAGATTCAGGTTGGCAAACGGGGAGACTGACTGCTGCTTGCCGGTTGCCCCCACCGTGCGTGTTCCGGAAGTATAAATGTCATCATAGTCCCAGGAGGCTCTTTTATATGCCGCTCCCAGGGTCAGTCCGGTGGATTCGCCCAGTGTCAGGTTTGTCTGAAAATCTACACCCCAGACGTTGGCAGGCATCTCTTCCTGGCGCAATAGGGATGCATAGTCGTCATTGGCTGAGTCCTGGAACGCGGTCTTTTCGGCACGGTTCAGGTACACTATGCCCTTGACATCCGTGCCACTTATTTTGCCAGTGTAATTGACCCAGTACTGGTCCAATGTTAGTTCATCATAAAAGTACGGTCGGCCTTTACCGGTTTCATGGTCATACACCAAGGCGGACAGGGAAAGGTTCGAATCCGGGGTCAGATCATAGTTCACCTTGCCCAAAACTTTTCCTGCATCCCGGTGTCGCTTGATCTCATAGGCTGCGGGAGTATCTGCCATGAAAAATCCGTTGCTGGTCTCATATCCGCCTGCGATGAGGAATCCCAGATCATTGACCGTCTGACTGTAGGAAGCTGTTCCTCCGAAAGTATCGGCCTTGCCTGCCTGGACGTCTATGAGAGCCTTCGGTTCTCGGGTCGGATTTTTAGTGATGATGTGGACCACTCCGCCCAGGCTTTCCGATCCATAAAGGGCTGAAGCCGGTCCTCGGACGATCTCAATACGCTTAATGACATGCTTGGGGATATGGCCCCAGGCCACCCAGGCAATGGCATTGTTGAAATTGTCATTCTGGGGCACCCCGTCCACCAGTACTAGAAGCCGGTTATTGCCTACGCCTCGCATTTTTAGGGGGCTGTAAATGCCATTGGTCTGCAATGCGTAGTGCCGAAAATTGTACATGCCCGGCACATTGCGCAGGATGTCCTCCACCCGGTCAAAAGGGGAAGACATCAGCTGTTCATCGGTCAGGACCGTCACGCTCTGGGGAACGTCAACTGACGGTATCTCGGTCCGGGTGGTGGACACCACCACTGTATTCAGGCGATACGCCTCTTTTGCCTCTTCCTGTGCTCCTGTAGCCAGCGGATGTAACAGCACCAATAGTCCCAGTAACATCATTGCCGTCAATCGAATAGGTTTCATAGTATCCTTTCCTTTTTCTGTCATCATTATAATGATGAAATGTTCATGAAATCATGTGACCATAAAAAAAAGGCCACCAAGGTATTTCCCCCTTTTCGGGGGCATGACCTTCGTGGCCTTTTACATCTATTATTCTGCCGACCATTGGCCGGCTGTTTCACTGCAAAGGGCGAATTCCATCCCTTTTCCAGCAGGCAGCTTCGACTGCCGATTAACTGCGAAAAATCTTAATCCCCTGATAAATGGGTGTCAAGATATATTGATACAAAATCCGATTTTGGCAAAACTATAGCGTTGATTCCCGCTGTCAGATCCCAACATTTTCTCAAGGTATTTTACCAGTCAATGTGTAAAGAAGAACCCGGCACAAACCGGGTTCTTCAAAATGGCAGACACCAGTCTACCGCCCTGAGCTATCCCTTGGCCGCGGGGTCCCCCCTCAACAGCCTTCGTTTCACTCAGTAATCGTCACCTGACCACAGTTAAGAATCAGCTCCACGCCGACGGTTTTTTCTTGCCGGGCATAAGCTTCCGGAAGAAGCAGGGTTCCCGTATTCATAATCTTGCACCGGTTTCCCCGGCAGGTGGATGCAATGAGTTCCAGGGCATCCCTGTCGAACAAATCTTCACGGGCATGGGCCTGCCGGAGTCTGGCAATGACAGCCGGCTTTCATCGTGTGTCAAAGCAGACATGACAAAACGCCCGGTAAGCCGGGTGGAGACAGAAGCCATCATCTGCAGCTGAAGATTCATTTCCAGGGTTTCGTCTCCAATCAGAATAGCTGATGCCCCAATCGTCTCTTTGCCCGGGTTAAACAACAGGGAACAAATATCCATCAGGGATTCTTTTTCCATGAATTGTGCATCATCAATGACAAATACCCGAAACAGGGCATGTTGTCCGGAGACCGGGAGTGTCAAACCGCCGTGCATTTGATTGAAGATCTACGGGACAGGCCCGCTGCATATCATCCCCGAAGTAGATGATGTCAGGTTCCCAGGGAACATAATAGATGGTCACCCGGGATCCCTGCAGTCAGCCAGGTACTTCATAGGTGTTGTTTTTTAACCGGACAGTGCCGTTGGCATATACCCGACAGCGCTTTTCCATCCTAAACAGGGAATCGGCATCCACTGCCGGTGGCAGCGGGCGGCACACACTGCCTGCCTCAAGCCGTTTTTGACGTAGTGAGCATCCCAGTGCGGAGTGGATGCTCTCATGATAACAAGCCAGCCAATGAGTAAACTCCCGGTTGATGCGGGCCGGTCCACTGGGCTTGATACCAGATAGAAACTGGTCTCTGATGGTTCTGAATACCCGTTCCGCCTTACCCCGGCCATAGGGGACATATGGGGGCGTATGGACCAGTTGAATGCCGCATCTGGCACATACCATTTTGAGATACCGGCTTGAATAAGCAGCCCCGATATCTGTATAAAACCGTTGTGGAAGCCCGAACCGTTTGGATGCTTCCATCAGATCACAGATCAGAGGTTCTACCGTTTCAGATGCATAAAAACCAGAGTGAACAACAAAACGGGTACAATCATCCAGGATCGGATGCAGATACGTTTTTTTCTTTTTTTGCCGATCCATAGTTTTGGGCTGTGGAGGAAGTCCGCTACCCACAACTGTCCAAACCGATCAAAGGCAAAACTCCTTCGGGCCGTTACTGTCTCAAGATGAGGATCCCTGTGAAGGTTACGGGCAGCTGCAAAGCGGTAAAGGGCGGAACGGCTTGGGCTGGTACCGTTCCACTGACCGGTTGCCAACAGATCCCGGAGGATACTGGCCAGGGTCCATCGCGGATGCTCCTTCCTCAGGGCAATCAATGCCTCTACCAGTTTTTCGGGTATCTGATCCCGCCCTTTATCAGCTCTCTGTTTGTCGACAATCCCGGCAAACCGTGCCGGGCGTATCAATAGAGCCGCTTTCTGAGAGTCTCCAGGCTGAAGGGTATACTCTCGCCGGATGGATGACGATAATTTTTGCAGGCAGGATCTGTCAATGCCTCATGCATCAAACGATCATTGATCTCGCGATGAAGCAAAGGACTGATGACCCCATACCGCCACAGAGCGATATCCTGCTGTTGTTCAGACAATTTTTCCATAGCACCTCCGTTGATTAAATGGCGAACATTACGGAAGTACTGTTATCAAACTCATTGAAATTTATGAATATACGTTTTGCGTTGATGCCGGCGTACTAACATTTTCCAGGGTAACAGACATGGGACAGATCACGGACAAACAGGGGCTATTCCCGTACGGGCCTTATACAGGGCATAGGAGAAAAGGCATGCGGCAGTTTCTGGTGCCATGCCGCCTGATCACAGATTTCTTGTGTTACGATCTCTATTTTTCTCGTTCAGGTATTCAAGCCTGGGATTTCTAAGCTGATTCAAGGGCAAATTCTGCGGGAATCAACACGATGGAACCTCATGTCGTTGCCATAGATCATCGGATAACATATGCCGGTTTATCTCCGCAGCAGACATCAATTTATTCAAAAACCAATTGACAGCAGAAAAGGTTGATGGTAAGACCATTCTCCATAATCATCATCAATCGTCGACATGACAATATGGGACAGACGTTCTTCATACTGGCTCCCTTCTGCCCCCAAACGGACAACAAATCCGGAAATGGCCGGATTGTTAATGTGTTATATATAATTAGGAGGAATGTTATGAAGTCAAGAAATTCAATGCTTATGATGCTCACGGTTATGATGGTATTGCTTTTCCTTTTTCCCTGTCATGGCTTCGCCAAGAACTGGAAAACAGGAGGGGTTGCCAATGCAGACACACTTGAGCACAAAACTCTTGAAAAATGGGCAAATCTGGTGGAGGAAAAAACAGATGGAAAAATCGTTATCGATGCCTTTCCGTCTGAACAGTTGGGACCTTACCGGGATATGTTTGACAATGTTGTCCGAGGAGTCCAGGAAAGTGGCCTGTTACCCCTGAGCCCGGAATTTGATAAACGGCTTCAGGTCGGTTATACGGTTTTCCTGGCAGACAACTGGGAGGAAGGACGAAAAGTTTGGAGTCCGGATGGCTGGATGTTCGACCTGTTGACGCCCATTTTCGATGAACTCGGGGTTCACTTTCTTGGTGTATATTTCATGGGGCTGGACGGGTTTGCAAGTACCAAGGGACCGGTTGTCCTACCGTCTGACATTCAGGAATACAGTATCAAGGTGAGGACCTGGAATCCGGCTGACCGGTTGTTTTTTCAGGAGATGGGTGCCCAGACAGTTGATATAGCATTCTCAGAACTGTTCACTTCTCTTCAAACCGGGGTGGTCCATGCCCAGGACAATGCGCCACTTGTCACATATGAACACCTGAGAGATGTCACCAAATACTATACCGATGTCAATCTTCTGTTTGAGCCGGTTGTCCTAATCATGAACAAACAGTTATGGGACAAACAGCCGGCCTCGATACAAACAGCCATACAGAATGCCGCCAATGAAGCCCTAGCCTGGGGGAACAGTCAGGCAGAAGAAGAGGAAAAACAATATTTCCAGAAAATGAAGGAAAGCGGCATTGAGGTTATCCACTTGACTGATGAACAACGGGCTGAATGGAAAAAATTTGGTATTCAGAGCTGGGATAAATTTGAAGACATTATCGGTAAGGAGGCCATGGACAAAATTCGTGCACATGTGCCCCAATAACGAGAACAGACACCGGGCAACTGCTTTCCGGTTAATTCAGTGCAGTGAAAGTCAGTCGCCCGGTGTACATCAAAGAGGTGAAAACATTGCTATCCCGTATTTATGCCCAATTGAAATATATTGAAGATAATGCCAGAATTATAACCATTGTTGGCATGACAGCCATCATTTTCGTTCAGGTGGTTGCGCGGGTTGTCTTTAAATGGTCTTCTCCGGCAATGGAAGAAGCGGCACGATTTATCATGATCTGGTCCATATTCATCGGTGCGGTTGTCAGTGCCCGCGAAGACAGCCATATCTGCATGGGCAGTTTTGTCAAAACCGCTAAAGGAGAGGCGCTGTTCAATGTGATATCCAAACTGGTTACTTTTTTATTCCTGTGTGTTTTTGTTAAATGGTCCTTTGATTATGCCCGTTATTCCCTTCAAAAAGAAATGAATTCCATTGTGTTAGATGTCCCCATGATTGTTGTACATTCCTGTTTTCTTGTGACTGGAACATTGATGACTTTTCACACTTTTATTCATTTGCTGAAACAAGCCCGGAATGCCGTGCTCGTATTCAGGAAGGATGGATAATGACAACTCTGTTGATACTCATCGGCCTTACCATTCTGATGCTTCTGGCCGGTTTCCCGCTGTTTGCCTGTTTTGGCATTGGCAGTCTTGCCATGATGTTTTTTCTGGACATGAATACCGGTTTTGCCGTGCCGGCAATTTTTTCAGGTTTTAAATTCCTTTGTGTTAATGGCCATTCCCTTTTTTATTTTTGCCGGAGGGGTCATGACAGCGGCCAAAATATCTTCCGGCATCGTATCTTTTGCCAATGCCGTGGTGGGAAGATTTCGTGGTGGATTGGGTATCGTGACCATTGTGTCTTCTGCACTTTTCGGGGCTATCTCAGGCTCATCTTCATCCGCGGTGGCAACCATCGGCATCACGATTTTGCCCCAGATGGAAAAATACGGATATAAAAAAGAGTATTCGACCGCCTTGGTTGCCTGTTCTGGTATTCTTGGGCAACTGATCCCACCCAGCATTCCCATGATTTTATTCGGAATGGTCACCAATACCTCAGTCGCCGGTTGTTTTCTGGCCGCTGCAGGACCTGGACTCCTCATCATTTTTGCCTATTCTGTCATTAATTTTTTTTATTGTAAAAAACATCCTGAAATACGTATGATGGAAAAGGCAAAAATATCTGACTGGCTGAAAAATATAGCAGCTGCATCCAGAAAATCATCCCTGGCCCTCTTGATGCCGGTGATTGTTCTAGGTGGCATTTACGGCGGAATTTTTACGCCCACTGAAGCAGGGTGTGTAGCCGTGGTATATGCGCTGGTTGTGGGAATCGGGACAAAAAAACTGACATTTTCTGCCTTCAAAAAAGCAGCTGAGGAAACGGCCAGTATCGAAGGCGCCGTTGTCTTTATCATTGCATTTATCATTGTCATGTCACGTATTTTTACATATGAACGACTGCCAGACGCTATTGCCGGGGCAATGCTGAACTTAACTGAAAACCGGATCGCCCTTCTGTTATTGATCAATCTGTTTATGATTATCATGGGAATGATTATGGATGACATCAGTTCCATGCTGATTGCCGCACCACTACTTTATCCACTTTTCATGAGTCTTGAGGTTCATCCCTTTCAAATGGCCGCCATTATGGCCATCAATCAGGGTAGTGGTCAGATGACGCCGCCGGTCGCAACGAACCTGTTCACAGCTTCAAGAGTGTCGGGTGTCCCGGTATCTGATTTTGTCAAAGACTGTCTGCCTTTTTTATTGCTGGGAAGTCTGCCCATCCTTATTTTGGTGACATTCGTCCCGGAAATATCGCTTTTTCTACCCACCCTTCTATTGGGGAATTAATGCATGATATTGATGAGGAGATATAAATTATGGAATCAAAACCCCGCGTATGGATCAACAATAGCATTCTACCCTGGGATGAGGCAAAGGTGCCTGTTTTATCCCATGGCCTATCAAGAGGGTCGGCGATTTTTGAAGTATTTGGCACACATCCGGGGCCCTCTGGGACTTATGCTTTCAGAATGGACATGCACCTGAAGCGACTCGCACAAACGGCTAAGCTTCTGGGAATGGAATTAAAATTTTCAATGGATGACATCGCAGCGGCAACCATTCAACTCTGCCGTTTAAACAGGTCCGGCCGGGGAATTGTTAAAATCTTAGCCTATTGGGGGGAAGAAGCCATCATCAATCTGGTGTTGAAATCCAAACTGGATGTGGCGATTTTTCCTGTTCATATGTCACCGGAGCTGGGTCTGGATCGAAGCAAACCGATTTCCGTCTGCATATCCAAATGGCGAAAACTGCATCCTGAAACACTACCGGTTGAGGCAAAGGCCTGTGCCAATTATCTGAACGGGTATCTGATCAGAAAAGATGCCATGGACAGGGGGTTTGATCTCGGATTGAGCATGGGAACAGACGGCTGTCTGGCAGAAGGTTCCATTGAATCAGTGTTCATTGTCAAAGACGGCATCCTGAAAACACCGCCCCTAGGCACCATTCTAAAGAGTATCACCAGAGACACCGTCATAAATCTGGCAAAAGACAATGGTATTACCGTGGAAGAAACGATTCTGAAAAAAGCGGATCTTTTTGATGCTGATGAATTATTTACCTGCCATACCGGGATAAAGGTTTCTCCGGTGAAGCAATTTGAAAATAAGGAATTGAATGTGCCCGGTCCTGTTACAGCAACCGTTTCCGAATTGATGGAAAATGTTCTGTCTTTTCAGGACGAGCGTTATATGAAGTGGTTTCAGCCACTGTGGTGATGTTGTTTCCATAGGAACTATGTAAATGAAAAACAAATTGTCTTACAAACCTATTAAAAAGACCCGACTTTACGAAGAGGTGACCAACCAGATAAAAGCATCCATATTTAAAGGGGAACTGAAACCGGGTGATCAACTGCCTTCAGAAAGGGAATTATCTGAGACGTTTAATGTCGGACGACCCACCATCAGAGAAGCGCTACGCACGTTGGGTGTACTAGGAATGATTGAAAGCAATCCCGGAATAAAAGGATCTGTTGTCAAAAAAATTGATTTGACGTTGTATTTAGATGCCATCGGTGATCAGTTCAGCTGGATGATACAGGCAGATAAAACCAGTTTCAAGGAAATGTGGGAAGCCAGGAAATACATTGAACTCGGGATAGCCCAACTGGTTTCTCAACATGCAGACGATAAGGATATCAGCGATCTGGATCAATATATCCGCCGGATGGAAGCCAGCGAAGGAAATGTCAAGAAATATTTCACCGTTGCCATGGAATTTCATCTCAAGCTTGCGGAGCTTTCCAGGAACAGAATCCTTTATATGGTATGGAAATTGTTTTACGATATCGGATTGAAAGGGTACCCCGTTCTTAAGGCACTGTATCCGAATCAAATCCCCAAGCTTCTCGAAGCCAATAAATTGATGCTGAGGGCCATCCGCTCCAAAGATCCGGAACAAATTGAAAAAGCGATGATGAAACATGCTGAAGAAGAATTGCCAATCGATAAAGATCCGTAAATTTTCTCCCAAGGAAAGATAGTGCATCCCATTTTCAAAGAGGTGTCTTCAGGTGGCTCCCAGTCGACGGGCAACTTGATAGAATATTTTCTGGTATGGGTATGCACTTATTAACAGCATCTGAACCCGGTGGGTGGCCTTTTGAACGATTCAATAGACACTTCTACAAAGGTCTTATTGATTTCCCGGCATGGCCGCCGGTCTGCTGCACTTTCAAATCGGCTCTGGGTCGAACTGCTGGCAAGGTCTTTATCATTGCCAGCAGCTGTTTGAATGGCAGTGTCCTTACGCGGGTTGTATGATCGTTCAGATCTTCATGCCCCAGGGCAAGCCCATAGACTCTCTGTCGCAGCATGCCCACCACTTTGTGGTTTATTTTTACCCCTGCAACGGGAATCGCCGCTGAAGGGGGCGATTTTTTGTGTCAGACCGATTTTTTTATCCACACGGTTCAGGAGAAAAGCGCCGGCAGCTGACGTGATTTCTCCGCGGTCAAAATTGACTTAAACTTTTCGGCCTTTGTGCCTCGTGATCGCAACGGGTTTTGTGGCACAGACTGTCATAGGCAAAATCCTCGTTTTAATTCCTTTAACCAACCGAATTATATAATATTTTCGATGATTTTGCCTATTTTTTTAAACTTTTCGTGAATTATTCGGGCCAGTGTTAGAATAAAAAGGAATTAGCTCAGCCCGAATTTACAGAAAAAAAGATCAGCCTGTTAAAGGATCTCATAATAATAAAAGCAAAGATAGAACAATACAACACAGAGGTAATTGGAATGAATTTCCAAAAAGAAACATTTTCAGTCCGGATCGATTCCTACGATCCGGACCACTGTCTTAAATTCAAATCTTGTAAATAATCCGCTTGTCCGTGATGATGATGTCCACGGTATGTTTTCTTGAATCCATCTGAATCTGGTCGACAATTTGTTCATCAAACGCCAGTGAGACTTTCCGGCAGGTTTCCGGAAGCCGGGTGATCAGGCGGGTGTAGTAATTGTTGCCAAATCCGATGCGGCCACCCTTGTCGTCAAAAGCCAGGCCCGGGATAAATGCGATGTCAATATCTTCCAGGGGCACTTTTTTGCATTTATCCGTATCCGGTTCACGAATGTCATTTTTGTTCAATACCAGGTCTTTGTCAAAATCGGAAATTTTGCAAAGGTTGAACATGTTTTTCGTTTCGGTAAAAACCGGAAGAACAATGGTTTTTTCAAACTCAAGAGCCTTGCGAATAATCGGCTCCATGGGAATCTGATCATTTCCGGCCGTGTACATAAACGATATCTGGGCTTCCATGAAATTGGCAAACTCAAACACCTTTTTCTGAATCTCACGATATTTAGCGTTAAGCTCCTTTTCGGTCAGTTCACCCAAATTTTCAGCCACCTGCGCCAATATGCTGCTGCTTGTATTTTTTACCTCTTCCATTATTCTGTATCCTCATGTTCAAAAAATTTTTCCAAAATATTATACACAAGTCCCGGCTTGTCAACATGCAATAATCCATTGACGGATCACAAGTCCCATGTTATTTGATTCCTTGGGAAACAAAGCCTTGAAAGGAAAAACATGCTGGATCTAAAATATATCATCAACCAGATTGACACCGTAAAGAAAGGGATGGAGAAACGCCACGCCACCATTGACTTTTCATCCCTTTTCGAAAATGAAGAAAAAAGAAAAAAACTGCTACTGGAAATCGAACAGCTGCGCCATCAAAGAAACGTAGTGTCCGATGACATCGCCAAAATGAAACGGTCCGGCCAGGATGCCCAGCCGAGCATTGAAAAGATGAAGACCGTTTCCGAAACCATCAAAACGCTGGATCAGGACCTGGCCGAAGTGGAAACCGCTATCCAGTCTTTTTTGATCACCCTGCCCAACCTGCCCCATGACGATGTGCCCAAAGGCCGGGATGATACTGAAAACCGGCTGGAAAAAACCTGGGGAATCCCCCGGACATTTGACTTTCCGGTTCAGGACCATGCCGATATCGGAGAAAGCTTGGGCATTCTGGATCTGGGCCGGGCCGCCAAACTGGCCGGATCCCGCTTTCCCTTATACATGGGAGCAGGGGCGAAACTGGAGCGGGCATTGATCAACTTCATGCTGGACGTTCACACTCGGGAACACGGATACAAAGAAACGCTGCCACCGTTCATTGTCAACCGCACCACCATGACCGGCACGGGCCAGCTGCCCAAATTTGAGGAAGACCTGTTCAAGCTCGAGGGGCTGGACTATTTCTGATTCCCACATCAGAAGTACCCATGACCAATATCTATGCCGGCGAAATTCTGTCGGAAGCAGATCTGCCCTTTAAATTCACTGCATATACCCCCTGTTTCCGGTCTGAGGCCGGTTCCTACGGCCGGGATACCAAGGGTCTGATCCGGCAGCACCAGTTCAACAAGGTCGAGATGGTAAAAATCACGGCCCCAGAAACCTCTTTTGATGAACTAGAATCCATGCTGGCCAATGCCGAGACCATCCTCCAGCGGCTGGAACTGCCCTACCAGATCATGACGTTGTGTACGGGAGACCTGGGATTTTCCGCCACCAAAACCTATGATATCGAGGTGTGGATGCCGGGACAGGATAAATATAGAGAAATCTCGTCATGCAGCAACTGCCTGGATTTTCAGGCCCGCCGGGCAAACATCCGGTTTAAGCGAAAAAACGCGAAAAGACCGGAATTCTGCCATACCTTAAACGGGTCCGGCCTGGCAGTTGGCAGAACTTTTGCCGCCATCCTTGAAAACTATCAGCAAGCAGACGGAACGGTGAAAATTCCTGAAGCTCTGGTCCCATATATGGGAGGCCAAACAGCGATTAAAAATGAAAACTGACCAGTTTCCCGAACATATCCGTCCTCATCTCATTCCCCAACCCAAAGGCGATCTGTTCTACCGCTGCCTGGGCTGCGGGGCTGAACATTCCGTGGAAAAGCTGCTGTATGTGTGCCCGGAATGCAACTCGGTTCTGATGATCCACAACCGCCATCAGGCGGAACTGCACCAGACGTCCGGCACCCTGTGGCAGCAGATCTTTGATTTCCGGAAAATGCTGAAAATCCCCGCGTTAAAAGGGATTTACCGGTACCACGAATTTATCGGCCCCATTCTTCCTTTGGAGTCCATCATCTATCTGGGGGAGGGCCATACCCCGATGGTGGAAGCGTCTGAGTTTCTGCAGGAAAAGGTCGGGCTTTCGGTTTTTTTATAAAAACGACGGCCAGAACCCCAGTGCTTCGTTCAAGGACCGGGGCATGGCCTCGGCCCTGTCCAGCATCAAGCATCTCATCGACCAGGGACTTGTTTCCGACGTGATTGCCGTGTGCGCATCCACGGGAGACACCTCGGCAGCAGCAGCCTTGTATGCCTCCTACCTGGGACCTTTGATTAAATCCGCTGTGCTGCTTCCCCACAAAAAAGTCACGGCCCAGCAGCTGTCACAACCGCTGGGCAGCGGAGCCAGGGTATTTGAAATCCCCGGTGTGTTCGACGACTGCATGAAAGTGGTGGAACATCTGTCCAGCCAGTATCCGGTGGCGTTGCTCAACTCCAAAAACGCCTGGCGGATTCTAGGCCAGGAATCCTATTCCTATGAAATCGCCCAGGATTTTGACTGGGACATGACCCAAAAAGCCGTGGTGGTACCCATCGGCAATGCCGGCAATATTTCTGCGGTCATGAACGGTTTCCTGAAATTCTTCAGGGCCGGGATCATCGACCAGCTGCCCAAAATCATCGGGGTGCAGTCGGAACATGCCGACCCGGTGTATCAATACTACCTGGAAACCGACAAATCCCGGCGAAGGTTTAATCCGGTGAATACCCGGCCCAGCGTGGCCCAAGCAGCCATGATCGGCAACCCCGTGTCCATGCCCCGGGTGGTGGCCATTGCCGATGAATACGACCAGGCATCCGGGCAGGATAATGTGTTTGTGGTCCAGGTGACGGAACAGGCTATCATGGACTGGCAGCTCACTGCCAACCAGAACGGCCACATCGCATGCACCCAGGGAGGCGAATGCCTGGCCGGGCTGATCAAGGCCAAGGCCATGGGGTTGGTCGCACTGAACGAAACCGCTGTGCTGGATGCCACGGCCCACGCCATCAAGTTTTCCGAATTCCAGGATTTGTACTTCAAAAACCAGCTTCCCGAATCCTATCACATCGTGCCGGCACCGGACCGGGTGAACCTGCCGGAACTGGTCTCACCAGAAAATCCCGACTTAGTCCCGTCCCAGGAAAAGCGTCTGGAACAATCGGATTTCGCACAGTTTGTCCAGGAAATTTCTCTGAAAATCGCAAAAAAAATGGACCTGAACCCGATTGATCCCTGACCATGAACAGTTTCAGACCCTTTTTTCTGGCATGTGTGACCTGCCTATTCCTCTCAATGGCGGAAATGGGGTTAAGCGATGGGGTACAGCACATCAAAACGTCTTACAAACAGTATGCCCTTTTCACTTTTAAGGGCAGAGATGTTCTATGTGAGACTTATGTGGTCCAGAAAAACGACTGGCTGTATAAAATTTTCCATAAAAAGGGGGAAATCGCTGAAAAGGATTTTTCCTTGTTTATATCGATTTTCAAAGAGTTCAACCCCCATATTCATAACATCGACGATATCAGCCCTGGAACCCGGATCCTGATTCCGTTAAAAATCACAGACAAAATGGAATATTCCATGGACAAGGATGGCCGGGTGGTCATCCCGGTAGTGGAATTTCATGATACAATTGAAACATCCGGGCCCCGGGTATCGGTTCAGCAACATATCATTGCTCCCGGAGACACGGTATCAGCGCTGCTGGACCCCGCCTTTCTGGAAAAAGGCGGGGGGATCACCCGGGAAGGGCAGGCCCTTTTTTACCTGTTAAACCCGCATATCAAAAATATTCACCGGATTCACCCGGGCGACCGGATAAAAATTCCCACACCGCCCCTTCAGGGCGAATTGATGCCCCGGACAGCAGCATCTTTTCCACCTGAAAAAAAACAAGCCCCGGTCCAGACAGAAAAACGCGAATCTGAAAATGAAGTAATTCCGGTAGAAGTCCTTTCTTCCGATCAGATACAGAGATTAAAAGCATATGCCGCAACGATGAACGGCCGACTGACCCATCAAGGAAAACTGTATTTCCCCGGCCGGAACGAGCGCAAAGAAATTCAACTGGATCTGTCTAAAACCCCGTTAATTGAAACCGATGCTCCCGAAAAATCCATTCTGATTTTTCCAAAAAATTTGCCTTATCATCCGCTTCAGGACAAAGAAATACAGCAGATCATCTCAACCTACTGGAAAAAAGTGACGATCCAGCCCATTGAATCCATCCTTCCCGGTCCATCCCGTCCGAAAACCGAAACACTCCCCCTGGCCCACCGTTTGTCCAGAAAACAGGTTTTCCAGATTGTGGAACAGACTGGTTTTGAATATGTTCCTGAAGATATCATCCGGTTTCATGTGAACCATATACCGGTATCCGCCCGCCTGGACCGGATCGAAAGACCGGAGCGCCCGGATCTGGTTCTGAATTTCGGAACGGTTTTCGGCCAAGGCATTCGCGCCATCCAACAAAAGAATTATGATCTGCTGTCCTTTTCCCCGATACAGGACTGGCAGGAACAGACGGAGAGACTGTTATCGGCATTGGGATTCGTTGTCTGGAAAAATCCTTCTTTCACGCATCAGGACTCCGTAGAAACCTTGGCCGGGATTTATGGGGAACGATCATCGATCCGGGTGTTCGTCTCCCAGGGGCCTGTAACCCCAACGACCCGATCGTTCCTCAAAGCCCGCCGAATACGGCATGTGTCTCTTCAAACCTGACCTCTGAACTTTTATAGGTGGTATCATGAAACTGTCAGTACTTTGCATATTTTTGTCCGGTTTTCTTTTAAGCGCTTGTACCACCGGCATATCCGCCAAAAAGGATGATGCCAAACTGGCGGAAGCCATTCAGATTCAGGGGAACGCGTTTCTGATGCAGGGTAACTACACCGCTGCCCTGTCCCGACTCCTGGAAGCCCGCAAAATGCGTCCCGATGATCCATCCCTGCTGAACAGTCTGGGCCTGGCATATATGGGAAAAAATCGGAACGATCTGGCTGTTCCGGTATTCAAAACTGCTCTGGAACTGAAACCGGATTACACAGAAGCGTTGAACAATTTAGGAGCGGCCTATCTTCGTCAGGAACAATGGGATCTGGCCATCCCCGTGTTCAAAAAAGTGCTGAAAGACCTGCTGTACCCCACCCCCCAGTTTCCCCTTTCAAACCTGGGATGGGCCTATCTGGGAAAACAAAATTATATGCTGGCTGAATCCTATTTTTCTCAGGCCCTGGACGTAGCGCCTGAATTTGTGACTGCTTCCCATGGGTTAGCCCGGGTGTTTATTGAAACCTGGCGTGAAAATGATGCCATTCAGTTTCTCAAGGCCCGTCTGCTGGAACACCCGGAAGCGGCGGTTCTACACGCGGACCTGGCATGGGTCTACGAAGCAACAGGCTGGAAAAAGGAAGCCAGGCGTGCCTGGCGGAACGTGCTGAAACATGCAAAAGAAAATGCCGAACTGAAAAAAACCGCCACGGAACGGTTGTCCGCTTTAGATTAATCCGACGGATTTTCAGTCTGCCTTTTTTGCTCCAATTGCACGATAAACGGCGTCAGAAAAATAAGTAGTTCATTCCGTTCATCCTTTTTCAGGCTGCTGCCAAAGAGTGAATTACCAATGATTGGTATGCCGGATAAAAAGGCAGCCCGTCCTTATCATTTGTTTTTGTCGTTTTGATAATCCCACCGATCACCACCGTGTCATTGTCATTCACAAGCAGTTCCGTCATGGCCTCATTCGTATTCAGATAAGGTTCACCCGTTGGAGCAAACCCTGCGATATCATTTTTACTCAATGACACCGCCATGGAAATGCGCTTGTCGGGTGTGACATGCGGGGTCACGATCAGCTCGAGATCAATTTCCTTGAACTCCGTCTGGGTCGTTGCGGAATCACCCGTTCCCGTGACTGACTGATAAGGATATTCCACCCCCTGCTTGATTCTGGCTTCCTTGTTGTCCAACGTCAAGATACGCGGCGATGATACAATTCTGACTTCTCCTCTGGCCTCTGATGCGGCCAGTTTTGCGTTCAACGCCAGCCGGGAGGCCCCGAAGAGACGGAAAAACGAAAAATCACCGCTCATCCCACCCTCACCGATCGGGGTGTTCACGGACACATTCATGTCATTGACAAATCCGGAAGATATTGCAGGATCATTGGTCAGGTTCCACCCAATACCGATATCCCTGGAAAATTCTTTGGTAACCTCCACAATTTTGGCCTCGATCATGATCTGAGGCGTAACGGTATCAAGGCGGTAAATCATTTCCTGGATCTTGTCCACTTTTTCACGGGTATCCGTCACAATGACCATATTGGTGCGCTGATCAACAGAAATACTGCCCCGTTCCGGTGTCAACAGACTTGTGATATGCGGTTCAATCTCTGTTTTGGCGTTGGAGTAGTTGATGGGAATATATTCCGTTACCAAAGGCTCCAGACTTTTTTCTGTTCCATGGCTTTTTTTGTGCAGCGATGTCGTCCTGTTCATCTTTTTCTTCCTGCCTCAGGGTCTGTACCGTGGCGATTCTTACCACATCCCCTTCCATCTTCTTACCCAGCCCGTTCATTTTCAGGACCAGGTCCAGCACCTGATCCCAGGGGACCGGCTTGTCCAGGGCCATGGTGACCTTCCCCTGGACATCCTTGTCCACCGCAAAATTCAATCCGCTCACACTCCGAAGAATTCGGAACACATTTTTGATGTCCGTGTCATAAAAATCCAGTTTGATCTTTTCTCCGGTATATTTCGGCTGACCTGTTGTTCTTTTTTCCAGCCTGGGTGTTACCCGTTGTGCCATGGCCTTTTGGGACGACAGTTCAGGCGCAGTGTCTTTCGAATTGACTGGATCAAACCGCAGAGAGATCCGGTTTTCATTCTGAATCACCCGATAAGGCACCTTTTCCCGGATGCGTATTTCAATTTTTGCATCTTTGTTATCAGCAGCGCCGGAATGCGGCACAATGCCGTCAACCGCAGTTCCGGAATATATAGCTGACAATGGTCCCTGAATACGTGCGGGAATCCGGGCGTATAGAGAATCAAATCCAGCTGCGTATCTGTCTGCCAGGCCGTATCAAACGGCACCGGGTCAGTGGTGTTGACCCGAATATAGGCAAACCCGGATTCGTCAGAATTGAACGTAATCCCGGTTACCTGTCCGACAGGTGCTTCAGCCAAAGGGGCGGTCAAATCCGGGGCATGGTTTCCACCACTGAGGATGCCACTTCCGGTTCCAGCTCTGATACCGTCCGCTTTTCCATGCCAGGGCGATAAATAACCAGCTGCAGCCCCTGCGGCTTCTCCAATACTTCATAGGGAAGGTTCTGATTCATCAACACATCGATTTTGGTGGTTGTTTTCGTCTCATCCGCATACCGGGCACGAATGGACTGTATGGGCTCCACGGGCGTGGCAGACGGCACAAAATCCTGCGAAATGGCCGTTTCCGGAAGATATACCGCCACTCCCAATGGGAAATCCTGTTTAATGGAAGTATACGCCGGTTTCCGGTCGGTTTTTATATGCACATGGACCTGATCTTTTGAACCGGAAACCGTCACAGCACGAAGATGATTGATCCGGGCTGTTGTTTCATCCTGAACCATGGCCTCACTGGATACCGGCGCTTCAGATCTCAATGGTGCGCAACCCGTCCCCAGCGCCAAAACCAGTATTAGTATCATCACCCGGTCCAGGACCCACGCCATTAAGAAATAACGGTGAAAAAAAACCATATCAATCTCCACTGTCTGCTTTATGTAATTTCAATTCCTCAAAGCGCTCAGTCACGATCCCTTTGAAATTCGTCACCATTTCTCTCACAATGATCCGGTCAGACTGGATATCCACCACCTGTCCTCCGTTTTTCCCCATATAAGTTCCGATTTCGACTTCATATCCTTTTCCAGTGGCTTCTTCCACCATGGCCAGTTTCAGGTCTTCACCCATCACCACCGCCACTAGCGTGAGCTGGCTTAATGTCATCTTTTCCAAAGGGGTGAGAATACGCCGGGGCCTGTCCGGTCTCTGCGCCGGCTTTTCTTGAAATAATGGCACAAACGGATCCAGCCTACTTTTGGGATCATATGACGTAACAGCCCCATCAATCACTTCAATGCCGGAGTCTGCATCATCGGTAATCCTCTGGCTCTGAACAGCTGCCGACGGCTCGACTGTCACCGATGTTTCAGAAATCTGCGCTTCCGGTTCGGTTTCAATTGCCGTCACCGTTTTTTTTTCAGTATAAGGCGACCGTGGCATGGCATGAAGCACGGGGGGGGTCCAACGGATTCCCTGGTTGTTTCCGCTTCACAGACAAACAATCCGATTCCCAGCACCATCGCCGGAATCCACAGGCATTTACGAGTCAGGGGTGTCATTGGTCCTGGATGTCAGCCTTTTTTCTTTTTTGGGTTTTGAGTGGCATTTTGATCCGTTTCCACAAACATATAGGTCACTGCACTGCAATCCATATCGATCAACCCGGCCGCGGATTTGTTCCGTCTTAAAGAGATGGTCCTGATATTCACGATCCGGTTCAGGCGGGAGACCTGAAAAAAGAAATCCGCCATCTGATGGAAAGTCCCTTCCACTTTTATGGACAAGGGAATTTCCCTGTAGAAATCCTGTTTCACTTCCGAACCGGGTTGAAAAAGCACAAAATTGAGCCCTGCAGTGCTGCCGGCTCTTGACACACTTTTCAACAAAGAGGGGATTTCCTTTTTATCCGGCAGTGCCCGGGTCGCAAGATAAAACGCTTCTTCCACTTGGGCCATTTTCTCTTCCCACTTTTTCAAGGATCGGGCCTGCTTTTTGACAATAATCAATTTATTGTTTCGGGCGTCTAAGGTTTGGGCCACTTCCTGCAACCGGGCCTGCTTGGGCATAAAGAAAAAATAATAATAGGCCCCGCCAAGCAGCAACAGTGCCCCCAGGCAGATGAACAGCCGTTTCCGGCGGCTGAGGTTGCCCACACGATCGAGAAAAAGACCAATTTTTGTCGGATCCCTACTCCGACTCCGGGTTTGCCCTTTTTTTCTCCTCTGCCACTATTTCCCCTTTTCCTTTTGGGTGTCAGGCACCAGGGGGCGCTTTTGACAACGCAATTCAAACGCCTTTAAATTCTGATTTGCGTCAAACCGCTTACTGACAGTCTGTTTCAGGTCGATTTCCCTGAACAAATTCGAAGATTCCAGCTGTTTCATAAAATCGGCAATGGTCGGGTTATCAAACGCGATCCCCGCTAATGTGACAGACTTTTCATCCGCCTGAACACTTTCGAGCCACATTTTTCCTGATACGATCCGGAGCTGAAGTTCTTCGAGCAGCAGCAGCTGTTCTTCCCGCCGGGATTGAAGAGATTCAACGATTTTCAGTTTGTCTTCCAGAATTTTGAATTGTTTCTTGATCTGGGTAACCCGGTCCGCTCTTTCCTTATATGCGGAAATCTCTTTGTCAATCCGCTCTATCTCATTTTGTTTTTTTGCAATGCGCCGTTCGATCCCTAAGGTATACCAGGTCAGGCAGACGATCAGCAGGATCATGGACAGCAGAAAAATTGACACCTGTCGGCGGATGTTCTCCCGTTTTCTTGCCTGTCGGTACGGCAGCAGGTTGATGCGTATCATTTATCATTCACCCGGCGCAGGGCCAGTCCCAAAGCAATCGGGGCCAGAGGGCCCATCTGCGAAACATATGCCGGAGAAAATCGCTTTTCATCCAGATTCAGTCCGGCAAAGGGATTGATAACAGACACTTTTGCACCTATTTCGCTTTCCAGTCGGTCCCTAAAGGCTGTATGTAGGACCCTCCTCCGCTTACCACGATTCTGGTGATCCGGTCATTCTGGGTATCGGACAAAAAAGTCTGTACCACCTCACTGATTTCTGTGCACCAGATCTCAGCAGCCTGCTGCAGAACATCGGTCATGATTTCCGGATTCGGCGCTTCTGTTACCGGGGCCGTCAGCATTTTTCAGCTGCGGGAAAATCCATTTCAAACCGTGCGACAAGTTCTTCGATAATCTGATTGATTCCGGATCCATTGTCCTGCATCATCAGGGAAATATTGTTTTTCACCAGATTCAAAGAGGTTTTGGAGGCCCCACATCCAGCAGCAGCGTCAGATCTTCCGGGTTCTGTCCGGGCAAGGTTTCATAGATGTTTTGCAGGGCAAAGGTGTCTACATCGATAATGCTGGCATTGAGCCCTGCCATGTCCGTCAGGGCCATATATTCCGTCACCAGATCTTTTTTCACCGCCACCAGCAGCACATTCATTTGTTCGGAAGAGAATTCACTCTCGCCCATAATCTGGTAATCGATATTGACATCTTCGATATCATAGGGAATATATTGTTCTGCCTCCGCCACGATGGCCTTTTGAAGGTCTTTTTCAATCACCTTGGCGGTATTGATGGTCTTGATCACCACTGTCTGCCCTCCGGTGGAAATAGCGACTTTTTTTCCCGGATTTTCAAAGATTTGAACAAAGACCGGATGGTATTGGCCACTTCCGGCATATCCATGATCCGCCCGTCCTCAATCGCACCCGGCGCGACAGGGATCATACCGAACTTCTTCAGGATATTCCCTTTTCCGGACATCTGTATTTCAGCCGCTTTGATAACGGATGCCCCGATATCCAGCCCCACGAGATGATCCTGCCTGCTAATTCTCATGACCTGCCGTCGTTATGTCAATCATAGTTCAGATTCCAGTAAAGATCCGAAGTCCCCTCTATTTGGTATTGATAACCAAAGCCATTATCACTATAATCTGTTATGAAAATCTTGGAATGTCAAGGTTTATCACATATTTCACGAACTTGAAATAGACAGCGGCCATTGTTTTGACAAATTAAGGATGCCCTAATTAATCCAGTGACACTCAAACTATAAGGCTATTTGTGAAGAAACGCTCCTTATCCACCCCTAATCTTCAAAACGAAAGGCCCTTTGTACTAGTCAAAGCCTTCACCATCTCCAGCTTGGTTGTTATGCTTGCAGCAACAGTTTTCATAGCCGCTTTGAACGCCCACTGGGTCCGAAACCTGCTGCTGGAAAAAAGCAAGGAATACAATTCCCTGCTGATAGAAAATCTGAATCACCAGATTTTCCTGAGATTTGTGGCCCCGGTGGCATTCAAGTATGGAGAAATCAAACTCCGGGAAGCGGAACAGAACCGACTCCTGGATGCGGTCATCACTTCCACCCTTCACAGTTTTCACGTGGAAATGGTCAATATTTACGGAACCGACAATATCATCGGCTACAGCTTTGACAAAAACCGGATCGGCAAAGAAAATGCCGGAGGGGTGATGTATGAACAGGCCATGCAGAAACGAACCTCATCCAAACTGATTCAGAAAGGCAATTTCCTGGAGTTGCTGTTCTGGTTTCCCGAAGAAACCAAAATCGTCACCTTTGCCCCCCTGGTCCAGGAAATGCGGCTTTCCCGGAAAATGGACAAGGAGGTGATCGGCGTCATTGAAATCGTTCGGGACATTTCCCATGACTATCAGGAGATTTTTAAACTGCAGGGAATGATCGTGGCTTCCTGCGCCGGTGTCATGGGACTGTTGTTCATTATATTGAGGTTTGTGGTCAAACATGGGGAAAAGATCATTGAAAAAAGAGCCGAAGAACGGCTCCGGCTGGAAGAAAAGCTTCGAAAGGCTGAGCATCTGTCCGCCATCGGAGAAATGACCGCTGGTGTGTCCCATGAAATCCGCAATCCCTTAGGGATTATAAAAAGCTCGGCCCAGTTGATGAAAAAAAAATGGACAAACTGGAAGTGCGCTCCTCCATCCCGGATATCATCATCGAAGAATCCCAGCGGCTCAACAACATCATCACCGATTTTTTAAATTTTGCCAGACCCAGACAGGCGGATTTGCGGCCCTGTGATATCAACGACATCATCAATAAGAATCTATCCTTTTTGGAACCCCAGATCCGGAATCAGGAAATTGTCATTCACAAGGCGTTTAACGAACATCTGCCCAACGTATCTGCGGATCCGGACATGCTGTATCAGGCATTTCTAAACATTTTGCTCAACTGTTTCCAGGCCGTTGAAAAAAATGGCGCTGTCACCATTGTTACGGACTCTGACATCCAGACCGTGACGGTGTCATTTGCAGACAACGGGCCGGGTATTGATGAAGATACCCGTGAAAAAATATGGACCCCGTTTTTCACCACCAAGGATACCGGCACCGGGCTGGGTCTGGGCATCGTGAAAAATATCATAGAGGCCCACAACGGCACCATTCGCATAGCCAACGGCAAACCCTCCGGGGCCGTAGTTGACATTTGTCTTCCGATTTAGGAGAATCCCGTTCATGGAAACCATTTTGATCGTTGATGATGAAAAGCATTACCGTCTTATTTTAAGCGAGGTGCTTGAAGAAGAAGGCTATCAATCATTCACCGCCGCCAGCGGCATGGAAGCGCTGGATATTCTGAAATCCCAGATCATCGACCTGGTGCTGACCGACGTCAAAATGCCGGGCATGACCGGAATCGATCTTCTGGAAAACATCAAAGAGATTAATCCGGATCTGCCGGTCATCATCATGACCGCTTTCGGCAGTGTTGAAAAAGCGGTGGAAGCCATGCATAAAGGAGCCTATACCTTTATTCTCAAACCCTTTGAAAATGAAGCCCTCATCGCACACATCGCCAAATCCATCTCTATGTATCGGATTGTGCAGGAAAACGCCCGGCTCAGGGATGCTATCCAGACCCGGTTTCAGTTCGACAACATCATCGGCAAAAGCAAACCCATGCAGAATCTTTACGAGATCATTCGGAAAGTGGCACCCACCAATGCCGCTGTGCTGATTGAAGGAGAGAGCGGTACCGGCAAGGAACTTGTGGCCCGCTCCATCCATTACAACAGCCGGCGAAAGGATTATCCCCTGGTGGCAGTCAACTGTGCAGCCTTTGCGGAATCGCTTTTGGAAAGTGAGCTGTTCGGCCATGAAAAAGGAGCGTTTACCGGAGCCACTGCACTGAAAAAAGGACGGTTTGAAATGGCGGACAAAGGCACCCTGTTCCTGGATGAAATCGGAGAACTGTCCATGCCGCTTCAGGTAAAACTGCTGCGGGTGCTTCAAGAAAAACCATTGAACGGGTGGGCGGCACCACCCCGATTCCGGTGGATTTCCGTCTTATTGCCGCCACCAACAAAACCCTTGAAGACGAGGTGTCAGAAAACCATTTCCGGGAAGATCTGTATTACCGCCTGAATGTAGTCAAAGCCGTTATTCCGCCACTGCGCGACCGCCAGGAAGACATCCCTTTGCTCATCAATCACTTTATCGAAAAATTCACCCTGGACTCCGGTTCGGTCAGCCAGGTGAAAGGCATCAGCAAAGAAGCCGCCCGTATTCTGTGCGACCATCCCTGGAACGGCAATGTCCGGGAACTGGAAAATGTGATTGAGCGCTCGGTGATCCTTGCATCCGGAGAAATGATCAATCCGGGCGACCTGCCGCCCCGGGTCCGTCAGACATCGGGAAACACCGTGGATCTCGACGGCATTCCGGAAGGTGCCGGCCTGGTGGAAACCCTTTCAGCCGTTGAGAAACGGATGATCATCCGGGCCATGACCCTGTCAGGAAACGTGCAGACCCAGGCGGCACAAATCCTAGGCATCGGGAAAAGCGGGCTGAACCAGAAATTGAAAAAATACAACCTGGACAAGGAACTGCAGCTCGACTGACACCGATCCCCCCGTGCCTTCCAAACCCCGTTTCAACGGCTCTGCGCCGCTTTTTAATTAAACAGTAAACGGATCGATTATTGAACGGCAGGCGGTTCCATTTTGCTTTGAGCCAGGCCCGCATAGATGGAATTTCCATGCTCTTGGGCGATCAGTTCGTACATCTTCTTTGTCTTGGCCCCTTCCTGACGGGCCTCATAAATTTTTGCCAGTAAAACCGGGCTTCGTCTTTGAGCAGAGACGAGGAACCGGTTTCAATCTGTACAAAATAAGACTCCGCCTGATCCAAATTGTCCTGTGCCAGTTGCACATGGCCCAGAGATGACAGCAGAAAATTTCTCAGTTCCGGGCGGTCACCAAACACGTCATAGGCCTTTTCAAGCCACTTTTGGGTGTCATCATACTGTCCTGCTTCCATGCAGATGCCGGCAAACTGAACCAATGCCATCCGCCCGGCATCGGTGTTGCCGTATTCCGTGAAAACCGTTTGAAAATCCTCTTTAACCGCCAGATAAGCGGCGTTGGGATCCTCTGCCTGGGTCCTGTACTCCGACATGGCTTTAGCGATCAGGTCCGAAGCGTTGTTTTCAGACCGTTTGAAACTGGTGAAAACCCCGGCAAACACCAATCCCACCACCACCACGGCACCGGCCGCGAACAACAACGGCTTTTTGTAGGTGCCGGCAAATGCCAGCGCTTTGATCAGATTTCTCTGCAGGGGTCCATTTCCCTTAATTCTTTTTCCGCTCATTAGATACGTGCTGTGAAGCCATAACTTTTACCTATATTAAAAAAATATTAACGATCCCTGTCACCAGACCAGGGTGTGGTAGATCCATCCTTTTTCCCCGTCGGCATGTTCAATGTATATCCAGCCTTCCTGGCGTTTGATCACCCGGAACGGCACACCTTTTCAACTGTAAACACAATGCGGCTGTCCGTAGAGGGTTCCGCCCGGACATTACAGTTGGTTTTACTGGTGATGACGCCTTCCGCATCGTTTAGAAGCGAGGCATGGATCCAGGCCATGTCCCCTTCAAAATCCTTAATCTTAAGCCAGTCGTCTTTTTTTTCCACCACAAGAAACGGGTGGTATTTTTCCACCTGCCACAACACATCATAACTGGTTCCCGGACCGGACCGCATATTGGCAATACTGGCCTTGACCGTCAGTCTTTCAGCCGCTGCCGCAGAGTCAGGTTCCAGACCTGCCCCCCATGCCGTCAAAACAATCCCCCATACACACACCCAACGAAAAATAATTTTCTTATCTATCACTTGTTTCCTCCGTTTCTATATCATCCCCACAGCAACATGCCTGTCCGATATACCAGAAAAGACAGGTCCATGCAACCAGGGTGGTATAAATCACATTAAAACAGGCCCATTTCAAAGAGGTCTCCCTGTAAATCGTGACCACAGTGGCAAAGCAGGGGACATACAGAAGAACAAACACCATCATGGATAACGCGGACTGAGGTGTCATGCCCGATTGCTTTAAAGCGGTGGTCAAGACCTGGCCCTCTGAATCTCCGACACCATAAAGAACGCCCATGGTGCTCACCACCACTTCTTTGGCCACAAATCCGGTCACCAACGCCACACCACCCTGCCAGGCAATGCCCAGGGGGTGAACAGCGGTTCCAGAAACTGACCCAGTTGTCCGATATAGGACTTAGATACGCGTTCCTGCTCTTTCTTTGTGCGAATCAGTTTAAGCGCTGCCGCCAGTTCCTGCTCGATCACAGGTGTTTCATCCGGGCCTGCGGCTGCCATCTGTTCGGAAAATCGGGCCTGAACACTGGTTTGGACAGCATTATAATCCTGTGAATAGGTAATGTCCCTGGGGAAACTGGATAAAACCCAGATAATGATGGATCCCACCAGGATCACCCCCCCATTTTGCGCAGAAACATCTTGCTTCTGTCCCACATGTGGATGAGCAGACTTTTGAGCATGGGCATCCGGTAAGGGGGCAGCTCCATGACAAACGGCGCATCAGCTCCCTTGAAAAACAGGGTTCGCAGAATTCTCCCCGATAAAATGGCAAGAATAATACCGGCGGCATACAACGCGAAGATCACGGTTCCGGCCTGATGGGCGAAAAAACTGCCCGCCAGCACAATGTAAACGGGCAGCCGGGCGGAACAGGACATGAACGGGGTCATCAAAATGGTGAGAATCCGGTCTTTCTGGTGTTCCAGGGTCCGGGCCGCCATGATGGCCGGCACATTGCATCCGAATCCCATGAGCATGGGAATAAAGGATTTTCCATGAAGACCGGCTGTATGCATGACCCGGTCCATGAGGAACGCGGCCCGGGCCATATATCCGGTATCCTCAAACAGGGCGATAAAAAAAAACAAAATCAGAATATTGGGGAGAAACACGATCACCGAGCCAATCCCGGCCACCACACCGTCCAGAAGCATGGATTTGAACAGGGATGCCGACAAAAGGTGATCCAGCCAGACCGTCAGCACGGTCACGCCGGATTCAATCCAGGCCATGGGATAGGCCCCGAGAGCAAACGTAGTCTGAAACATGACCCAGATAAAAAAGATGAACACCGGAATACCTAAAAACCGGTCCGTCAACACCAGATCAATGTTCCGGGACATGTCAATCCGTTTTTTGGCGGTATTGGTCACCGTTTCTCTCAGGATACCGGCAATGACCCCATACCGGTCCTCAGTAAGAACGATTTCAAAATCATCCTGGAAAAGGTCAAAAATCCGCTGGCGGCATTCTTCAGCCGCCTGGACAAGGCGCGGTCCTTTTTCAGGGAATCGCTCCAGTATTTGCTGTTTTTCAATGGCATCGCCTTCCAGCAGCTTGATGGCATGCCATCGAACCAGCGAGTCCTTTGTCAGGGCCTTTCTTTCATGAATCAACTCTTCCAGCTGGCTGATACAGGGCTCTGTTTCACTGCCGTACCGGATCACCCGAGGCTCCTTGCCGTTTTCAAACGACCGGCATTCCTGAATGGCCGCATCAATGAGCTGTCCCATGCCCTTGTTTTTGTTGCCCACCGTGAACACCACCGGCACATCCAGCAGGGCCGCCAGTTTTTTCTCATTGATACGGATTCCCCTGGCCTCGGCCATATCCGCCATATTCAAAACAAACAGCACCGGCCTTCCCAGCTCCATGACCTGCAGGGCCAGAAACAGGCTGCGCTCTAGATTGGATGCATCAATGATATTTATCACGATATCCGGGTCTTCGTTGATGATAAATCCCGGGTCGTGATCTCTTCCATGGAGAACGGGGTCAGGCTGTAGGTTCCGGGCAGATCCACCACCCGCAGCGTGTATGGCCCGTATTTGAGCAGGCCTTCTTTTTTCTCGATGGTGACCCCGGGCCAGTTGCCCACTTTCTGCCTGGCCCCGGTCAAATTATTAAAGATGGTCGTTTTGCCGCAATTGGGATTTCCCGCCAGGGCAATGGTCAGATCTTTTTTCATTGGTCGTCTTTTCGGGGTGTCACGTTTTCAACCAAAATATGGGCCGCTTCCTCCACCCGCAGGGAAATATGATACCCCTTGATCACCAGCTCAATGGGATCTTTCAGCGGCGCATATTTTTCCACGTAAACACGGGTTCCCCGGTTGATGCCCATCTCCAACAGACGTCTTCTGAGCGTACTCTCTCCGGATACCCGGACAATGGTTCCTGCCTGCCCCGCTTTCATGTCACGCAACAAAACCCGGACGGATTGGGAATCCAATGGAATCTCGGCATGACCGTCCTTTGAGGGGTCCAACGGGGTATCCACCGGCTCGACCCATATTTTCTGAGCCATGCCACTGCCGATGACCAGGCGACTGTCTCCGGATGCGACGACCACCTGACCGCCGAAGCCATTGGACATCACCTCAATTTCATCACCGATTTTCAGTCCCATGGAGGAAATCCGAAGCTGCATCTGACGGCCAGCTTCCAGCTGTTTCACTTTGAGCCACTCACCTGGTTTGGCCTTGTGCAAAAGGACCTGTTTCTGCCGCTGGGCCATACAGGCACTGCACAGGCCATAAATTTCCATGCGGTGTTGCAACATATGAAATCCATATTCTTTGGCGATTTTTTGCTGCTGTTTTTCCAGGCTTCATCCTTGAATTCCAGAATGTTGCCGCACTTGGTACAGATCATGTGATCGTGGTGAATTCCCAAATGACGGTGTTCGTACAGGGGTTCCCCACCCTCGAAATCTACCTTTGAAGCAAAACCGAACCGGCACAGATGTTCCATGGACGACACCACGAACTCATCACTCAACCGGATACCGTTTTTTTCAGTTGCTGGACAATATCCGCCTGGCTCACATGGTGATCCAGCTGAAGAAACGCTTCCAGCACCTGAAACCGTTCATCGAAGCGGTCTATTCCCTGTTCCTGAAACAGGCGGACGAACTGTTTTTTTTCCTGTTCATGGGTATTGATCATCATTCATATTATCCTGTAAAAATAAGACACTAAGATATGATAGCGGGCGGAGTCTGTCAAGCTGACATCAATGAAATCACGGTGATTTCATTTTAACCGCCACCCCATCAACCTCAGGCCTTCACTGCCGTCTGATTCTTTTACCATGAGACACACAAAGGAAAGGCTTTTCGTGAACTTCGAGCAGTTCGCGGTTTAAAAAATTAAGGCAGGCAACCTCATTTGAGGTTAGTCATAATTATTTGAATTTATATCGTATATTTTTTATAAATATCATTGCCATGAACTGAAATTACAATTGATTTTATACAGCACAAATCATATCATGAAAAATTATGACATTTTCAATGAACGCACATTATGATGTGGTGGTGGTAGGAGCCGGTCATGCCGGATGTGAAGCAGCCTTGGCTGCGGCCCGCATGGGTTGCGCCACCCTGCTTCTGACCATCGACATGGATAAAATCGCGGCCATGCCGTGCAGCCCGTCCATCGGCGGCATGGCCAAGGGACAGCTGGTCAAGGAAATCGACGCACTGGGCGGCCAGATGGCTTTGACCACGGATGCGTCCGCCATCCAGTTTCGAACCCTGAACACCCGGAAAGGCCCGGCCGTACATTCCACCCGGACCCAGAATGACAAAGCCCTGTATTCCCGGCACATGAAAACGGTTCTGGAAGCCAGCCCTAACCTGGACCTGAAACAGGCCATGGTCAAAGCACTGATCATCGAAAACCACCGGGTGAAAGGCATTGTGGATGCAACCGGCTATGAATATGTTGCTGACTGCGTGATAATTACCACGGGCACGTTTCTGCGGGGCACGGTCCATATCGGGGCCAGCCGGATCGATGCCGGCCGGGCCGGGGAGTTTTCCTCTATCGAATTGGGCCGGAACCTGGGGGATATCGGATTTGACATGGGACGAATGAAAACCGGAACCCCTCCGCGGATTCATGCGGACAGCATCGATTTTTCATGCTTCAGACAGCACAGCTCCGACGTTGATCCGGTCCCGTTTTCCTTCATGACCTCCAGAATCACCACCCCCATGCTGCCCAGCTTCATGGGGCATACCAATGTTCAAACCCACGATGTTGTTCGACGTAACCTGAAGCATTCCGCCCTTTACGGCGGTCACATCAAGGGCCAGTCCGCACGATACTGCCCGTCTTTTGAAGACAAGATCGTCAAGTTCCCGGACCGGGACAGCCACCATATCATCCTGGAGTATGAGGGCATCCATACCAAAGAAATCTATGCCTCAGGCTTAGGCAACAGCCTGCCCCTGGAAATCCAGTACCAGTTGGTACGGTCCGTGAAAGGCCTGGAACAGGCTAGAATCATGCGGCCGGCCTATGCCATCGAATATGATTATGTCAATCCCCAGGAACTGTTCCCGACCCTGGAAACAAAACGGATTAAAGGACTGTTTCTGGCCGGTCAGATCAACGGCACCTCCGGGTATGAAGAAGCCGGAGGGCAGGGACTGTGGGCCGGTATAAACGCGGCCTGTAAAATTCAGAAGCGGCCAGCGTTCGTTCTGGACCGGTCCCAGGCTTATCTGGGGTCATGATCGACGATCTGGTCACACGGGGAACCAGCGAACCCTACCGCATGTTCACTTCCAGGGCTGAATACCGCCTCATGCTCAGGGAGGACAATGCAGACCTGCGTCTGGCTGAAACTGCCTGCGAATACGGGCTGATCAGTGCAGAACGCCTGGCTTTGTGCAGGGAAATCCAGCAGCAGACCCGCCAAGAAATACAACGGATGAAACACACGGTAGTCAAACCAGAAATTGCGGTCAATGACCATCTCACCTCTTTGAACAGCCCTGCCATCTCCACGGGCGTCAAACTGGAACAACTGCTGAAACGGGCTGAGCTTACTTTTCAAGATCTGAAGACCATTGCCCCGTCGCCGGAACCGATTCCCCTCCGGGTGGCCCGGCAGGTAGAAATTGAAATCAAGTACGAAGGATATATCACCCGGCAGCTCAATGAAATCAAAAAATTCAAATATCTGGAACGGATCCGCATACCGGCCCGTTTTGATTATACTAACACCCATGGACTGTCCAATGAGGTCAGAGAAAAGCTCAAAAAAATCCGGCCTGAAACCCTGGGTCAGGCATCCCGGATCGACGGAATGACCCCTGCCGCCATCTCGGTACTGATGGTGGCCATTGCCGCTTTCAAGACCCAGAAATCTGCTTGACTTGTCCGGGTTGGCACTTATCATTTACCATAAAAAAACAAACTGTTGACAAATAATGTTGTGAGGAAAAATATGGCCGACGACTATTACAATATTCTAGGCATCAGCAAATCGGCAAGTGATGCTGAAATCAAAAAAGCGTACCGCAAACTTGCCATGAAGTACCATCCGGACAAAACCAAAGGGAATAAAGAACTGGAAGATAAATTCAAAAAAATCAGCGAAGCCTATGCTGTGCTTAGTGACCCGGAAAAACGAAAACAGTATGACACTTATGGCTCCGCCGACTTCCAACAGCGGTATTCCCAGGAAGACATTTTCAGAAACTTTGATCTGGGGGATATTCTCAAGGAATTCGGATTCGGCGGCAGCCGGGGAGGGTTTTCCGCTTCCTTCGGCCAAGCCGGCCCCCGGGGAAGGTCTGGTGGTTTTTCGGCGGGAACCCGTTTTTTCAAAACATGGGTGGCGGATTCGGCCAGCAGCGGCCCCATCCCCAGACACCGGGCAAAAACATTGAATATGAAATACCGCTGACCCTAGACGAATTGATTCACGGGACCCAAAAAACCATCACCATGAACCAGGGTGGAACCACCAACGCTGTGGAGGTAAGAATCCCTAAAGGATTGACCAAAGGCAAAAAATCCGTCTGGCCGGCAAGGGCGAACCGTCTCCCTATGGCGGGCCGGCCGGAAATCTGTATATCAAATCCAAGCCGGTGAACACCGGTGGATTTCCATAGATGGCAATGACGTGTCTTTGACCAAAACCGTCAAACTGACCCAGGCCCTTTTGGGAGATAAACTGGAAATCCCCACCCCGTCCGGAAAACCATGAACCTGACCCTGCCGGCCGGAACCCGGCACAAAGCCAGAATGCGTTTGCCCGGACACGGCATACCCCATATGAAAGGAAATGGTTGCGGAGATCTGTTTGTTGTGATTAATATAGACATGCCCAAAAAGCTGACAGACAAACAGAAAAAAATCATCCAGGAACTCAAAGCCGCAGGATTGTGATGCATCATGCCTGATTTTATACCGCTGATATCCCGGCAAGCCATCCAGGAACGGGTCAGGGAAATCGGAGAACAGATCACCCGGGACTATCAGGGAAAGGACTTGATTTTAACCGGGATTAAAGGGTGCCTTCATCTTTATGGCAGATCTATCCAGACAGATCAAACTGACCATGAAATCGATTTCATCGGTGCCTCCTCTTATGAAGGCGCCCACTCCACCGGGCAAATCGTTTTCACCAAACAGCCGGATTTGGAGTTCAAAAACCGGGACATCCTGCTGGTGGAAGACATCGTGGATACCGGGAATACCCTGACCAAAATCATCGAGTTCGTCCATCTTCTTAACCCGAACTCCGTGGCGGTCTGCACCCTGATCGATAAACACGAACGTCGAAAAAAATCCATTGATGTCGCATATGCCTGTTTTTCCCTTGAAAAAGGATTCATTGTCGGTTATGGGCTGGATTACGATGAAAAATTCAGAAACAAGTCTGAAATATACGATCTGGAATTATAGGGGGAGGTACCATGATCATCACCTGTGAAAACTGCGGAACACGGTTCAACCTCGATGAATCCTTACTCGATGCTAATGGATCCACGGTGCGTTGCAGCCGATGCCGGCATATGTTTACGGCATTTCCTCTCCCTCCGGAACCGGAATTCGACCCGCTTGAGCTTGACGATTCCGATGCGGACCAAACGCTTGAATTTGATGATTCCGACTTTGACGAAGCAGATGATCTGACAGAAGATGATTCCCCGGAATCGTTTGACTCTGAGGAACTGGAACTGGAAGCGATTGATCCGGATGAAATTGAAATTGAAATTGAAACCGCTGACACCGTCACAGCAGAAGAAGAGGAAGCGGAGACGAAATCGGCGGAGGAACCGGATCTGTCAAAGGAACTGGATTCGGGAATAAAACCCGGCATTATGCAAAAAAACGAACAGTTCCAGGAAGAGCTGGGCTTGGATGAAATTTTTCTGAAGACAAAGAACCGGATTTCGATCTGGCATTTGATCTGGATGAAAAAGAACTGGAGACAGAAAAACTGGATTGGGAAAGTCCAGAGGACAGAGAAGCCGATATCGGTGATTCAAAGACGTCATCCCTCATGGAAGACAGCGGTTTTCTCCAAAAAACGGCCCTAAAAGATGATATTGGTACCGACAAACCGGAGGATTTCGACCATGACGAACAGGGGTTTGACGGGCTGGAAGAATTTGATGATCCGGATTTCGACGAAACAGACACCTCTGACACTTCTTCTCATCCACCCCCTCCGCCCCGGCGGTCCGCCCGGGCGTCCCTGATCCAGCCCGCCGATCCGGAAGCCGAATGGATGGAAGAAAAGGCGGATACCCCGCCCAAAAAATCCTTGATAGGACTGCCGGTACTATTGATGCTGATTCTGTTTTATTGGCATCCGGCAGCTATCTCGCCGCCACCTTTCTGGGATACAAAATTCCGTTTCTGCCGGACATCCGGATTCCGTTCATTCAGCAATACCTGCCTGACAAAACAGCGGAACCCGTGTCTTTTCTGGAGCCGGTACCTGATCAGAAAAGCGTGACCGGCCGCTTTCTTACCAATGACTCGGCAGGGGAACTCTTTATCATCACCGGCAAAATCGAAAATCCGGCACAGGTCTCCTATCGGGACATCCAGGTAAAAGGCACCCTTTTCCAGAAAGATAAAAACCGGTCGTGAGCCAGGTCGCCTTCTGCGGCAACATCATCCCTGAAAACACGCTGAAAACCGCCCTTGTCAAAGACCTGATATCTCAACTGGAAACCCCGCCGGACATCAATGACAGTGTCATGCCGCAAGCCACGATTCCATTCATGCTGATCTTTTCCGACCTTCCTCGGGATCTAGAAAACTTCACCGTAGAGGTAGCGGATTTTGACCGGGCAACCCCTTGACCTTTTTTTCACCCATGCAACCTCACAAACAATCCAAACAATTGTATACAGATCCTGACCAGTGCCGGCACAAAATCATTTCCACCCTTAGCCGTTCAGTGCCGCCTCCGCCTCCGGACCTGAACCTGTATGACCCCACAGCGGTCATGGCCCTATTTCTGTTCAATCAGACAACACCTGATCTGCTGTTCATCCAGAAAGCAGACGTGGCAGGGTACCCCTGGCGGAATCAAATGGCGTTTCCCGGAGGACATGTGGATGACACCGATGACAGTCCTTTAGAGACCGCATTGCGGGAGGTCGAAGAAGAACTGGGGATTCATCCGGAAAATGTGGAAATCATCGGTTCCCTCGGTCATTTTCAGACCATCAATCATAAGGACATCCAGGCTTTTTCCGGCATATGGGATCAGCAGGAACCCATCCAGTTCGATTCGGCGGAAATCAGACGGATTTTCAGATTCCGATACCCCACCTAATGACCCTTCATCGGGAAAAAGGATATATGGGGCAAGCCCCACCGATCATGGATCTGACCTATCCGTTCGAGGATGTGGTCATATGGGGTGTGACAGCAAAAATTCTTCACCACATGCTGGAGACACTCTTTCAGGACTGAGTCCAGACTGCATCAGTCATGCCTGTTTCGCCGCCACAACCGGATTCCGATCTTGACTGTCAAAAACACACACAACCCAGTCAACAGTCCAGAAAACCAGGCATATTTGATCAAATGCGGTTCCGACAATGCCACGGCCATGCCTGACAGGCCGAACAAAAGAACCGGAAAAACAAAGCATATCACTGTCCAGCAGGCGGCATTCGTATCATACCAGGGAATATACTGCTTTCTGAAAAATGGGGACCGATCTGGGAGCATGGTTTTTTTCCAAATGGGTGGTTGAAATGGCCAAAAACACCATATATAGTATTTTTTCTCTTGACATCCAACAACATATTGGTTAATCTTATTTACATTGATCTTATCGGCAATGTATGCAATTTCACCAAAAAAACATATGTTAATTTGAATCTGATTTCAAGGGATGGGGCTATGTTTGAACAAATAAAGAAACGGGATGGACGGATCACGTCATTTGACTCTTCAAAAATTACCAGTGCCATTGAAAAAGCAGGCCGGGCCACCGGAGAATTCAACGGCAGAGAAGCCAAACGGCTGACCCTCAGGGTCCTGACCCTGGCCCGGGACCTGCAGCTAGGGTCGGTGCCGGAAGTGGAGGAGATTCAGGACATTGTTGAACGGGTTCTGTTGGATTCTCCATTTTACAAGACTGCCAAAGCTTACATCATCTATCGGGAGCAGCACAACCAGATCCGCAGAATCGCCATTAAACAAACGTGGACCTTATGGAGGCCTATATCTCCCAGATGGACTGGAAAGTTAAAGAGAACAGCAACATGAGCTATTCTCTCCAGGGGCTGAACAACTATATCTCGTCTGACATTACCGCCGAATACTGGCTCAACAAGATCTATCCGCCGACGGTGCGGGATGCCCATTACAACGGGGATATCCATCTGCATGACTTGAGCCTATTGTCGGTATACTGCGTGGGCTGGGACCTTCAGGATCTACTACTGGAAGGATTCAAAGGAGTGGCCGGCAAAGTGGAATCTTCTCCCCCCAGACATTTCAGAAGTGCCCTGGGCCAGATCGTCAACTTTTTCTACACCCTTCAGGGGGAGGCGGCAGGTGCCCAGGCCATGTCCAATTTCGACACCCTGCTGGCCCCCTTTGTCAGGGAAGACAAACTCAGCACAAAAGAGGTGAAACAGGCCCTCCAGGAATTTGTCTTCAATATCAACATCCCCACCCGGGTGGGTTCCAGACCCCGTTCACCAATATCACCATGGATCTGAACGTACCGGCCACTCTTGCGGACTCCCCGGTCATCATCGGCGGCAAATACCGGGAAGACACCTATGCCGGGTTTCAAAAAGAGATGGACATGATCAATGCCGCCTTTGCCGCAGTCATGATGGAAGGCGATGCCAGGGGCCGGGTCTTCACCTTTCCCATTCCCACCTACAACATTACCCGGGATTTTGACTGGAACAACCCCAACCTGGAAAACATCTGGAAGATGACCGGCAAATACGGGATTCCCTATTTTCTAACTTTGTCAACTCCGATATGTCTCCTGAAGACGCCCGGTCCATGTGCTGCCGCCTGCGCCTGGACAACCGTGAGCTTCGCAAACGCGGCGGCGGCCTGTTCGGCGCCAATCCGTTGACCGGGTCAATCGGTGTGGTCACCCTGAACCTTCCCAGAATCGGGTTTCTGGCTGAAGATGAACCCGATTTTTTCAAACGGCTGGATCACCTGACCCGGCTGGCAGCGGAATCGTTGAGCATCAAGCGCAAGATCCTGGAAAAATTCACCCATGGGGAACTCTACCCCTATTCCAAGTTCTATCTGAGAAAAATCAAAGAAAGCACCGGAGTATACTGGCGAAACCATTTTTCCACCATCGGCATCCTGGGCATGAACGAAGCCTGCATCAACTTCATGAATCAAGGCATTGCCACGCCGGACGGCCAGGCCTTTGCCGTGCGGGTCATGGACCATCTGCGGAATGTCATCGAGCAGCTTCAGGCGGAAACCGATGAAATTTTCAACCTGGAAGCCACCCCGGCCGAAGGCACCACCTACCGGTTCGCCAGCCTGGACAAAAACGGTTTCAGACATCATCTGCGCCAATGAAAAGGAATTCCAACAGGGCAGTGATCCGTTTACACCAATTCCACCCATCTGCCGGTCAACTACACGGATGATTTGTTCGAGGCCCTGGAACTTCAGGACCCGCTCCAGACCAAATACACCGGCGGGACGGTCCAGCACTTGTTTCTGGGAGAGGAGGTCAGCGACACCCGCGTGGTCAAGCAATTGGTGAACAAAGTGTCCAACACCTTTAAACTGCCTTATTTCACCTTGACCCCCACCTTTTCCATCTGCCCGGCCCACGGCTACATTGCCGGAGAACACCCCCGGTGCGACACCTGCCATGCAGATACGGAAATCTATTCCCGGGTGGTGGGATATCTGCGGCCCGTGGCCCAGTGGAACAACGGCAAACAAACGGAATTTGCCATGCGAAAAACGTTTAATGTGGCTTCGTGACCATGCATATTGGTGGATTTCAGAAAAATTCCCTGATCGATTTTCCAGGGACCATTGCCTGTGTGGTATTTACATCCGGGTGTAATTTCAAATGCCCCTACTGCCACAATCCGGAGCTGGCTGCCGGTCCGATAACCGGTATCGGCTGCCTGGACACCACTGATATTTTTTCTTTTCTGAAGGCCCGAAAAGGATGGGTGGACGGTGTGGTCATCACCGGAGGAGAACCCTGCCTGCAAGCGGATTTGTCCGATTTCATCCAGGAAATAAAGCGGATGGGACTCGCTGTCAAGCTGGATACCAACGGATCCTGCCCCCGGGTTCTGTCCCGGTTATTTGACCGCTCTCTGGTGGATTATGTGGCCATGGACATCAAAACCGGACCGGACAGACATCATGACATCATGACATCTGCCGACGGCATGGATGCTGTTTCCAAAAGCATCAGGCTGATCATGGCATCGGCCCCGGATTATGAATTCCGGACCACCTGCGTACGGCCCTACATTGATTCTTCCGTCATGGCACAAATCGCCGGACAGATTAAAGGAGCCAGGCGGTATATTCTTCAAAAATGTGTCCGGGACGTTCCCATGATGGATCCCCGGTTTTCAAACAATCCGGATCATTTTCTTTCGGATCAGGAGATTCTGGCATTGAAATCCATTGTTGACGGGGCGGTTCAGGACGTCCAAATCCGATGATTTCCGATAGTCATCCCGCCACCTCGCCTAAATTCTTTCGGGTGGGGTGGCGGGTCATTCCCCTGCGAAAACGTCCCCAGATCAATATCTCATCAATTTCGGATCATGCCCAATATCCGGAGGAAAGAGACCGGAGAATCGCCTCCAGCACCCGCTCAGGATGTTTTTTCCCGCAACGAACCGTTAGGTCTGCATATTTCTCGTATAACGGGACCCGCTCCAGATATAGATCATCAATGGATTTTCCCGGAGCGATGGCAACGCCCCGGGTGATCACGTCGGACAACCTTGTTTTGAGAGTATCCAGATCAATGGCCAAATACACTACCATGCTATTTTCTGCCAGATGATGCATGGCCTGGGATTTGTATACCACACTGCCGCCAGTGGCAATCACATGACGGGCACACTGGATATCCAGAATATACCGCTTTTCGGTTTCCAGAAATTGCTCCAGGCCTTTTCGGGCAATGATCTGGGCCAGAGTCTGGTCCTCTTTTGCCTGAATGAGGATGTCGGTGTCCATGAAATCAAACCCCATTTTTTTGGCCAGCAACACCCCCACCCGTGCTTTTCCCCACCGCCGGCATGCCAATCAATGCAATATTTTTTTTTATCTTTCATCAGTTTGATCCAAATATTCTGCAATAAACCACTATTTTCTAACATAAAATTTGAATATACATACTATCCTTTCTGTATCTTTTCAAGTATAAATACACAAAATCCGCCAGACAGACACGTCTTGACTTTAAGGGCCGTGAGAACTATTGTTAACCGGAGACAAATCCCAGAATACAAATGGAAAACAGCTGATGATGCCCCCGATTATTTCCATATCCGGTAAATCCAATGCCGGGAAACCACGTTCCTTGTCAAACTGATTACCGAGATGACACAAAATGGATATCGAATCGGATCAGTCAAGCACACCCACCATGACATTGACCTGGATCGAAAAGGAAAGGACAGCTGGAGGCATAAACAGGCAGGGACTCGGGCCACACTGTTGATTACGGATCAGCAGATTGCAATGGTCAAGGACGACCTGCGGCCGGATATTGAAAAAATCCACGCGTATCTGCCGGACATGGATTTGATTTTGGCAGAGGGTTTCAAGCAGCAGCCGCTGCCGAAAATCGAAATCTTTCGCACCGCCGGCCCCCACGACCATCCGCTGTTCCTGAATCACCCTGATTTGATCGCACTGGTCACTGACGCTCCATTCACCCCATCTGTCCCGGTTTTCGGGCTGAATGACATCAAACCGGTGGCCGCGTTCATTCAGGAACGCTTTCTGAAACGAACATGATACCTGTTTGCATGCCATCGGGCGAACCCGGCTCATGCGCGGTATATGTTTGGCCTGTTTCTGCATCATGACCCTGACAGACCCGGTTTTGAGTGAAACCGCCACTGCCTCCCACCACTGCAGAACGTCTCTGGATATGGGAACCATCAATTGGACCAACGGCACCGCCACGGTCACCGGCCGGGCCGGGCCCCGAATCACCCCGGCCAATATCCCTGAAGCTGATCCCGGAGCTGCCCGGGCCGATGCCAACCGCCGACTCATTGATCTTCTCATGCAGATCAGGATTTACAATGATCTGACTGTCGGACAGTATGCTGCCCAAAATGATGCCATTATGGCCGGCATTGAAAAAACCGCCCGGGACGCTGTGATCATCCGTCAATATTATACATCCGCCCTGGATGTGGAATTAACGGTTCAGATCCGGATTCTGGGGGGTTTTCTTCAACTGGTTCTGCCGGATGACATTCGCCAGATACCGAAAATCAATCCAGACGTGCTCACGGATGCCCGGATCGAACCCGGAAAAACACCTTACACCGGACTGATCTTAGATATTCGGAAGCTTGATTTTGAACCGGTGCTGTATCCGGTCATCGTCAGTGAACAGGGGCAAACCATATATTCCGCCGTGTTCATCAGCCGGGAGTTTGCCGTACAGCAAGGCGTGTGCAACTATGTCTGTGACATGGACAATGCACGGATAGATCCCCGTGTAGGCAGCCATCCCCTGGTGATTAAAGGATTGAGAACATCCGGTAAAAAAATACCGTCATTGTCATCAGTACGGCGGATGCCAAACAGATCGAGCAGGCCACAGAACGGCATCAGTTTATGAAACAATGCCGGGTCATGTTCATTACAGAAAATTCGAACCAACCAACACCATTCAAGGATTGATTATGACAAATTTTATTCCGAACCGGGAAGACGCCCTGGCCCTGCTGAAAAAATACAATCGGAAACCCGGCCTGATCCGCCATGCGCTTGCCGTGGAAGCAGTTATGGGTCATTTTGCCCAAAAATTCGGAGAAGACCCGGAGAAATGGCGGGTCATCGGACTGGTGCATGACCTGGATTATGATCAGTTTCCGGATGAACACTGCCACAAATGCGTGGCACTGTTTCAGGAACACGGCTGGCCAGAAGACTATATTCGGGCCGTCATCAGCCATGGATGGGGTATCTGCACGGATGTCGAACCCCAGACCCGTCTGGAAAAAACCCTGTATGCCATCGACGAACTCACCGGGCTTGTTGCCAGTGCCGCTCTGGTACGACCGTCCAAAAGCATCCTGGACATTAAGACCAAATCCGTAAAAAAAAAGTTCAAAGACAAGGCATTTGCCGCAGGTGTCGATCGGGAAGTCATCAAAAAGGGGCTGAAATGCTGGACATGGACCTGTCCGACCTGATCACAGAAGTGATTGCGGGCATGCAGCCGGTGGCCGAAGAGATCGACCTGAAAGGCAATTTATAAACTTCTTTTTTGAAATCCGGGAAACACCTGAAGTATGGCTCTTGATCAGGGCCTCAAGGCATCAGCGATGGTATCGGCCATCTGCACCATGTTGTGCAGGTAATCCGAGGCCAGCGGATTAATGGGCACCACCGCGCCGTCGATCGCACCGGCGATTTCCGGGCCGCCTGCTGGTCAAACTGGGGCTGTACAAAATCACCCGGGCCTTTCATCCCTTGCCAGCTTGATGATGGCGGACAATTCCTTCCCCTTGGGAGATCTGCCCATGGTTTCCACAGGAATCTGGTGCAGGCTGTAAGCATCAGCCAGATATCCGAAAGCCGGGTGGAATACAAATAAATTCTGGCCGGCCAGGGGAGCCAGCAGGATTTTCAGCCGATCATGCAGCTGATCCAGTTTCCGGACAAACCGTTCATAATTCTTCTGGAACCGGGCCGCATGATCCGGGGCCAGCGCACTTAAGGCTTCCGCCATGGTGGCGGCCTGCTGCTTCACCAGGATCGGGCTCATCCAGATGTGGGGATCCCTGCCGGCAGCAGTATTCCCATGATCGTGATCTTTTCCTGTTTCTTCGATACGCCCATGGTCCGGGTCTGTTCCACGGGCGTATCCTTCTTCTCCATGGTGATCATGTCCGTTCGCATCCTGATGATCACCCTCATGGATGTGGGCTTCCATTTTCCGCAGCACGATCCCTTTTCGGGTATCCACCACCCGGGTATCCGGGGCAATGGAGGCAATTTTATGCATGAATCCGTTCTCAAACGGCACCCCGATCCTGAAATAGACATCCGCATTGGCCAGATTCCTGATCTGGGGCGGGGTCGGAGAATATGTGGTCGGGCTTTTTCCGGGTGTCACCAGCACATCCACCACTGCCAGATCTCCGGTAATCTGCTCAACAAAATATTTCTGAGGCACAATGCTGACAAAAACACGCAGCTTTTCTTCGGCATTCAGGCCGTCACCCGTCAAAAAGACCAGCACCAAAGCCCACATTATGGATTTCAACCGCATGGTTTCTCCTTTACAGCTCAGAATTCCCCGTTTACCCAAATATCTCAACCGCACTTAATTTTTAGACCTTACCCTTGTCTTAATTAATTCAGGTCATCCAGCCAATTTCAATGCGATGTCCGCCACATGCTTACCTTGAAACCGGGCCCCCTCCAGTTCATTTTCAGAGGGCATTCGTGCACCGTCTCCCCCGGCGATGGTGGATGCTCCATAAGGAGATCCACCCGTGACCTCATCGATGCGCATCTGTCCCTGGAAGGAATAGGGCAGCCCCACCACCACAAATCCGTGGTGTAGCAGCGTGGTATGAAAAGACAGAATGGTGGATTCCTGGCCTCCGTGCTGGGTGGCGGTGCTGACAAACACGCTTCCCACCTTGCCGATCAAAGACCCGTTGGCCCACAGCTGACCCGTGGCATCCAGAAACTGCCGCATCTGGCCGCACATGTTGCCGAACCGGGTCGGGGTCCCGAAAATGATGGCATCGGCTTTCACCAGCTCTTCCACCGTGCACACAGGCACCTGTGAAAACACTTTTTTCGACTCGACAGCTCCCATCTTATCCAGCACCTCATCCGTAAGGGTTTCCGGCACCTGCCGGATATCCACGTCCGTTCCCGGCACCTGGCGCGCCCCCTCTGCAACAGCCTGGGCCATCTGATACACATGACCATAGGTGGAATAAAACACGATTAACATTTTCATGACAAGATCCTCCTCTCAGATGAACGGCCAACTATCACAATCCCTTTATACCAGGATTGAACCCGGAAATTAATGAAAGCTTCAATGGGATGGCCGGTTCTTATGCAAAACTGACAACTATATTTTACGCGCAAACAAAAATTTGTCAATATATAGATAAAAAAATTTAGTTTAACCGAACTCTTTTTTGTTGACAAAATATTGTTTTATATAATACCTATTGTCTCAATCTATTTCACTTCAACCAAGGAGGTTGTAATCATGTCAGACACATCAGACCAGTTTTATCCCATCTGGAAAATTCCGGATCACCTCAAATGTCCGGTGGCAGGTGCCATGCTCAGCGTTGAAAAGCACCGGTCAATTCTGAAAAAATGCGGCTATGATGTCAAATCCATGAAACCCTATGAGTATCACCAGAAAATTATGCTCCAGCTGGGGGGTGAAAACCATGTCTCTCAAAAGGTGAACAACTTCATCCGGAACCAGTCCGCCGCACAGATGGCCAGGATTGCCGGCATGGCGGAATCCGAGATCCGGACCCTGTGGGCAAAACACCTTGAAACCGGTGATGTGGGGCCGCTGTTCTATGCCATTGTGTCTCACAAAAAGACCAGCCTGGAACTGCTGGCGGACGTTGCCGGCGAGGTGCACATGCAAGCCCATGCCAACATGACCGAAATCTTCACCATCCGCCGGCAACTGGAAATGATGACGGAACGGCTGGACCGGGAAAAGGTGAAACTGGCCGAAAAAAGCCGGGCACTCAAGGAGATGAGCAAAACGCGAAAAGCCGAGGCCGGGGCCATTGAACTTCTGGAGGCCCAAAACCGGCAGTTGATCTGCCAGGTGCAGCAACTGCGGCCGGCCCCCTCCGCCGGCCCCCGGAACGATGCTGAAAGCCGACAGACCGAGGAACAGATCCAGGCACTGACCCGGGATCTGCGCCGGGAACAAAAAGCCCACCAGGCACTGATGCGGAAACACAAAGCCCTTCAGATCGAGTTGTTCAGCCATCAAAGTGAACTGGAGCTGGTCAAAAAGGAGTTCCAGTCCCTGATATCGGGTCCCAATTCTTCCGACACCACACCCTGTTCCCATCCGGCTGAAAATGCCGCCTGTGCCGGAGGCGCCTCCGCTAGTGCCACCTGCTCTGAGACTGTTTGCGCCAAATCCGGCTGTGGCCGGGACAGTTGTGCCTGCGATCACTGCACCCGGGATCACTGCAACAAGGACCACTGCACCCGTTACCGGCTGTGTGCCAAACGGATTTTTCTGGTGGGCGGCATCACCAAAATGCGGCCTTTTTACAAAGAGGTGGTGGAAACGCCGGTGGTGAGTTTCATTACCATGACGGATACATGAAAAACGTCAACGCCGGCCTGGAGGCCAAGGTCAAACGGTGCGACCTGGTCCTGTGCCCGGTGAACTGCAACAGTCACACCGCCTGCCGGAAAGTCAAACAGTTGTGCAGCCGCTACAGCAAGCCCTTGAAAATCCTGAGCAGCTCCAGTCTTTCCGCCGTGACCCAGGCCTTGTTCGAACCGAACAGCACCGTGACCCTTAATTGATGTCATCGCCTGATCCGCAAACCTTTTTTTCCGGATCAGGGGATTCTTTTTCCGGTTCGGGGTGGCATTGGCATGGGCAAAAGGGCATCGTCCGGATCCAGGCATGTTTCAAAACAGATCATTTTTTTTTATTCAAAGCATTGGCTTTTTTTTAATGTTGATGATAGGGTACTTTTTCAAAAAAATAAGCTTTGGCTAATAAGCTTACTAATTAAAAACAAAATCAAGTAGGAGGATATTTCTTGTGCGTGCCTGTTTCAATATCACCGTTCTGGTGCTGCTGCTTTGATGGCAGCCTGGCAGACAGGAACTTCCCCGGCTGCCAGGGCCGAGACCCCGTTTGCGGCTCGGGTCAAACAAACTGCGGAAAAAACCGTGAATATTGACGCTGAAACCCAGCAACTGGAGGAAGCATTTGCATCAGAAGAACAGGAAATGCTGGACCGCATCGAAGAACTGTCGGCCGGGCTCAGGCAGACCCGGTGGCAGCTGGAAAAAAATACCCGGTATTTTCGCTCAATGAAGGAAAAATAGCGGACCTGAATCAGCAGGCTGCTGACATCGAAGAGGTGGAATCAGCCCTTCTGCCGGTCCTGGACACCACCCTGAACCGGCTCGACATCCTGGTGCGCTCCGGCCTGCCCATGTCCCTGGACCATCGCCTGGAAACCATTGCCCGGACCCGGCGTATCCTGGATGACTACGATGCCGGCCTGCCGGCCAAAACCCGGGCCGTGCTGGACACCCTGAGCCGGGAAGTGGACTGGGGGCATACCGTCGAAGTTCAGGAACAGGAGATCGAAACCGGTGATGGTACCCGTCAGGTCAAGCTGCTCCGGGTAGGCTGCCTGGACCTATTTGCCGTCACCCTGGACAACCGGACCGGGTTTGCCTGGGACCGGTCCGGGAGACGATTCCTGCCGCTGGAAAAATCCGCCCGAAATCTGGTACAAGCCGTGGAAATGGCCGAGGGCATCCGGCTCATCAGCCTGACCCCCCTGCCCCTGGACCTGCCCCCAGCCCGAACCGTTGACACCGGTCTCCAGGAAAACCGCCTGAAAACAGTAACCCGTCAGACGGAGGAATCCATGCGGAACGTAATTAAACACCGGTTCCCGAGGATTCTGGCCATGGCCGTGCTGGTCCCGTGTCTGCTGGCCGGATTCGTCCAGGCCGCATCCACCCGGGATTTTCCCAGTGTAGCCCGGGCCGTGGATGCCGACCATGCCGCAGCTATCCAGGCCCGGGTGGCAACGGAGAAAAAGATACAGAAAAAAAGAGCAGCGATGGCCCGGCAGATTCAAAACCTGGAAACTATGCTTTCCTGGGCCCGGCAGGAGCAGGCCGCCGAAGAGGCCCGGCTTACGGACCTGTCGGCCCGGCGGGACGCGTTGAAAAAGAGATCGCCGCCAGGCTTTCCCGGAAAGAGGAACTGGAAGTGATCCTGCGGGATACGGCCCGAAACCTGCTGGTCCGGGCGGAAAACAGTCCGGCGGGCGCGGAATATCCTGAATGCGCAGCCGAATTGAAATCCATTCTGTCAGTGGACAATCGACCGGGCATGGCAGAATTGGAAATCCTTCTGGCATTCTGCTTCCAAGACATGGCCGCCTCCCGAACCCGGAACCAATATACCGGACCGGTATTGGACAGAGGCGGTGAAACCGTCCAGGCGGAGATCACCCGGCTGGGCCACATGGCCGCCATCCATCGGACCGGGGAAGACACCGGTTACCTGACCCTGTCCCCGGCTTCCGGCCGGCTGGTGATGAGTGATACCCCGCCTTTCCTGATCAAACGCGCCCTGGACCGGTTCCTTTCCGGCGACGTCCGGGAGGTCCCCATCGACATTTCCGGCGGCATGGCCGTGCAACAGCTTTCCCGGCAGGTCAGCTGGCTTGACCAGCTCAAAAGCGGCGGGATCCTGGTGATCCCCATCCTCCTGGTGGGGGTGGTGGTCCTGGTTCTGACCCTGGAACGCCTGATTTTCCTGGGCCGGGTCCGCCACAACACCGATGATCTCATGACCCGGGTCACGGATCTGGTGGCCAGGGGGATATCAACGGTGCCCTGGAAACCACCCTGCCCCACCGGAAACGCCCCACCGGCCGGGTGCTCCTGGCCGGACTGGAACTGAAGGGCCAGGCCGGCACCGTCATCGAAAGCGCCCTGTCCGAAGCCATATTAAAGGAAACCCCCAGGCTGGAACGGTTTCTCACGGCTCTAAAGGTATCGGCGTCCGTGGCACCGCTTTTGGGACTGCTCGGCACGGTCACTGGCATGATCAACACCTTCCAGGTGATCACCACCCACGGCACCGGAGACCCAAGGCTCATGGCCGGCGGCATCAGCGAAGCCATGGTGACCACCCAGGCCGGTCTGGCCGTGGCCATTCCCGCGATGATGGTGGCCGCGTTTCTGGGACGGCGGGCCCAGTCCCTTGCCCGGGATATGGAAGAAAAGGGCCTGGCCCTCATGGCGGCCCTGCTCAAATTCTCGGCAAACGGTTCCGGAAAAAAGGGCTGACCGGCATGGACCCTCTGATATGGATATGGGACATTCTGGCAACCGGGGGGCCGGTGATGGTACCCATCCTCGTGGTATCGGTCTGGATGTGGATACTCATCATCCTCAAGGCTGACTGGGTCCTGCGGGTCCGGCGCAGCAACCTGCCGGTGAAACAGGCCCTGGAAATACTGGAATCCAGGGACGGCCGGGTACCCCTGACCGGATGCCCCAAAGCCGGGATACTGGCCTTTTTCCTGGACCGGCACTTCCGGGAATGCAGCGTCATGACCGGGGAGCCGGACCGTCTGTTTTTCGAGGCAGCGGTCCGCCACTACACACAAACCCTGTACCGCCATATTCCCACTATCATGATCCTGGCGGCGGCGGCCCCGCTGTTGGGACTGCTGGGCACGGTCACCGGCATGGTGGAGACCTTCCGGGTCATCGGTGTGTTTGGCATGGGCAATGCCCAGGCCATGGCCTCGGGCATCAAAGAGGCCCTTATCACCACCCAGGCCGGGCTGCTGGTGGCCATCCCGGGTTTGCTGGCCGGTCAGGTCATGCGGCGGCGGGTCCGGGCAATCCACCAGGATGTCCTGATCTTTCAACGGGCCGTGACCCAATGGCTTGAAAAGGAGTGGCGCAAATGCACCGAATAAGCGGCAGAACCGGTCCGGGAGGGCCTGTTCCCAACGACGACGTGGAAATCAACATGATGCCCCTGATCGACATGATATTCATCCTGCTCATTTTTTTCTGGTGACAGCCAGTTTTGTCCGGGAATCCGGCGTGGAGGTGAACCGGCCAGAGGCGGCCACCGCCCAGTCCAAAGAAGCTGTGGGCATGATGGTGGGGATCACGAAAGAGGGCAGGGTCTTTATTGACAGCCAGGAAACCGACCTGCGGAAGGTCCGGGGTCTGGTAGAGATCTTTCTCATGGAAAACCCCGATGGCGGGGTGATCATTGATGCGGACGGGGCCTGCCCCACGGCACGGATGGTGGCGGTGCTTGACCAGTGCCGGCTTGCCGGGGCCAGGGATGTGGCTGTCTCCGCCACCCGGCCCGGGGAATGACAATGGATCCAGCTCTATCCCTGTCCTCCAGTCCCGGCGTTGTCCGCCGGGGGATGCTTCTGGCCACCGGCGTTTTCTGGGAATAGCGGTTCTGGCGCTGCTGCCCCTGCTCATGCACCATACATCGGTGACACACCAGGATTTTCTGGCCCTGCAGATTCACCTGATCGCCCCGGCACCAGACCCATTTATGGAACCGCCGGCCCAGGCCCATGACCCGCCCCCGGACCGGCTGGCCCCGGAACCCATGGACCTGGCGCCTGTTCAGCCGGAAATCCCAGGGTTTGAAACCCCGTCCCTCACCTCTGTATCGATCAATGGGATGGCTGTCCAGCCCCGTCCGGCGAGGTTCCAGCGGGATTTTTACAAGGCGCCCGTGCCCGGAAAACTGGCCCGGCCCAAGCCCGCTGTACAGGCCCCGCCCCCTAAGATCCGCTTCCGTTCCGATGAACTGGACCTGCAGCCTGAACGGATCTCCATGATCAACCCGGTGTACCCCTACCGGGCCAAACGCATGGGCATCCAGGGATCGGTGGCTGTCAGGTTTCTGGTGGACCGGACCGGGGCCGTCCGGAAACTGACCATTCTTGAAGCGAATCCTCCGGATATTTTTAATGACACCGTCATGAAAACCCTGGAGAAATGGACATTCAAACCGGGCCGGAAAGACGGGAAAGATGTGGAAACCTGGATCACCACCCAGATCCGTTTCGAACTGGAATGATCCGGCCGGACCTGTAAAGCCGACCCTGCAAGGAGGCAGACATGACCTTCATCCGATTTATCATGTTGTCAACCACATGGCTGTTGCTGTGCTTTGTTCCTTTATCCCCGGCCGGGCAGGCCGGCACCCTCCCGACCTGCCCCCGGATCGAAGCGCCCCTGCCGGCCGACTTCCATGAAGCGGTCATTGCAGCGGAAGCCCTGGCGGACAAAGGAATGTTCCGGGAGGCCGCCCAAAGCCTGTCTGTTTTTGCCGGCCGACACCCCGGTCATTCCTTTGCCTATATCGACTATGACATCGGTTTTTTTCTTTACCGGGCCGGAGAATTCAAGCAAGCGGTCCCATACCTGGACAAAGCAGTGTCCCTGGTCCCCTGCTTTGTCCAGGGCCGCCGGCTTCTGGCCGATACCCTGTACGAGGCCGGAGACCCCGGTGCGGCGGCATCCATGATGGAAAAAGCTGCGGAAATGGCCGGCGACGCGGACCTGATGTTCCAAGCAGCTGTGTTCTGGATAGAAGCCAAATCCCCGAAAAAGGCGCTGCCACTTCTGCGGATACTGGAAACACACAACAGCCCCAGATCCGAATGGCTTGTGGCCCTGTCCAATGTCCTGGGCACCATGGAAAAAAAAAGGAAACTGCACAGGCCATGGAAAAAGCGGCCCGGGCTGGCAATGACCCGGATCTCTATTTTCATGCCGCCTGGCTGTGGCTGGAGGCGGACCAGCCCCGAAACGCCCGAAAGCTGCTGGAGACTTTGACCAGTCGGGAAACCGTCAAAACCGAGTGGCTTCTGCAGCTGTGCAATACCCATATGGCCCTGGACAGCCCTGTACCGGCAGCCAGAACAATGGACCGGGCCATAGAACAGGATCCCACACCCGAAAACCTTTACACCGGCGGTGTCCTCTGGCTCCAGGTGAAAAAACCGGCCAAATCCCGCAAACATCTGCTCCGGCTCACCAGACTCCCCGACCCCAGGGCGGAATGGTTTGTGGCATTAGCCAGGCATGGGCCATTTCCGGGGATATCGGCAAGGCAGCCCCTGCCATGGAAAAGGCGTTTGCCATCAGCCAAAAGTGCGATCATGCCTATCAGGCCGGTGTGATGCGCATGCAGCTGAACCAACCGGACAAGGCCCTGCCCTCCCTGCTGTACCTTGAAAAACGGCCCGCCCCCAAAGCGGACTGGCTGGCTGCCCTGTCCAATGCCTGGGCCATGAAAAAAATTACCTTCGGGCAGCCCCGGTCATGGAGCGGGCTGCATCCATCAGTAAAAAAGACCCCCATTACTTCCGGGCCGCCATGCTCTGGTTCCAGGCGGATAAACCGCGAATCGCTCTGCCTCTGCTGAATCTTCTGGAAAAGAGGCCCGCGCCGGAAACAGAATGGCTGGTCCTGCTGTCTAACACCCATCTGCTTCTTGAAGACATCCCCCATGCGGCCGAAGCTATGGAACGAGCTGCCGGTATTTCCCGGAAGGGTGCCCATTATTTCCGGGCCGCCATGCTCTGGCACCAGGCCGGGGATAGGCCCGGGACCCTGGATAAAACCATTGCCCTTCTGCGCCTCAGCGTGGCAACGGATTCCGTGGAACAGCGGTGGCTCATCGATTTGGCCGATCGGCTGATCCAAACCCGGCAGCGTAGGGAAGCGCTGTCCGTTATGGAGCGGACCCGGCTGGCAGGATCCAGTGAGCCGGCAGCGCTCTGTTACCGGGGGGCTTTGTTGTGGCTCGCCCTGCAGCAGCCCCGCAAAGCCCTGCCCATCCTGGAGTTCATCTGCGGTACACCCGATCCGAAATATTCCTGGCTGGTATCCCTGGTACGCCTGAACATGGAGCTGGCACGCCCGGACCAGGCAGGCACCGTGTTGCTGCAATTACTGGAAACCTTTCCCGGAGATACCAGGGCATGGAAACTGGCTGTGTGGGTGGCCAGGGAACAAACAGACTATGCTCGGGCAGCTGCTGCCATGGCTGTGGCGGTTCACCTGGCCCCAGACAATACAGACAGCCTCATGGCCCTGGGCAGCTACTACCAGATGGCAGGGGTGCCGGCCAGGGCAGCCGACGCATTCAGGAAAGCGGCCGGCCCGGATCCCGGTTCCGGGGACTGGGACCGAATCAGGGCTGTGTATGTCAGCGGAAAACTCTATGAAAAGGCCCTGGATGCGGCCCGCTTTGCAGTGAGGACCGCGGAAACCCAGGACCGCTGGGAGGCGGTCGGCGACATTGCCTTTCTCCTGCACAGGTATGAAGACAGCGCTCATGCCTATGCCAGGGCCGCAGATCTCTCCGATTCCGGATCCATTCGGCTCAAAACCGCCTATGCCCTGATGAAGCAGAACAAACTGAAACAGGCGACCCGGCTTTTCCAGGAGATCATAGACCAGGACAAAACAGATGCTGAACTCCGAAGGGAAGCTTCCCAGGCCTTGCCTATGTCCAAGGGTCCTGGCCCTGATGCCGGATGCGGGCCTGTCAGCTGCGCATGTACAGTAACATAGCCGGATCATCCATATAAAACAGCCAATCAAAATAATAAAAATTTTCTCCATGATTGACAAATGGAAATTATTTTCTACCAGGCGGCGGAAAAAGAGACCATTTTGGATATACTGGATCTGCACAGGTCCGGCTTGACCCAGCGGGCCATAGCCCGACGTCTGCGCATAAGCCATAACACCGTTAAAAAATACCTTGCCCGGATAGCTGCTTGAAGAATCCAAAGCCATATCATCGCACAAGCATCCTTGACCCTTATCACAGCACCATCACAGCTTGGCTTGATGATAACGAATATTACACCGCCACCTGGATTTATGACCGCCTTGTCAACCAAGGCTATGCCGGCAATTATGAAACAGTGAAGCGAAAGGTCGGTAAACTCAAGAGACAAAAACAGAAAATTGCCTACATGCGATTTGAGACAGAACCCGGTCACCAGGCCCAAGTGGATTTCGGAAAATTTCAGGTTGAGCTTCCCGATGGCAACGTCATAAAGCTGTACCTGTTTTTAATGATTCTAGAATATTCCCGGAAAATCTATACAGAGTTAATCGAACGATGCGACATGCCAAGCTTTCTTGACTGCCATATACACGCCTTTGAGTACTTCGCCCGGAAGAAGGGATTCTGCGAAGCCTTAAAAAAAGACATGGACATGAATCGGTGCAAATATCACCATGACCAAAAAAGTAAGGGACGGGCAAAACAGACGGTCAGTCCCCAGAAGCCCAAAGATGACCTGGATGTTGAGGTCCGTTCCATCTCTGTATATGAAGAAATACTGCAGGAGGTGTTTGCATGAGTGATACCCTTGTAATGGATCACATTGAATCCAACCATGCCCGATTAAAGCTCCTCCGGATCCATGAAGTTTTGGGCGGTC
>LQAI01000072.1_pt1 | contig 49293 bp, 58 predicted proteins | sample 1535821 | NCBI WGS metagenome assembly LQAI01 (sample SAMN04331586, study PRJNA305678) | bioreactor metagenome | isolation source: bioreactor_5 inoculated with Wadden Sea sediment 1st replicate of a... | place: Germany:Bremen
TATCCCTGATTTCTTCAGGATACGGGCTTTTTTTGTTTTGAATCAATTTGTTCAGGAGCGGGCCGGATTTTAAAGTTACCGGTTTAACGCTTTGACCTGTCGGATCAGTTTTGAAACCTTGACAATGTCTTTGATTCCCGGCTTCGTTTCCGTCTTTCTCGCCACTGTCTAAGAGTTCATCCGAGTTTTATTATCCATTTTTTGATACCGGTCTTTGCCAGTTTCCCTGAGCTTGTCGATACAATCAGTTTTGAAATGGAATTTTGAGATTTTGTTTTTTCTTTACGGTATTGGTAGTTGTGTGATACTAGCCGATAAATATTTTGGGAGACTTTTTTTTATGTTTTCGTGTCATGATCAAATCCCGCATCATATTGTTACTCAGGATATAGTTGCCGTAGCCATGGGCCGAAAACCTGCGGAACTGATTCTCAAAAACGGCCGGCTGGTGGATGTCTGCACTGGCAGGGTCCGGGCTCATATGGACATCGCTGTCTGTCATGGCCGCATTGTCCTTGTGGGGGACGCCTCCCATGTTTTGATTGGCCCTGAGACAGCGGTGGTTGATGTGACCGGGAGGTATCTGTGCCCCGGGCTGATCGATTCTCACATGCATGTCGAAAGCACGATGGTGGATCTGCCTTGCTTTGCTGCCGGGGTGCTGCCTCAGGGGACCACCACCATCTGTCCGGATATCCATGAACTGACCAATGTCTTGGGTATGAAAGCGGTGGACCTGTTTACCAAAGTGCCAGACAGTTGCCCCTGAAAGTGCTGATTGCCATGCCAGTGTGCGTGCCGGCACTGCCGGGAATGGAGGATGCCGGAGCAGCAGTGACACCGGATCTTGTCCGGAAAGCCTATGAAAGCGGCAGGGTGTTTCTTCAGGGGGAGCAGATGAATTTTCCCGGTGTGATTTACGGGAATGAGGACGTCCATCAAACCATTGCGGCTGGCATGGCATCTGGCAAAGTGCTGACCGGTCATTATGCGTCCACGGATTTGAATGCCGGATTGAATGCCTATATCGCATCCGGCATCACGGCGGATCATGAAACCACCACCTCCAAAGGGGCCGATGCCAGAGCCATGCGCGGCATGTATGTTCAGCAGCGGTATGGCAGTGCCTGGCTGGATCTTCCTCAGCTAGTGGAAAGCATCACCCTTGATCCGGGTGGGGACACCCGGTTTTATACTCTGGTGACCGATGACGTCACAGCCGCCACCATCGTTACGGAGGGGCATCTGGTCCGGGTGGTGAGAAAAGCGATTCAGCTGGGTATCAATCCTATCACAGCCTTGCAGATGGCGACCATCAATCCCGCGCAGATGCTGGAAGCCTCCCGGTGGATCGGATCGTTGCGCCCGGTAGGGCTGCTGATATTTTAGTGGTGGATAATCTAACACAGTTCACTATCTCCCGGGTGTATTGTGATGGCGTACAAGTGGCCTTGGATGATCAGTTGTCCCACCCTGTTTCCGGGTTTGTGTATCCGGAATGGGCGTTGAATACCGTCCATCTGGATTTGCTGACTCCTTTGGACTTTCAGATCATAGCGCCTTCGAACGGACCGGTGCAGGTGCGGGTTATTCAACTGGTACCTGACCGGGTGAACACGCTGTTAAAAACAGCGACCCTGGAACCTCGAAACCGTTGTGTGAATGCCGACCCGGGACAGGACCTGGCCAAGGCCGGGGTGTTTTACCGCCATTCCCCCAATGGGACTGCCGATAAATCCCGGGGATTGGGGTTTGTCAGTGGGACAGGATTTCTGGCCGGGACCGCGTATGCCTCCACGGTTTCCCATGACTGTCATAATTTGCTGGTGGTGGGCACCGATGATGCGGCCATGGCGTTGGCCGCCAACACCTTGATCGAATCTCACGGCGGGCTGGCCGTGGTGATGGAAAACCGGGTGCTGGCCCATTTGCCGTTGCCTCTGGGGGGAATCATGGGGCTTTCATCCATGGAGACCACGGCACAGGGTGTTCAGAAAATTGAAAAAGCGCTGTCCCGGATCGGATGTCCCCACAAATCTTTTGAAATGACCCTGAGCCTGCTGGGCCTGGTGGTTTTGGGAGAATTGCACCTTTCCAATCGGGGGCTGGTGGCGCTTCAGGAAGGACAGCCCCCCCGGTTTGTGGACCTGATTCTGGATTCGTGAGAAAGGCCAATCTCTTTTTCAAACAAGGAGGTGCGCATGGAAAAAAATCCCCATCATCTGATCCTGGGCGAGTTGACGGATTATCTGACCGAAGAGACACTGGCCGACACACATGACGAGCGGTTGAGACAAAAATTGTCCGGCACCTGGTTGATACCTGCGGATTTGACAAAAACAGATCACATCCCGGAAACCGATATCCATACAAACCGGGCAAAAGACTGCTGTGATTCGAATCGATTTTCTAATTGAAATCAAAGGAAGAACCGGCATGATGATCCGATATGCTCCGGGATCCCTAGTGACCCGCCGGCTTCCGAATCTGGCCCTATCCCGGATTGTTCATTCATATCAGATCCCGGTGGTCGTGACCTGTAACGGAGAAGATGCCGAGGTGGTCGATGGGGTGACCGGCCAGGTGACCGGTCAGGGGTTTGATGCCATTCCGGACCGGCAGACGTTGGTGTTTCTGGCTGGGAGATCTTCCTTTCCGGATATTTCAGAAGCGCTTCGGGACAAAGCCGCCCGGATTGCCTATGCCTGTGAGGTGGATGGGGCTTGTTCCTGTGATTCCGATATCTGTACCCTGGACCCGGAAGAGGGGGCAGGATCGTTATAGAATCAGGGTACGTCCGACCCGGTCAAGTAAAGACCGCTGGAGATACATACGGATCACGCGGGGTTTAAAATTTTTGCCAGGTAATATCCTGTATGGGAGGTCGGGTGTTCTGCCACTTGTTCCGGCGTTCCCTGAACAACGATCTGTCCCCCGCTGTCTCCGCCTTCAGGGCCGACATCGATGATATGGTCGGCATATTTGATGACATCAAGATGGTGTTCGATGACCACCACGGTGTTGCCGGTCGCCACCAGCCGGTCCAGCACGGAAAGCAGCCGGCAGATATCGTCGGCATGCAGCCCGGTGGTGGGTTCATCCAGGATGTAAATGGTTTTTCCCGTGCTCTTTTTCGACAGCTCTCTGGCCAGTTTGATGCGCTGAGCTTCCCCTCCGGATAGGGTCACCGCGGACTGTCCCAGTGTCATATATCCCAGTCCCACCTCAACCAGGGTGGCCAGTTTGGTCTGAATGGCTGATATGCTGTCAAAAAATCGAACGGCTTGGTGTATGGTCATGTTCAGAATGTCGGCAATGTTTTTTCCCTTGTAACGGATATCCAGGGTGTCTTGGTTAAATTGCTGTCCTTTGCATACGTCACAGACCACATGAACATCCGGCAGAAACTGCATTTCGATTTTGATGACCCCATCCCCGGCACAGGCCTCACACCGCCCGCCTTTGATATTGAAACTGAAACGTCCGGGTTTGTATCCCCTGGCCCTGGCTTCAGGAGTCTGGGCAAACAGGTCCCGGATGGGAGACAGGATTCCGGTATAGGTGCCGGGGTTGGACCGGGGGGTTTTCCCGATGGCGGACTGATCAATGTGAATCACTTTGTCCAAATGCTCGATGCCGGTGATCCGGTCATGAGCCCCACCGGTTTGCGGGTGTAACCGGTCTGATTGGACAGGGCTGGGTACAATGTGGACAGTACCAGGGTGGATTTCCCGGATCCGGACACCCCGGTCACACAGATGAAGCAGCCCAAGGGGAACGATACGGTCATCTGTCTGAGATTGTTTGCCCGGGCGTTGATCAAGGTTACATTTCGCCCGTTGCCGGTTCTCCGGATTCTTGGGATAGGAATTTGCTTGGCGCCACTGATGTATTGGCCGGTGACTGAGTCCGGACAGTGTATCAGGGCCTCTGGCGGGCCTGAAAACAGGACTCTCCCGCCGTTAACGCCGGCTGAAGGCCCCATGTCGATCACATGGTCGGAGGAGACAATGGTCTCTGTGTCATGCTCCACCACCACCACGGTATTGTCCAGATGTTTCAGATCCATCAGGGTTTTGATGAGTCGGGCATTGTCCCGCTGGTGCAGGCCGATGCTGGGTTCGTCCAGGACATAGAGAACGCCTGTAAGCCTGGAGCCGATCTGGGTGGCCAGACGAATCCGCTGTGTTTCACCGCCGGACAGGGTGTTTGCGGACCGGGAAAGGGACAGGTATTCCAGTCCCACATTTTCTAGAAAAATTAGACGTTGGGTCAATTCCTTGATTATGGGAGCGCTGATCGGTTCATTCTTTCCGGTGAGTGTCAAAGAACCGATGGTTTTCAAAGCCTGACGGATGGGAAGCGCGGTTAGTTCCCAAATGGCATGCCCCCCACCCGGACATGGGCGGATCCCGGGTTCAACCGGCTGCCATTGCATTGCGGGCAGACCCTGTCGTTCATATACTGCTTCAGGTCTTCTTTAACGGATTTTGCAGCGGTTTTCTGATACCGTTTTTTCAAATAGGGAATAACGCCTTCAAAAGGTTTTTTGCTGCGGATTTTTTTGCCGGCCTGTTCCGTATAGAACTGAATGGGTTCCTTTTCGGAACCCTGCAGCAGCACCTGTTGAAACCGATCTGGCAGGAGTTTGAACGGGGTATAGATATCGGTGTCAAAATGGGTGGTCAAGGCATCTAGAAATTCCATAAGCTGGACAGAGTCCCTGTTGTGCCAGGGGAGAATCGCACCCTGGCGCAAAGACAGCCCCGGATCCGGCACAATCAGGTCCGGGTCAAATTCCGTGATGGCCCCCAGGCCGTCACAAAGTGGGCAGGCTCCCCGGGGAGAATTGAAAGAAAAGCTGGCAGGGGTGAACGGCGGATAACTGATGTGGCATGTCAGGCAGGAGGCAGAATCGCTGAACAGCAGATCCTCGTTCTTGTCCGGATCCAGGATAATCAGCGAGCCGCTGGACAGGCCCAGCGCCAGTTCCAGGGAATCGCTCAGGCGTTTTTCAATGCCCGGTCTGATGACAAGACGGTCCACCACCACTTCCAGGGTGTGCTTTTTCTGTCTTTCCAGTACCGGATGTTCCTGAGTCCGGCAAATGACCCCGTCCACCCGCATCCGCGCGAATCCCTGTTTTTTCATTCTGGCGAACACTTTTTCATGGCGGCCTTTTTGGTTTTGCACCAAAGGAGCCAGAAGTATCATCCGGGTATCTGTCGGCAGGGTCAGGATCCGGTCACGGATCTGGTCAACGGTCATGGGAGTAATGGGACGGCCGCACTGGTGGCAATGGATGGTTCCCACTCTGGCAAACAGCAGCCGCAGATAATCATAGATTTCTGTGATGGTTCCCACTGTGGACCGCGGGTTGTGGCCGGCGGCTTTCTGCTCGATGGCAATGGCGGGCGATAATCCGTCAATCTGGTCCACATCCGGTTTGGCCATCTGGCCCAGAAACTGTCTGGCGTAGGTGGATAACGATTCCACATACCGTCTTTGACCTTCGGCATACAGGATATCAAAGGCAAGGGTGGATTTTCCCGAGCCGGAAAGACCTGTGATCACGGTAATCTGATTCTTTGGAATCCGCACATCAATGTTTTCAGGTTGTGCTGCCGGGCCCCCTGAATAATGATGTCACTCATAGGGTGTTTTATTCCGATCAATTCGGTTCCGGGCCTGGAATACAGCCATTTTTACGGCCTGGACCAGGCTGGTTGGGTCGGCACACCCTTTCCAGGCAATGTCATAGGCCGTACCGTGGTCCACGGAGGTCCGGATAATGGGCAGCCCCAGCGTGATGTTCACCCCGTCTTTGAAATGGATCAGTTTGAAGGGGATCAGGCCTTGATCATGATACATGCACACCACGGCATCACAACCGGTGTGAATGGCATAGTTGAATACCGTATCCGGCGGCAGCGGGCCTTCAATGTTCATGCCCATGTCCCGGGCGGCCTGGACCGCCGGACGGATGATCTGTTTCTCCTCGCTGCCAAAAAGACCGTCTTCCCCGGCATGGGGATTGAGGCCGGCAACTGCCAGCCGGGGAGTTGGAACATTGAACCGGGTTTTCAGGTCGGTTGAGGTCAGAAGGATGGTCTCCAGAATTTTTCCCGGGTCAGGGTGTCCGGTACTCGGGATAAAGGCATATGGATGGTTACCAATACCACTTTTTAATGTTTTTCCGGCCAGCATCATGGCAAATTTCTGCGTGCCGGTCTGATGCGCGATCAATTCCGTATGGCCGTGAAAAGGGGATCCTGCCATCTTGAGTCCGGTTTTGGTGATGGGAGCGGTGACCAGAGCATCGATCTTGCCCGACAGAGCCAGATCGACAGCCGTATAAATATAATCTGCCATGGCCTTTCCGATGCCGGGTGTCATGGAATGCGGGTTGGGTGTTTCCAGATTAAGGGCGGACACGGTCAGCAGATTCAGATACCCGGGGTCATCTGCAATCTGTCTTGGCTCATCCATGCGATGGAGTCTCAGTGGGATGTCAAAGTGGGAAAGGGCTGTCTGCATGACACCCGGATCTCCTAAAACCAAGGGAATGCATTGCGTGTGGACCTCAGGGTCTTGCAACGCTTTGACCAGTATTTCAGGGCCGATCCCCAGAGGATCCCCCATGGTGATACCGATCAACGGCCTGTGTGGATACCTGGATGTCTGTATGGAAGAAAAAGGCATGATAAATTGAAAGCTATTAATTTAAGTTTAAGGTTTTCATCAGACTTATACTATCGACAGGGCCAATTGTAAATATACAGGACCGTGCGGGAAAAATACAAATAAAGTTGTGAAACCCCTGATATAGTAACATAGGGGGGGAAAAATTGGATTTGTTTAAAATAGATGAAAAAATCAGAGGAAATGACAGGAAATCAGAGAAAAAAAAATTCTTCGATTTTTTTTAATCTGTTTGATCCCTTGATTCACCTGAAAAAATAAGAAGTTGGAAAAGTGTTTGTAATGTTTGAACAAATAATTGTTCCACAAAAAAATATCTTTAAATTTCGGTTGGTTGAATAAATATGCCAATGAAAAATCTCACATATTGCTAACACGAATGATCCGGCTTGACCTCGATCAGATATTTGAATAAAAAAACACATGCTTTTTTTAAGCCCTGCGATTTTCAGGGAACATCGGCTATTTCAGTATCATTTTCTTGGCTGTTTGTTGGTTGGCCAATTTTGTTGAACCCAAAAGGTAGAATTGTAAAAAAACATGGAAAAATTCTGGGCACAGGTCAAATCTCAAATCAAGAAAACAATTCCGGATCACAGTTACAGGATGTGGGTTGAGCCGCTTGAAGTTCTGACATGTCAGAACGACCGGCTGTGTCTGTCCACTCCCAATGAATTCTTTATCAGGCGGTTGAAGGACAATTATCTGGGACTGTTCGAACAGGCGTTTCTTAATTTAGGGCATCCGGTCCGAATCGAGTTTAAAGCGAGGGCTTCCAAAAAAAGGCCCTGTCATCCCATCAACGGTTCCGATACCGTCGTGACATTCAAGAAGCATGACCCGGCTCAGGCCTTTCTGCCGGGATTTGATCCTCAGTTTCACTGTGGCAGGCTGCTTAAAAAAGGGTACACTTTCGATGATTTTGTGGTGGGAGATAATTCCAGTTTTGCCTATTCCGCCTCTCTGTCTCTGGCCCAGGGAAAGATGAACGGGGCAGGTATGCTGTATCTACTGGGCAAAACCGGGCTTGGGAAAAGCCATCTGTCCCAGGCGGTGGGACACCATGTTATCACCCACAAAAAGGCGATGAGTGTGTATTACGTGACTGCTGAAGATTTTACCAATGAAATGATTTTTGCACTCAGGGACAACACCATTAATGCATTCAAGGAAAAATACCGTAAAAAATGTGAGGTGCTGATTTTAGAAGACGTTCATTTTTTGGCCGGGAAAAAGCCATTCAAAAAGAACTGGCTGTGACCCTGGACTATCTGCTGGATGCCAATCGGAAAATAATTTTTTCCGGGTGTGACCTGCCTGATGATATCCCCAAACTGGATGACCAACTCAAATCCCGCCTGACCATGGGTCTGATCACAGAAATCAAAGCCCCGGATTTCAAGACCCGGGTGAAGATTCTCAGGAAAAAATCGAAGAATCTCAATTGTCTGATCCCTTCGCAAGTCACGGAATATATTGCCCAGGAACTGTGTGATGATGTCCGGCAACTGGAAAGCGGGCTGTTTGGCGTGGTCACCAAAGGTCAGCTGTTGGGACGGCATATTGATATCGAGCTGGCAAAAAGCGTGTTGGCTAATATCCGGAAACATCAGAAACAGATCACCATAGACGGAATCAAGAAGCTGGTGTGTCAGGAATATGACATCACAGAGCAGGACCTGATTTCAAAATCCCGGAAAAGGCAGATTGTCAAACCCCGCCAGGTGGCCATTTTTCTGTCCAGAAAATACACGGACCAGTCCATCAAGAAAATCGGTTCCAGTTTCAGGCGGTACCATGCGACAGCCATCTATTCCGTGAATGCCGTGGAAAAAGAGCTTCGGCAAAAAGGGGTCCTGTATGAACAGGTTCAGTATCTCTCAAAAAAATTGAGTCAGGCAAATTTTAAATGGGTGTGGATGATGCCTTTTTTCGCCAGCTGAAAAACCTTGTGGGCGAGACCCAAATCACGCGTGATCCGGAAGATCGGGTCTGCTATTCCTATGATGCTGCACCAGGACAGCACTTTATGCCGGATATTGTGGTGTTTCCGGGATCTGAAGCCCAGGTTGCGGATATCATGCGCCTGGCCTGGGAAAAGCGAATTCCCGTCATTCCCCGGGGCAGCGGATCCGGCATGACCGGCGGGGCCGTCCCGGTCAAAGGGGGGCTGGTCATGGCTCTTACCCGAATGAACAAAATCCTGTCAATTGATGTGGACAACTTCAACGCCACAGTAGAACCTGGTGTGATCGTGGCTGATCTTCACAGGGCAGTGGAAAAGCAGGGACTGTTTTATCCGCCGGACCCGGCCAGTTCTTCGGTCTGCACCATCGGCGGAAACGTCGGGGAATGCGCCGGCGGTCCACGTGCCGTGAAGTACGGAGTGACAAGGGATTATGTACTGGGTCTCAAAGCGGTGCTGCCCTGCGGGGACATTATCCGCACCGGGGTTCGCACGGCCAAGGGTGTTGCAGGGTATGACCTGACCCGCCTGATCGTGGGATCGGAAGGCACCCTGGCCGTTGTCACCCGGATCACCCTGAGGCTCTTGCCCAAGCCCGCCCATGTGGCCACCATGGCAGTGAGTTTCGATGACATGAATCAGGCGGCCCGAGCAGTTTCCGGTATCATGCGCCGGGCCGTGATTCCCCGGTGTGTGGAATATCTGGATCATGCATCCCTTGACTTGGTCAGGGATCAGTTGCGGTTTGATCTGCCGGCACAGGCCAGGGCCCTGCTGATTCTGGAGCTGGACGGGGATGAAGCACTGGTGAAAACCCATACACAGCAGATACAGGAATTCTGTTCGAAATCCGGTGCCCTGGATATCCGCATGGCTGATGATCCGGTTCAGGCCGCCACCCTGTGGGAGGCCCGGAAAGCGCTGTCACCCACCCTGTATAAAATCGCCAGCCAGAAGCTGAACGAAGATATCGTGGTGCCCATATCAAACATTCCGGACATGGTGACACGCATTCAGGACATTCAGCAGAAATCCGGTCTAACCGTTGTCAGTTTCGGCCATGCCGGAGACGGGAATATCCACTGTAATATCATGTATGACAAAGCCGATGCCTCCCAAGTGACACAGGCGTATGAGGCAGTGGACAGACTGTTTGCCGCCACCCTGGAACTGGGGGGAACCATTACAGGGGAACATGGAGTAGGCTTGAGTAAAAAAGCCTATCTGTCCTGGGAAATCGGTGAAACAGAACTATCCGTCATGAAACAGATCAAGGCGGTATTTGATCCCCGTCAGATTCTGAACCCGGGAAAAATTTTTTCCTGATCCGTAAGCAGGTCAAATTCGCACAGTATCTGGAAACAGGTGAATCAATTAATGGGGTTTGGGCGCGTACTGGTTGTGGATCAGCAGTTTTTCAAATAGACCGATTTTGGGATGAACGCTGTGCATCAGGCAGCATTGGATTGAAACAGCACAATAGGTATGACACATCCGGTTGGTTTTACTGAATTCTCCGAAACACTCGGGTGTGTCTAAAGAGTCGGCTTTTTCATCATCAAAATTGTTCATTTTGTCGGGCACCATCCTTGTTTCCGCGGTCTGTTCTGATTGTTAAAACGCACGTAACTGTAAAGAAAAAACAATCATTGGTCAACCCTTAAATTGGAACCGGGCAGAGCAACCATGGATTCAAGTTTTTCCACCAGAACCGTCAAGCTCTGTTTTTCATGGGCGCAGACACAGACCCCCTGATTCAACAGCCAGGGGTTGTCAAAGGATGCCAGGTCCACGCGGTCCATTTTGTTGAACACATACAGCATGGGAATTTTGTCCAGTTCCAGCTGAGTCAGGATTTTTTCCACGGATTCCTTTTGCTGCATGTACCTGGGATTGCTGATATCGATGACATGCAAGATGATATTTGCTTCGGCCAGCTCTTCCAACGTCGCATGAAATGCCTCCATCAGTCTTTGGGAAGATGTTGGATAAACCCCACCGTGTCCGTGACGATCACTTCCGTGTCCGCCGGGAACCGCAGCCGCCGAGAGGAGGGGTCCAGGGTGGCAAACAGCCGGTCCGCAGCAATGATGTCGCTCTGGGTCAACGTGTTGAGTAACGTTGATTTCCCAGCATTGGTATATCCCACAATCGAGATGACGGGAATGTTTTTTTGCCGGCGCCTGGCTTTCTGCTGATGCCGCTGTTTCCGGATTTTGGTGATCTCTTTTTTCAGGCGTGTAATACGGTCTCTGACCCGACGTCGGTTGATTTCCAGTTTGGTTTCTCCGGGTCCCCGGCCCCCGATGCCCCCGGTCAGGCGTGACATGGCCGTGTTTTTGGTAATCAGCCGGGGCAGCAGGTATTCCAGCTGGGCCAGTTCCACCTGGAATTTTCCTTCCCTGGATTTGGCCTGTTTGGCAAAGATATCTAAGATCAGCTGGGTCCGGTCAATCACTTTCATTTCCACAAAATCGGTGATGGACCGGATCTGGGATGGGGACAGTTCCCGGTCAAATACCAGCATGGTAGCATGATTCTGGATGGCCCGGATTACCAGAGACGACAGTTTGCCTTTGCCCACCACAAACTTGGGATCGATGTTTTTTCTGTATTGAATGGCGGCACCGGTCACAGTGATCCGGCTGGTTTTGCAAAGTTCCTTTAGCTCTTCCATGGACGCGTGTGCCGCTTCAGAATCCTGGGCCACGGCATTGATGAGGAACGCATTTTCCAGGCCGGATCCCGGCTTGTGCAGGGCGTTTTTTCTGGAAAGTTCCGCTTCCAGGGCCAGGATCTGGCTCAGGCAGTCATTGTTCAGATCCGGCAGTGTAACCGGCGGCAGCACCTGAAAGGGTTCCTTTGTTTCATCCGGTAGCACATGGCCGGAATAGACCGGACCGGGCTGGCCGTCAGACCTCAGGCATACAGCCGTCATATAGTCCAGCCGGAGCAGGGCCAGGTCGGTCAGGTCATCCCGGGTCAGAGGTTCGTCCTTTAAATGGGTGTGCACACACCGCAGCCCTTTAAGACGACCGGGGATGGCCATATGATCCGGTGTGACCGGAATGACGATGCGGTGGGGTTCGCCGGCAATGACACAGACGATTTTGCCGTTCCGGTCCACCAGCAGCCCGATCTGACGGCGAATTTCGTAGCTGATCTGCACCAGTTCCACGGCGATATCCGGACTGATGATACATTCCGGCGGGGATTTCTGGGTATACAGGTTTTCAATGCGTTTGAGCTGGGTATTGCGGAGGCCTGCCAAATTACCGTAGACATGTTTGTTCATTGAAATTCCTGAAAGCTGTCCGGTGCCAGTTCTTCGAACCGGGTATATTGCCCATGAAAATGCATCAATGCGGTTCCAATGGCACCGTTCCGGTTTTTGGCCACAATGATTTCAGCCGTTCCTTTTTTGGGGTTGTCCGGTTCTTTGTTGTAGACTTCATCTCGGTAGATGAATGCCACAATGTCCGCGTCCTGTTCCAGTGCCCCGGATTCCCTGAGATCAGACATCATGGGCCGTTTGTCACTGCGTTGTTCCAGCATCCGGTTGAGCTGGGACAATGCCATGACCGGAATCTTTAATTCCTTGGCCAGGGATTTGAGCCCCCTGGAGATCTCAGCGATCTCCAGATCCCGGCGCTCGGAGTGGATCGGGGCTTTCATCAACTGAAGATAATCAATGATGACCATCCCGAGTTCTCCGTGTTTTTGAAACAGTTTTCTGGCCTTGGCCCGGACATCCATGACCGATATATTGGGGGTATCATCGATGAAAATCGGCATCTCATTGAGGATGCTGGCGGCATCCGTGACATTCTGCCAGTCTTCCTGGCTGATGAACCCGGTGCGCAGCCGATTGGAGTCAATGCGGGCTTCCGCGGTCAGAAGCCGCATGGACAGCTGCTCATTGGACATCTCCAGGGAGAAGACAGCCACGGGTTTCTGCTCTTCCATGGCCACGTTCCTGGCAATGTTCAGGGCAAGCGCGGTTTTTCCCATACTCGGCCGGGCCGCCAGAATGATGAGATCCGATTTCTGCAGCCCGGAAGTGATTTTATTCAGACGCATATATCCGGTGGAAAGCCCGGACAGCCCCCGTCGTTGCCCTGCCGCTCCTCCAGTTGATCAATGTTTAGATTGATCAATTCTCCCAGGGGTCTGAACATGCCCCGGATTTTTTTCCGAAACCTGGAAAATGGCGGATTCGGCAAAATCAATGATATCAGCCACATCGCCTTTGTCTTCGAGGCATCGTTGAATGATCTTTGATGCGGTATCGATCATGGCCCGCAACGATGCCTTGCCCTGGATAATCCGGGCATAATGCACCGCATTGACTGCCACGGGCGCGGCATCGGATATGGATGCCAGATAGGCTGCCCCGCCGATGCTTTCCAACTCGTCCTTTTGTTTCAGGGCATGGGCTACGGTCACCAGGTCTGCGGGCTCCTCCTGGGATGCCAGATCAAGGATAACCCTGAATATCTTTTTGTGGGCACCTTTGTAGAACTCGTCCGGCGTCAGGATATCGGTAATGTCAAAAAGGACATCATTGTTAATAAAAATAGCACTTAACAACGATGCTTCCGCATCCAGATCATGGGGCGGGGTCCGGTCCAGCAGTGGATCTGATTTTCGAGATTGAGTCTGAGACACAGGAACTCCAGCCATTTGATTGCCGGTGCGGTTAAATGAGCCGCTTCGCATCAACGGACCGCACCGGCAGGAGGGTTAATTATCTTGTTTTTCTTCCGCTTCGACAATCACGGTGATTTCCGGTTCCACATCCTTGTAGAGTCGGATGGGGACTTTGTATTCTCCGGTTTCCTTGATGGGTTCGGCCAGAAGAATGGAACGGCGTTCCACCACGATATCCTGGCTGTTCAAAGATTCCTTGATATCATGGGTGGTGATGGAACCGTAAAGATGAATTTCTTCCCGCACCTTGGCCTTGAGCTTGCAGACCACGCCCCTGATTTTTTCCGCCATTTCTTCGGCCAGTTTTTTCTCTTTGGCAATCTGCAGTTCCAGTTTGGCCCGGGCCTGTTCCATGACCCGACGGTTCTGAGGAGTAGCCAGCATCGCTTTTCCCTGCGGGAGCAGGTAATTGCGGCCATATCCCGGTGCCACTTCGCACTCGGTGCCGGCAATTCCCAGCGTATCAATGGTTTCTTTCAGTATGACTTTCATATACAACCTCCAGAAGGTCAGCCAATTTTGCTTGGGCTGACGGGTTTTGTATCATTCTTTTTGTGTTTCCAGCTTCCTGAAATTGATCCAGTTGTCAAAGAATCCCAGGCCGATCACCAGAATCAGAAAGTAGATCTGAACCGCGATCAGGCCATAGCAGAACACTTTCAGAAAGGTCGGGGATTGTTTTTTCTGGAAATAAAATGATATTACAGCAATTCCTTGAAAAAAATAAATCAGCATTAAAATGATCAGACAGTTGATGCCCGCATATTTGACAGGCCCCACCGGCAGTGCCAAAACCACCCCGAACCCGATCACCGCCCAGACAAGTCGGTCCGGCGCCTTGAAACGGTTCAGGCTTTCCATGTTTTTAACCGGATGCCGATCCGGGCCAAAAGCCGCTTAATGATCAGGACATTGAGCCAGACCGTGGTCATGTATGAGACAATGAACATGCCGGGCATGACTGCTATAAATACGGCGTTCAGGGCATGGATCTGGGTGGGTTCAATCCCCATGTCCGTGTACAAAGCCGAGGTCAGGTCCAGGTACTGGGAAATGTAGTTTTGAATGATCTCCCCGATTCCCTGTGACTGAAAAACGGCATACACGCCAAATGCGGCCATTGACACACCAAGAACACCGGTCACGGTGATCACCATGGTCTTTTCGATGCTGCACTGCTGCTCAATGCATTCGCCCAGAAACAACCCGGTCAGCAGAAGCGCCGCAAAATACAGGGTGTCAAACGCCACTCCGCCGCTGAACACGAGAAGAACCAGAAAACTGGCCAGCGCAATGATCCCGCCGCTGTTTCTACCCAGTTTCAGACGAAAATACAGCACCGGAAGCGGCAGCAGCAACAGGGCAAACACCCCCAGCAAAGGAAACGAGTAACTGACGGCAAATGTCAGGATACACAGGCAGGTTCCCAGAACCAAATCCTTGACGGCGGATGGATGCACGATAACGGGGGGCACCTTCAAATGACTCCGGCTGTCTGATCTATTGCGGGGGTCTGCCCACAAACGGGAGCAGAGCTATTTGTCGGGCCTGCTTAATGGCCAGGGACAGTTTTCGCTGATGTTTGGCACAGGTGCCGGTGATCCGCCTGGGAATGATTTTCCCCCGTTCCGTGATGAACTGCTTTAACGTTTTGCTGTTTTTGTAATCAATTACCATGTCGTTGTCCACGCAGAATCGGCAGATTTTGCGACGCTGGTAGAATCTGTTTTTGGCGCCACCTCTTTGGGCCTGGTCTCTATACATAGTCCATTTCCTCCAATTCTAAATTCAATTTTGATCGTCTGTGACGGTTTCCCCGGATTCCCGGGAATCCGGGGACGTGTCATCGGTTTCATCGTCTGTTTCGGAATCATCTGCATTATCGGCTTCCTGGGCTGCAGCAGCCTGAGCTTTTGCGGCTTGGATATCCTCAGCCTCTTTGGCCAGGGAATCCGCAGTCTCATCCGAGGAAAGAAGGATGGTCATGTATTTCATGACATCATCATTGAGCCCCAGGTTTCTTTCGAGCTCCTTGACCAGGTCTCCGGTGCCGCCGTAAGTCAGGCAGGAATAGTGGCCCCGCAGCTTTTTGTTGATTTCATAGGCCAGTTTTTTGCTGCCCCAGTCATCCACATACAAAAAAATACCATTTTCTCTGGCAATGATATTTCTGACTTTATCAAGCAGCTCGGCGCGTGATTGATCCTGAAGATCAGGGTCAGAAATAACGACGGTTTCGTACTTCCTCATTTCGTCTCCTTGCGGATATAAAGCCCCCGGGTTTCTCCCGGAGCAAGGATTAAAAAAAAAATGACACCTGCACATCAGGTGTTCAATAAAACCATTATATATATCATTCCTGTTGTTTTGGGTCAAGCTGAAAATAGATATCATGCCCGGGATACTAAGATTTCAGTTCACACAGGGGTAGACTTTATCGGCCGCCTCAGGATCACGATTCCACCCCCTCCCGAATTTCTGGTCTCTTTCAAGTGCATGGATCTGAAAAATTCACTGATCTACAATCCCGTATCAAATTCAATCAGCTGATCCTGTTCAATCTCGATTTCACCGACAGACAGTGCCTCCTCCTCCATGCCTTTAAGGTAAACCTCGATGCTGTACTTTCCGGGAACAAAAGGGAACGTTTCCCAGAGCGGAAAATGTCACCCCGGATAAATCGCTTAATCGTCATTGCCTCTTCATAGTTATATGCCACAGAATTGATGTCAAAAAAATGAATTCTTTTTGTTGACCGATAAAAAGCAACCATTTCATCATGTGCAGTTGAAAAACCGGTGGTGTCATCTGCCATGGCCTTTGGTGCCGGCCAGAGGATTCTCTGGGATTTATGGGTGCGGCCTTAGCATGATTATTATTTCCCGATTTCTCTAACACTTGCTATTTATATATGGTTGTGGCATCTATTGAGTTTTGATATGCAAAACCGATGTTCAAGATTTGTGTGAAAGGATATGACAACCATGGAGGAACGGTACAACCCTGCTGATGTGGAATCCAAATGGCAGGCATACTGGAAAGACCGGGGGCTTTTTGCGGTTACGGAAGACCCGTCAAAGGAAAAATACTATCTGCTGGAGATGTTTCCCTATCCGTCGGGCAAGATCCATATCGGCCATGTGCGCAATTATACCATCGGGGATGTGGTGGTGCGGTACAAACGGATGCAGGGGTTCAACGTGCTGCATCCCATGGGATGGGACGCGTTTGGCATGCCAGCGGAAAATGCGGCCATTGACAACAATACCCACCCGGCGGCCTGGACGTATGAGAATATCCGTACCATGCGGGCCCAGCTCAAAAGATGGGGTTCTCCTATGACTGGAACCGGGAGATTGCCACCTGCCACCCGGAATATTACAGATGGGAGCAGTGGCTGTTTTTGAAAATGCTGGAAAACGGCATGGCATACCGCAAGGAATCCTTTGTAAACTGGTGCGAAAAATGTCAGACGGTTCTGGCCAATGAACAGGTGGAGCAGGACAAGTGCTGGCGTTGCTCTCAGCCGGTGCGGCAGAAAAAATTGTGGCAGTGGTTTTTCCGGATCACCGATTTCGCTGAAGACCTGCTGGTACACTGCGACCGGCTGCCGGGTTGGCCGGACAAGGTTACGGTGATGCAAAAAAACTGGATCGGCAAGAGTGTGGGTTCTGAACTCCGGTTCCAGGTGGCGGGCATGGATGAGGAGATCGAGGTATTCACTACCCGGCCCGACACAGTATTCGGGGCCACGTTCATGTGCCTGGCGCCGGAACATCCCCTGGTGGAAACCCTGTGCCGGGGAACGGACCAGGAACCGGCCGTGGCGGAATTTGTGGACAGGGTGGCCACCCAGGAGAGGTCCCTGGAAGGCCTGGAAAAATATGAAAAAGAGGGTGTGTTCACGGGCCGTTATTGCATCAATCCGGCTACGGCCGAACAGATTCCCATTTATACGGCCAATTTCGTGCTCATGGGATATGGCACCGGCGCCATCATGTCCGTGCCTGCGGGGATCAGCGCGATTTTGATTTTGCCAGAAAATACAACTTAAATATCCGGGTTGTGGTTCAGCCGAAAGACGAATCTCTGGATCCGGACGTAATGGAGCAGGCATATACCGGCCCGGGGGTCATGGTCAATTCCGGACAGTTTAACGGCATGGATAATGAGGCTGCCATGGAAGCGATCACGGACTGGCTGGCGGAACTGGGCCGGGGGAAAAAGGCGGTCTCCTTCCGGCTGAGGGACTGGGGCATTTCCCGACAGCGTTACTGGGGAGCGCCGATCCCGGTGATCCATTGTCCGGACTGCGGGGTGGTCCCCGTGCCGGAACGAGACCTGCCCATCACCCTGCCCGAGGATGCCAATCTCATGGAAAAAGGCGGATCCCCTCTGCCATTTCTGGATGATTTCAAACAAGCGGTCTGCCCGGCCTGCGGCCGAAAAGACGCTCGGCGGGACACCGATACCATGGACACCTTTGTTGAGTCTTCCTGGTATTACCTGCGGTACTGTTCACCCCGGTATGAACAGGGCATGTTCGATCCGGAAGCTGTTCAATACTGGGCGCCCGTGGACCAGTACATCGGCGGGGTGGAGCATGCGGTGCTGCATCTGTTGTATTCCAGATATTTCATGCGGGTGCTGCATCATTTCGGTATGATCGATTTCAAGGAGCCGTTTACCCGGCTGCTCACCCAGGGCATGGTGTGCAAGGAAACCATGACCTGTCCGGAGCACGGGTACCTGTTTCCGGAACAGGCGGAAAAATCAAGCGATGATCAGTATGTCTGCACCCGTTGCGGCAAAGAGGTGGAGGTGGGCCGGGTCATCAAGATGTCCAAATCCAAGAAGAACGTAGTGGATCCCAATGAACTGATGGAGACGTACGGGGCAGATGTCACCCGGTTGTTCTGTCTGTTTGCGGCCCCGCCGGAAAGGGATTTGGAATGGAGTGAAGACGGAGTGGACGGCAGCAACCGGTTCATCAACCGGGTCTGGCGCCTGGCCCTGGCATGCATGGAAAGATCGATGCCCGGCAGGTGGCCCGGTTTTCCGGTCCGGCCGGAGATCTGAAGCACCCGGCCGCCAGAGAGCTGTACATCAAAACCCATCAGACCATTCAGAAGGTGACCTCGGATATTGATGAAAGCTTTCACTTCAACACGGCCATCGCCGCCATCATGGAACTGGTGAACGCTGTGTACACCATTGATCTGGACACCGCTGATTCTGAAACAAAGGCTGTGGTGCTGGCGGCCATGGAAAGCATGGTACTGGTTCTCAGTCCCATCACGCCCCATTTCTGTGAAGAACTGTTTCAAAAGATGGGCGGGCAGGGCAGTGTATTGGAACAACCCTGGCCGGAATATCGCAAAGACAGCCTGGAAACGGACGAAACCCTGGTGGTGGTTCAGGTGAACGGCAAACTGCGGTCCAAATTCAGTGTGGCAGCCGGCACCAGTGAGGAAGCCATTAAAGAAATGGCCCTGGCAGATGAAAAAATCGCCAGACATATTCAGAATCAGCCGGTGAAAAGATCATTCTGGTCAACAAAAAACAGATTCTGGTCAACATTGTGGTGTGATATGATTCGTTTAAGACAACCCGCGGTTCGATTTCTGGCGGGGGTAGTGGTGCTGATGCTGACCGTGACCGCCTGCGGCTACCGATTGGAAGGGAGGGGGCTGGTACATCCCGGTGTCTCCCGGGTGGGGGTGACCGTATTTGCCAACCGGACCGCCCAGACCCATGCCGGCATCGATTTTACCAACGAGCTGATCCGGGAGATTCAGGACCGGACCGACACCCGGGTGGTGGACCCGGATGAAGCCGCCTATCTGATCGAGGGGGCTGTCACGTCCATCACCTTTTCGACCTTGTCCCGGTCTTCCACGGAAAATGTGACGGAACGGCGGGTGCGGGCGATGGTGGATGTACAGCTGCTCTCACCGGACAAGACAGTGATCTGGTCGGTGAGTCAGTTCACCGCTGTGGAGTCGTATGCTGTGGGATCGAACCGGATCGATGACACGGCCAATATCCGGCAGGCTATAGAAATTATAGCGGAACGGATCGCGGAACGGATCGTCAGCCAGATGTCCGCTGATTTTTGAAGGATGGTCGCTCGGAAAGTGATTGAATAATCAGGACAGGATCTACAAGGGTGTAAATCCTGTCTTGGTTTATTTCGGTTCAGGCGTTCACACCGGTTCAGGCATGGACCAGTTTGGACAGTCTGGAAATTTTTCTGGAAGCGGTGTTTTTATGAATAATGCCTTTTTGAGAGGCTTTCTGAAGTGCGGACTGATTCTGCCGCATCAATTCATTGATCGAATCGTCTCCCGAATCCTTGGCCGCACGCAATTTTTTTCCAGCGTTTTCAGTTTGGATTTGACAGACCGGTTTCTCTGTCGTCTGACCAGGTTTTGTTTTGCCCGTTTTTTTGCGGATTTGTGGTTGGCCAATTTACATTCACTCCTTGTATTCGTCGGTTGAATTTTAAAACATTTGATATTTCAAAACCATATATCTACAAAATATCCTTTTTTCTGTCAAGGGTAAAATTGTCATGGCCCTGATCCGACATACTGCTGCCGTCAGCGGTTTGACCCTGGTTAGCCGGATATTAGGAGTGGTCCGGGACGCGGCCATTGCCATGGTTCTGGGGACCACGGCGGTGAGTGATGCTTTTTTTATCGCTTTCCGTCCGTTTGATCTGCTCAGGAAAATGGTCAGCGACGGGATCTTCAGCATTACCTTTATCCCGCCTTTTTCCAGACATGTGCAGGCTGGCCGGCGGGATGCGGCCGTGTCCATGGTCACCAGCCTGGCGGGGATTCTGTCAGTTGTGGGTGCAGTGCTGATCCTGGCCGGATGGCTTCTGGCACCCTGGATTCTGTCGTTAATGGCACCGGGATTTGCACCCGGCAAAGAACAGTTCGCCCTGACCTTGGTTCTTTTCAGGCTCATGATGCCGTATCTCTGGGTGATCCTGATGATTTCTCTGTCAATGGGGGTGTTACATACCCTGGGTAATTTTTGGGTCCCCGGTGCGACACCCATGATCTTTAATCTGGTGCTGATTCTGTTTATACTTTTGACCCCGGTGTTTATGAAGCACCGGTAATTGGGCTTGCCATGGGGGTAATGACTGCCGGCGCTGCCCAGCTGGTGTTTCAGTTGCCCTTCATTCTCCGGCAACGAATGATCCGTCTGAACCGGTTTGTCTGGCAGCACCCTCAGGTGGCTGACAGCCTCAAAAAATGCTCCCCTGTATGGTGGGGGCCGCTCCCTATCAGTTCAATATGCTGGTGATCTCTTTTCTGGCCTCTTTGCTGGCGGACGGCAGTGTGTCCCACCTGTATTATGCCGACCGCCTGGTTCAGTTTCCAGTGGCCCTGATCGCGGTGTCCATATCCACGGTGCTGTTTCCGTTTTTTTCCAGACAGGCCGCGGCCGGTGGGATCACTCACATCCAGAAGGTATTTGATACCGGTATCCGTCTGGCCGTGTTTGCCGCCATCCCCGCCATGGCCGGGCTGATGATTTTGAATGAACCCATTGTTCAGCTGCTGTTCGGTCAGGGGGCATTTGATACACCGTCGGTGATCCGGACCGCAGACTGTCTGTTGTATCTGGCACCGGGAACGGGGGCATTCATCGGCACCCGTTTGCTGATCACGGTTCATTACGCCCTGGACAGCACCGAACATCCGTTTTATGCCGGTCTTATCTCCATGTTCACGAACCTGGTGTGCGCACCGATACTGATGTATTACATGGAAATCCAGGGATTGGCCCTGGCGGTGACGATTTCATCCATGGCCGGGTTCTTTTTTTGATGTACCACTCTCCGGCGGGTATCCGCTTCTCAATATCTGGTATTCTGGTTTCGGGTTGCAGAGCCCTTTTCTTATCTGCTATAATGGCAATCTTGATCCAGGGGATGAACCGGTTTTTCCTGTTTGACAATGAAAGCAAACTGGTGCTGGGAGTACAGGTGATGGCTTGTGTGTTGCTGGGCATGGGTACTGTGCTGATCGGGGCAAAAATTTTTGTCTGCCTGAATTCCATATGGTCAGGCAGTGGTTGAGAACCGCAGCGAAAAAAGGAACTTTGATGGGCCGCATTGAAAAATCAGGATTCTACGTAACGCTTTTTCTTATGGGATTGTTTCTGGTTTACATTTTTTTTTTCAACCCATGGCATCAGGGATTTTCGTCACCTCAACGAACAAAAAGCATCGGTGATGTCCCAGATCGGTATCGTGAAACAGGAAAACCGGGCGGTTGAAAATCAGATCTTCCGGTTGAAGCAGGATATTGAATATGTCAGGCATCTGGCAAAACATGAGCAGGGAATGGCTGAGCCGGATGAATTAATTTTTAAACAAATGGAATAGAAATAAAAAAAGGACGTTTCATGGACCATGCATATCATACACGGGAACTGGCAAAGGCCTATGAAACCCAGGGATATTACAGACAGGCCCTGGATATCTATACCGTTCTTAACCGGCACACCCAGGGGAAAGATACCGATATCCTGACGGCATGCAAGCGGGTGGAACCCCTTGCGGCCGAAGCGGAGTACGAAACACGTAAAGCCCGTCTGGCCGTTCTTCTGGAGGACTGGTTGACATTATGGCGGATGAAATACCACCTGACAACCCTGGATAATCTGATCTCATGGAAGAGGAGCAGACAATGAAACAAAAGGAAAAACCGGCTTCAAAAATTCCCACCACCCAGACCAATACCAACCGGAAAAAAACGGCGGAAGGCCGGACCGGTCCCTGGGGTATCAGCCCGTCGCTGTTCAAAAAAATGAGACCACCCTGATCATCGCCGGTGCTTTGGTTGTGACCTTGCTGGTGTTTTTTGTTTTTTTTAGGTCTTCGGGGTCCCGGACCGAAGCCGTGACCTCTGATCCTGACATCACACGGCTCCAGGTCATGGAAACCCGCATTGCAAGTCTGGAGCAATCTTTGGCCGCCCTGGAGACAAAACTGGACAACCAGCCCCGTCCGGATATGGAAGCCGGTCTTTCACAGGTCCGCAGACAGGTGGCCACCCTGGAATCCGGCATCCGGGTCCAGGTGGATGCGTTGAACCGTCAGATGGCCCGGCTGGAAGAGAAAATAACCGCTGTCAAACCCCAGCTTGAAGCGATCCAAACGCCCCGGGCTGTCACCGTGAATCCTGAAATTCAGGAAAAAAAGCCCTGGGAAAATCTGCGGCGCCATCGCAGCCTACCGAATCAACCCAGTCGTTTCATACCGTTCAAAAAGGTGAAACCCTGTGGCGGATTTCCCAGAGCTATGACACCACCGTGGATCAGCTTCGGAAGCTGAACAATCTGCCCCCGAATGCAGATATTTATGCCGGCACAAAAATCCGGGTGCGGTGATCTTTGTTTCTTTCCTTTTTCACGGGCATAAAAGCCAGGCCGAACCGTTTCATTTCATAAATCGCCCGCCCCTCCACACACAGGCGCCGTCTGCCGTTGCTGCTACCGTGTCGCCGGTCTGTGATACCTCACGGATATGGGTATGGAGCGTGATTACCCGGTTGGACGGGATAATCTGTCCCCGGTAAATCCACTCATGGGATTGCCCGGAAGTGACCATCGGGGCATGGGTGGCCGGGTCAATGGAAAAGGTGGTCATCAGATAATACCGCAGTGTCTGAAGAAACGATTCAATGCCCAGGGACCCTGGGCAGACCGGGTCCTGATAGAAATGGGCATCAAAGAACCATGCGCTTGGATCCACGGTTTTTTTGCACGCAGATACCCGTTGCCATATTTTCCGCCGGCCGGGTCCAAACATTCGATGGTATCGATCATGCGCAGGGCATCCGCCGGCATGCCGGTGTTTGATCCGATGGCAGAATCTTCAGGGGTCAATGGGGCATGGGTTTCAAACACGGTTTCCGGTTGCCGGGACAATGGCGGATTCTCCGGAACCAAGAGGCTGTTCCGAATGCCTTTTTGACTGGCCAAAGCCGGGCCGGTGAAAATCCGAATGGGTATTTCCCTCATAGATCATCTGCCCCCGGGTGCGCACCTGCATGTCAAAGGTCTGAAGAATCATACCCCCGGCTTTGGACACATCGGTCATTCTCACCCGGACCGTGAGGGTCCCGTCATCCTGAAACACGCTGTCCACCCACCGGGCAGACCCGCCCAGATTCCGGAAGTGCAATCTGTCTTTACTGTGCAAAGCCGATCCAGCATAAGCGGCCAGCCATCCGCAGGGCTGTAAAGCGATTTCCAAAAGAATACAAAACGGCATGGTGCGGGTGTGGTTGGCCTTGAAATACCAGGCACCAGGCGGCACATCGTACTGGGTTTCGATCCAGCCGCCCGGAGTCATCTCCCAGGGGGGATGGTCTGCTGTCAGGACCCGGTCCATGAAAAAATAGGGGGGCCGAGGCAGGCGGGCGATCTGGCGTTCCCGGTCAAATATCTGGTATTTCGAACCAAACGCTTCCGACGGTTTTCCCTGGGCAAAGGCGAGGATGGCAGGTCTGTTAAACAACGGTTGCGGCTTGAACCGGGCATGCAGGTCAGGGTCCACCACGCTTCGAACCCCATAAGGCTGGCCAGAACCCGGCCCCGGGCATCTGTGAAGGTGAAGTATCCCTTGATCTGGTGCGCCGTGTTTTCAGTAACGGTAAACTGAATCTGAACCCCGGCCTCCTTGTCCAGCGGTCGACGAAACGATGAGTAAATCCGGAATCCGGCCGCAAAGCCGGGCAAACAGACTTGCCCCCTTGTTTCCCAGGTCCAGAGAATGGCAGCCTGGAACGCGGCGTCCAGAAGCAGGGGATCCGTGGTCCAGCCGGGTTGAAGCGGGGTTTCAAACCAGCGGTCAGGGGGTGGGGCCAAGGCAGCGGTCACTTGAATCCCTTGGCTGGAAATCCCGGAGATGGCGGTGATTGCCTGAAGATCTTTGCCATGGAACAGCACGGTTTCATAAGCCTGCTGAACGGTCAGCTCACAGGGTCCTAAATCACTGCGGTTTTGACTGGGCACCACAGGAGGGTCCGGGAGCCGGTCTTGAGGATGGCCGTGGCCGTCGCATGGGTGAAAGCCGGTCCAGTTTCCAGGGGGCAGTCAAAGACACGGGGATCCTGTACCGGGTGTCAGTGCGGATACACCGGCCCAGATTCACATTCAGCCACACGGCCGTATCTTTGGGTCGGACTCCTTTCAACAGCCGGAAGTCATCCAGCCCGGCAAATACCAGGCCGGGATGGTTTTTTCAGCAGTCTGGGCCATGATCTCGGCCATCAAAGCAATAGGCATCACGGGTTCATGATTGATCTGGTGGGCCGCAAGAATGGGCAGCGTCTGCGGGCTGATCTCAATTTTGGCTACGGAGGACAGCCTGGGCGGATTTTTCTTTTTCTGATCACCGGATGCAGCCGTGATGACTACTTCCGTATGTTCCCGATTCGGATCGGCCATCTCCTGGATCAGGTGTCTGGCCCCGGCATCCACCGGAATCAGGCCCACCCCTTTTTGGGTGAACATCTGTTTGAGACCGTCGTGCACCATGCCTCCGTTCCAGGGCCCCCAGTTGACGGCCAGACATTTGCAGTCAGGCCTTGTTTCAGAGATCCTGGCGATGCGTTTGTTGAGCACTTCATTGGCCATGGCATAGTCGCACTGGCCTTGATTGCCCGTACGGGCTGCAATGGAGGAGAACACGATCAGGTATTTTAATGGATCATCCCTGGTGGCATCAAGCAACGCGTTCAACCCGTCCACCTTGGTGTCGAACACCCGGTCGAATTGGTCGGGGTGTTTGTCCACAATCCATTTGTCCTCCAGAACCCCGGCTCCGTGTACCACGCACGAAACAGGGCCGTTGAAGTGCTTTCGGACATGATTGAAAGCCGTTTTGACCGCTTCCGGGTCACGGATGTCCGTAGAAAGGTAGACGCCTTTGGAGCCATGGGACCGGATCCGGGCCAGGGTGTGCTGAATTTCCCGGCCGGCCTGAATGGCCTGATATCGTTTTTCAAGAACTGCCGGAGTCGGTTTTTTCCGGCAAATTCACGGGTGAGAATCGCTTTTTTCAGTGCGGCCGGATCGGACAGGGCTGCTGCCCACTCCGGTTCGTCAGACGGGGCCGGGGATCTTCCCATCAGAACGATGGTCAACTTCCGGGTTCCGGCCAGCTCAACTGCACAGTCGGCTGTCACGCCCCTGGCTCCGCCCGTGATTACGGCCACGTCACCGTCGGCCAGTACTGGCCGGCCGGGGTCAACCGGGGCGGGTTTCAGCATGGGAACCTGGCAGAAATCTTTGTTTAGCCCCATTTCCACCGGACCTCTGGTCATCATCAACGAAGCAACGGCTTCGGCATATTGATGGCAGACATCCATGTTGCCGGGCAGGTCCAGGGCATGGCAAAGCACCTCTTTCCACTCTTTAGCCGCTGTTTTGGCAAGTCCTGCCAGCCCCCCATATTCCGGCAGGGTGTCAAACCGGCAGGGCGGAACCCCGAACCCGCCGCCGGAAAAGGTGAGGGTAGCCAGGAATGCACCTTTTCTGGCCCCGGCAGCCTGAAGATGTTTTCCGTTTTCGTGGGCCAGGGCAAACGCAGTTTTTAAAAATGCGGTGGCCCGGCCAGAGTCCGGGGATGACACCTGGTCCTGAATCATCACCAGACCCGCCACATCCGGCAGGTCCGGCAGCGGGTCTGATGACGGATCCAAAAGAATCGCCTCATATCCCTGGCCCTCAAAGGCCTGTTTCAATGAATGGCTGACCTGTGCCTGATCCTGAGTGATATAGATTTTTCCCGAATCAGGCAACTGAATCCGGGAGCCGTTGAAATACCGGACCTGTTGAAGGGGTGTTTTTTCCAGAAAAAGGGTCTGGCGAATCAGGGCCGGTGTTTCCGGGATGTCAGAGGCATCATCCCGGAGTGAAGCGTTTTTTTTACGTCCGCTTTGGGCGAGGTAGCGTCTGTCTGCTCCAGAAACCGGACCATGTCCTGGATGGTTTTCAATCCGACCATATCGTCTCCGGACAGGCCTAAAGCCCTGTCACCCATCTCCTGTTCCAGCCGGGAAAGGATTTCCACCCGCTTGATGGAATCCACCCCCAGGTCTGATTCAAGGTCCATGCCGGGTTCCAGCATTTCCTTGGGAAATCCGGTCAGTTCGTTGATGATGTCCATCAGCACTGTCATGGCATCTGAAATGCCTGAATCCGGTTCGTCTCCTCCGTTGGCCGGCCGTGCCGGTGCCGGTTTGTCAGAATCCGGATGCAGTGCGGGTGTTGGCCGCTGATAAGTTGGCATTTCCTGAGACTTTGCGGCAATGGCATGGCAGATATCATTCAAGGTCCGGGCGGTGCCGATATTTTCCGGGGTCAGTCCTTGTGTATCGGGCAGATGTTTTTCCAGTTCGGAAATGATTTCTACTTTTTGATGGAATCCACGCCCAGATCAGATTCAATATCCATGTCCGGTTCCAGCATTTCTTCAGGAACCCGGTCAGGCGGCTGACGATCTCGAACAGGACGGTCTGTATCTTTGACGCCGGTGCCGAAAAGATGGAAGCGGCCGGACCCGTTGTCAGGGCCGAAGAATTTGATGGGGTTGACAGGGCCGTTTCTGACGGATCCGGAAATGCGGTCCGGACCGGAAGCGCTTTTCCATTCACTTTGGCCGGCATAGGGTGCTGGTTTGACAGAGGGGGGGCACATGCGGGCGGACGTTCCTGGATCCGACAGCTGGCGGATTCGGTGCTGTGGACCGGTCTGGCAGCGGTTCCCGGGCCGGCATGAAATGGGGGGCTGCCAGAAAATCGATACCGTCGGCAAACTGCCGGGTCTGGGTCATCATGGCCGCCAGGGTCTGTGAGGCCTGGGCCTGGGTTTCGAGAAATTTTTCATGGGCCCGGGCGGTCTGGGCCTGCAACGCCTGCATGGCTTCCAGCCCTTTGTGAACCAGATCCATGTTTTTTTCCGCAATGGTGCGCTGTGGGAGAGAGAGGCCTTATCAGCCGGCCCCAGGGACCCGTCGGGCATGGATGACGATGAATGCATATCATATCCTTGTGGATCAGCCGGATCATGTTCCGGCTGCTGGGAAGTTACAGAATTGACAGAACAGGCACCGGTCAGACACAGTCCATCCGGTTCAGATGTCCGGGATTCGGGCCGAGGCCCGGACATGGGTTCGGAATCCGGGAATGTCTGCTTGTTCCGCGGTTTGGGATTGGCCCCGGAAAGAAGTACGCGCATGCGTTTGGAAACCGGCGGTGGCACGGGGTCTTCCCACCGGGTCAGATCCACATTAAATCCCTTGACCGCCAGATGGCACAGGGCATGGGCCAGGTCCAGAAGCCCGGGTTTTTTCCGGCGGACCCATCCAGGCTGACGGCTGTAAAGGGGCCTGGTTCCAGTATTTTCCGGGTCAGGCCGGTCAGAACGGTTTTGGGGCCCAGTTCCAGGAAAAAAGTCACTCCTGTGTCACGCATGGCTTCAATATTCTGCCGGAAACACACCGGATGCTTGAGTTGGTTGCCCAGCAGGGATTTTGCCCTGTCGAGGTCTCTGTCATACAGGGTGCCCGTGGTGTTGGACAGTACCGGAATCTGAGTGGGGGTAAACTGCTGATCGGCCACAAACCGATGGAACGGAATTGCGGCATCCGCCACCAGGGAGCTGTGGAACGCGGCAGCCACCGGAAGTTTGACAGACCGGATCTTGTGTTTCAGACACCATTTCATGGCCCGATCGATGTCCGGGGTTGGGCCGGACAAAACGCCCTGGCTAGGACTGTTCCGGTTGGCTAGGACCAGGTCGGGAAACCGGTCCTGAATCCAGGTATCGATATCGGTCAGAGGGGCCTGGACCGCCAGCATGCTGCCGCTGTCCGAACCGGTGCTGCCTGCTCCGGCCATAAGCTTTCCCCGGACAGCGGCTAGGGTCAGAAGTGTGGAGTCATCAATCCATCCGGCGGCATGCAGGGCCGGCAGTTCTCCGAAACTGTGGCCACAGGTTATGTCCGGCGACACGTTGAACCGTTTGAGCACATGGATCATGGCCAGAGAGATTGTGCCGATGGCCATCTGGGCTGCCTGGGTATGGCGCAGCCGGGATTCGGACACCGATTTTTCTGACGGTGGGGCGGCGGGGCAAACAAGAGCTTTGTCAGGTCTGAAACCGTTTCAGAATCTGACCATTCCAAGGGATGGTCCCTGAAAACCTTCTGTGCCCTTTCCAGAACACCGGCAGCCTCGGGAAACACGGCAAACAGGTCTTTGCCCATGTCCGGATACTGGCTACCCTGTCCGGGGAACAGAAATCCCAGCTTTCCCCTTTCTGGCCGAAATCATAAAAAACCGGTCCGGAAGCCGGCTGGTTCTGCCGGACAATGTCACAAGCTGTCTCAATCATGGCTGGGGGGTCATCCGTCTGGTTAAGCACCATGAGCAGACGAAGCTGGTCTGAGCGTTCATAGGTCTGCCTGGAGGTTGCACAGGCGTGGGCCACCAGATGCAGCTTTTCTTCGTCATCGGCTATAAAATCCGGGGTCAGGCTTTTTCGGAAGGTTTCCAGATCCTTTAGGAGTGTGGCTGTATCCGGGGCCGAAAATGCGGCGATCTCAACCGATCCGTCCCAGGATACATGAGACTTTTCAGGGGTGTGTTCTTCCAGAACCACATGAAAATTACTGCCGCCGAAACCAAAGGCGGACACGCCGGCCCGCCGGGGACGGGCGGTTTCACTTCGGGTGACCCAGGGCCGGGATCTCTGATTCAGGTAAAATGCGGTCCGGTTGATATCCAAATCCGGATCGGGTTCATCCGCCTTGAGGGTGGGAGGGATCACCTTGTGGTGAAGGGCCAGGGCCGCCTTGATGACACCGGCGGCACCTGCAGCAGCTTTGGTATGACCGATCATGGATTTTACCGAACCGATGGCGATCTCATGGGCAGTGTCCTTATGCAAAGAGCCATCAGATGGAGAACTTTCAGCCGGTGAATCGTGGTGGGAAGCGCATTCCTGGGAAAGGGATTCGACGACGCCGTTCTCAGAAGGCGGCCGGGATGCTCCAAAACAGGCTTTGAGCGCGGTAAACTCCACCTTGTCCCCTACCCGGGTGCCGGTGCCGTGAGCTTCAAGAAGCCCGACAGATGCCGGTTCGATCCCGGCCTGATCATACGCGTCATTGAGGGCCTTGGCCTGTCCATTGGCATCGGGTGCGTAAATGGCTGATGTGCTGCCGTCACTGGAAGTGCCTATACCCCTGATGACCGCGTAAATCCGGTTCCCAGCCTTTTGAGCATCAGACAGCCGCTTGAGCACCAGCATGCCGATACCTTCTCCGAGCACTGTACCGTCTGCGTCCTTTGAAAAAGGCCTGGCGTCGCTGGTATGGGACAGGACCCCGGTTTGGCAAAACACATGTGCATGAAAATATCGTTCAGACAGTCCACCCCGCCGGTGATGGACATGTCGCATTTACAGGCGGAAAGTTCCATGACCGCAGCGTGCAGGGCCGACAGGGAGCTGGCACAGGCCGCGTCACTGACGCAGTTGGTGCCGGACAGGTTGAACCGGTTGGCGATGCGGCCGGCCACCACATTGCCCAGCAATCCCGGAAACGAGTTTTCCTGCCACGAGGCATAGGAGGCCTGGATCTGGTGACAGATTTTTTCTTTTTGTTCAGCAGAAATGCCTGCTGCATCCAGGGCCTGTTCCCATATGGGATGTCCGAGCCGGGCTCCCAGGGGGATCACCAGCTCCTGGGTGCCGGTGACGCCTAAAATTACGTTGACCTTTGCCTGGGTCAAAAACGGGTGGCCTTTTGGATATCCCGCATCTTCCAGCGCCATTTTGGCCACTTGAAGTCCCAACAGCTGGGCCGTGTCTGTGGCACTGATGTTGTTGGGAGGAATCCCGAATGCCGTGGGATCAAAATTGATTTTCGGAATAAACCCGCCCCGGGTACAGTAAACATGGTCCGGCCGGGAAGGATCTGCATCAAAATAGTCTTGTACCGGCCAGTGGGTGTCCGCCGGGATCTCCCGGATGGCATCCGCCCCATTGAACAGCAGATGCCAGAAAGCCTTGAGGTTGACGGATCCGGGGAAAATGCACCCCATGCCGATGATGGCGATGTCGGAATCTTTGTTTGACTGTGTCATAAATTCAATATGCTTGTATGATTAAAATCACGGCGAAATATACGAACCTGGTGACAGGAAATCATGCATTGACAAAGGATTTGACAAAACTTTTACATGGAATTGGATGGAATTGGATCGTCTGCAGCCGAATTTATCAGCGCCAGTATCTGGTCTTTTTCATGGGATATACGGCTGTGGCAGCCGGCGGCAGGGACACTCCCTGGGTTGTCAGTATCATGGCCCGAAGTTTGACACTGGCACCGAACAGCAGATTTAACGCCAGTTCCGGGGCTCTACGTTGGTCCGGGCCTTCCAGAAAACTGTTTTGAACCCATTGGTTGAACGCTCCCATGGCCGGGCCGCACCAGATCTGGTAATCCATTTTACGCTGGGGCACTCCCTGGATGGCCCACCGGGAGCTTTGCCCCAGGTAGGACCGAAACACCAGCGCCATTTTGTGTTTGGGGTCTGCTTCGGCTTTTTCTATCTGTGCCTGCTGGTTTCTGGAGGTGAAAACGCTTTTGTGGTCTGCCATGCCTGGTCAAATCCGGTCTGGAGAAACCGGGTTTCTATCTCCTGCCGGATTTTGGCCGGGATCTCTTCATACCGGTCATGGGCCCGGTACATCTCATAGAGCTTTTTGGCCCTGAGCGCAAACAGGGTGCCGCGTTTCAGCACCTGGACCCGGGCACCGATTTCAAACATGTCCGCGGCCGGTGCCATTGCCACGTCCGCCTGTTCCGCCTGGCAAAGCAGTTGTTTCACTTCCGGGCTGATCCCGGCTTCCGCACAGGACTGGTTGATGGATCCGGTCAGAATATAGGCCGCCCCCATGGCAAAGGCGGCAGCGGCTGACTCCGGCGTGGCAATACCTCCGGCTAGGCCTACGCACAATGGCGTTTCATACTGGAATTTTTCCATGCACTGCTGTTTTAGTGCCAGCATGGTGGGGAGCAAAGCCAGGGCCGGGCGGTTGTCGGTATGTCCCCCGGAATCGGCTTCCGCCGTCAGGTCCTGGGCCATGGGAATGAACCGTGACAGATCCGCTTCGGTTTGGGTGATCCGGTTTTGTTCCACCAACGCCTGAACCAGTTTCGGGGCGGCGGCGAAAAAAACTGCCGGGCCACCTCAATCCGGGAAACCTTGGCGATCACCTGGTTGGGGGCGACGACCCGCCCGTCAGGATTCCGGTGGATTCCCTTGATTCGATAGTACACAAGCGCCGGGGTCATGCGCATGAATGCCGCGGCGCTGATCCGGCGGATCCCGCGGTCCAGGTACAGCTGCACAGTGGCGGTTTCAAGATCCGAATCCGTCGGAGAATGAATCAGGTTGAATCCGAAAGGCGCGTTTTTCAACCGGGAGGTCAGGGTGACCACCGCATTTTCGATCTCGGATAACGCCAGGCCGCCGGCACCAAAAATCCGATCATACCGTTTTGCGCCATGGCTTCAACCATATCCACCGAAGAGATGCCGTTGGCCATGGCGCCGGCCACGTAAGGGTATTTCAAGCGGTGCCGGCAAATGAAGGTGCGGTCTCCCAGAGCGGGCAGCGGCAGGGCGGGGGCATAGGCATCAAACCGGACCGGACCGTCACCCGGATCGCAGGAAAAGGCCGGCCCTGTTTTTTCAAGGGTCACAAAAATGGGCCGCAGGATCTGAAAAAGTGCAGACCGGATGGGATCCAATCGGGTCATGGGATGTGTTTCCATTCATTGTATCAGGTTGTTGTCGCGTGTCGAGGGCCTGTCATACCATACTTACATTTGAACAATCAAGTCCTTAGGAGCGGCACGGACCGTGACCGGCTCGTCACCGGCGGGGATGATATCGTTCATGCATACGCAGCAGATAATCCCGGGAAATATGGGTGTAGATCTGGGTGGTGGAGATGTCGGTGTGCCCAGCATGACCTGGACCGATCTGAGATCCGCCCCTCCCTCCAGCAGATGGGTGGCAAAGGAATGCCGCAGGGTATGGGGGCTGATGTGACGGGAAATGCCGGCTGATACCGCGTATTTTTTGATGATTTTCCAGAACCCCTGGCGGGTCATTGGCCTGCGGCCCGGGCCACAAACAGATAGGGACTGGTCATATTCCTGAGCATCCCGGGCCGGCCCCGGTCTTTCCACTGCCGTGTGATGTCCGCGGCTTTGGTGCCCAGCGGCACCATCCGTTCTTTTTCACCTTTGCCGGTCACCCGGACCAGGTTGACATCCAGGTTCACGTCCTGGGTTTCAGGTGGATCAGTTCAGACACCCGAAGTCCCGCCCCGTACATGACTTCCAGCATGGCGGCGTTGCGAAGTTCTCTGGGATGGGTGGTGTCAATGACGTCCAGCAGGGCCGCCACCTCGGCAACGGTGATGATTTCCGGAAGGGGCCGTCCTGTTTTAGGGATGCTCACCTCTTTGACGGGATTTACCGGCACATATTTTTCACTTACCAGAAACCGGTACAGGCCCCTGAGCGTGATCAGGTGCCTGGCACGGGATTTCGGGGCCAGGCCTTCCCGGGAAAGCTGCACCAGCCACGCCAGTATCACGGTGATATCCACATGCTCCAGCAATTCGATCTCCCGGGATTTCAGAAATTCCAGAAACCGTGATATGTCAGCGGCATACGCGGCAATACTGTTAGCTGACAGACCCTTTTCCACGACCAAAAAAATCCAGATATGCCTGAATCATGTCCTGGCCTTTGGATGTCAGTGTCAATTCTGTCACCCTCCTTGATGATGATGCACCGTTTTCATACAAGATCTCAGACATTGGATTATCGACCATTTTTGGGATTATTTCAATCTGGCAGTGGATGGGGGATTGATCTTTTCCCAAATTGTGTTAAAAATATGGATAATGAGTACAATTCTGACAGTTTCAAACACCACAGGCGGTGCTGGCAAGACCACCGTGGCCGTCAATCTATCCGCAGCGCTGGCACTGTATGAAAAAAAGTGCTGGTGGTGGATTGCGATCCCGGGCAAGTGCCACTTCCTGGATTCGACATACAGACTCATCCAAAGAGTTGACTCTGTCATCAATATTGCGGAATACAGCAGTTCCCGAAGATGTGGTCGCCCATACAAACCTCGCTTTTCTGGATCTGGTTCCAGCCGGATTTGACCTGTTCAGTACCGGGCAATCCCTTTCCGGAGACATTTCCGGCCAGACCTTGTTGAAACAGGTGGTGCAGCATCATTTCAGTCCAAAATATGATTACATCATCATCGATGCCCCGTCTGCGTTTGGATTTTTAAGCATGCTGGCCATGGCTGCGGGAGACTGGCTGCTGATGCCGGTTGATCCGGACCGGACGTCAAATCAGGATTGTCAGTGCCTGCTCAAACTGGTCCACTATATCCGGAAAACCCATCATACACGGCTGAGAATCGCGGGATTCGTTTTCAACGGATGCAGGGCTTCACAGAATATTCCGGAAATCCTGGAGAACAAAAACCTGTCGTACCTGTCAGACCTGGTGTTTGATACCGTTATCCCTTTGGATGTTACCGTGGCACGGGCCATGGACCGCCAGTTGCCGCTGGTTTTAGAAGATATCCACTCGCCGGCGGGTCAGGCCTTTTTGCGGTTTGCAAAGGAAATCGATTCGATTTTCACTTAACAAGGCTGCTGATATGAAACTGACCAATTCCCAAGTCATTGAAAAAGAGGAAAAAGAAACTGATTGAATCCGTTCATGAGGCACTTGACTGGGACGTAATCCGGCAATTGATCACGGAAAAGCATCTGAACGATCCGGACAACCGGCTGGTTTTCCAAAGCGGGGACCTGGTGGTGCATGACAACCGGATTGTGTATCAGCTGGATTTTGAAATTCAGGTGCCGTTATCCGTGATTTTCAGTCGTGACGGGGAATGCCTCGAGATCACCCCTCCCCGAAAAAAACCGTCCAGATCCTCAAAATCCGCTCGGGAGCTGACGGAGATCCGGGAACGCAGCAGTGGAAAAGTGGAACAGCTGGCAGCGAGCATTGCGGATATGATCAACGAAATCAACCAGAGCGACACCTCTCAATGATGAAAATCTCAGAAAAAAATACATCAGGATAAAATAGATTGATGGATCCCATATTCCTGGATGAACGGCTTGTGCCGATTTATTCAAAAGTCAGACAGAAAACCCGTCTTTCAAAGGAAGACGGGATTTGTCTTTATCAGAGTTCAGATCTGCTTGGAGTGGGCAGTATCGCCCATGTAGCACGGATTGCCCGGCACGGCAGCACTGCGTATTATGTGTACAACCAACACCTGAATTATACCAACATCTGCAAAAACCGCTGCCGTTTCTGTGCCTATGCAAAAGACCGGCAGGAATCCGGGGCCTATGCCTGGTCCCTGGCGGAAGTCGCCCGGCGGCTTAAGGAACGGATCGATGAACCTGTGGATGAACTGCACATTGTGGGCGGACTTAATGAATCCCTGGGGTTTGATTATTACATCGACCTGCTGAAAACCGTGAAACAGATCCGGCCCGATGCCGCTATTAAGGCATTCACCTGTGTGGAGATCGACTACCTGTCCCGGATATCCGGGCTGAGTGTGGATGAAACCATTCAACAGCTCAAGGCGGCGGGGCTGGACATGATGCCCGGCGGCGGGGCTGAGATCCTTAACACCCGGATTCATGATGCCCTTTTTCCGAAAAAAATCGATCATACCCGGTGGATCGAAATCGTCAAAGCTGTTCACAAAGCCGGGATCACCAGCAATGCCACCATGCTGTACGGGCATATTGAAACCATTGAAGAGCGGGTGGATCATTTGATCACCTTAAGAGAAATCCAGGATGAGACCCATGGATTTTCCGCGTTTGTCCCCCTGGCATTTCATTCACAGAACACCCGGCTGTCTGACCTGGCGCCCACCACGGCCGCGGATGACCTCAAATCCGTTGCCGCGGCCCGGTTGATGCTGGACAACTTCGATCATATCAAGGCCTACTGGGTGATGATCGGAGAGCCCCTTTCCCAGGTGGCGTTGAGTTTCGGGGCCGACGACCTGGACGGCACCATCATCGAAGAACGCATCACTCACACGGCCGGGGCCAGTTCTGCCAAGGGCCTGACCCGGGATCAGATGGAGGCCATGATCCGCAGCGCCGGTTTTGAGCCGGTGCAGCGGGATTCTTTTTACAATCCCAAAATCGGGACAGGCAGTTGATCCATGAATGACTTCATTGAAATTATAGAAAAATACAGCGTCATCAGCGCATCGATACGCAGGAAGCAGGCAGGTTGATGGCAGAGGCGGACCTGTTGACCCTGGGCCATCTTGCCAATGCCAGACGGCGCCATCTTCACCCGGAACCGGTGGTCACGTATGTGATCGACCGAAATATCAATTACACCAATATCTGCCTATCCGGGTGCCGGTTCTGTGCGTTTTTCAAGGCACCGGGCCAGGACGGGGGGTATGTGATCACCCGTGAAGAGCTGGCCGAAAAGATTCAGGAAACCCTGGATCTGGGCGGAACTCAAATTCTGCTGCAGGGCGGGATGCACCCGGACCTGGATTTGGCGTTTTATAAGGACATGCTCCAATTCATCAAAAACCGGTTCGGTATCCATATTCACGGATTTTCACCCCCGGAAATCCATTTTATGGCTGAAAAATCCAACCTGTCTGTTTCGGACACGATTCAACGTCTGAAACAGGCGGGCCTGGACTCCATTCCCGGCGGCGGTGCCGAGATTCTGTGCGACGACATCCGTTCCAAAGTTTCCCCCAATAAATGCAGTTCAAATGAATGGCTGGAGGTGATGCGCCAGGCTCATGTGTCCGGGATGCGCTCTTCCGCCACCATGATGTTCGGGCACCTGGATACCCTGGACCATGTGATTGAACATCTGGACCGGATTCGCCGGCTCCAGGATGAGACCCATGGGTTCACTGCGTTTATCCCCTGGACGTTTCAGCCGGACAATACAAAAATTTCCGTGGAAAAGAAAACAGGGGTGGAATACTTGAAAATCCTGGCTTTGAGCCGGATTTTTCTGGACAATGTGGACAACATCCAGGCCTCCTGGGTGACTCAGGGAGACAAGATCGCTCAGACCGCGCTGTTTTTCGGGGCCAATGACATGGGCTCCACCATGATCGAGGAAAATGTGGTGGCAGCGGCCGGCGTATCGTTCATGATGCCTCTGGATGCGCTGCAGCGGCTCATTGTCACGGCCGGATTCACGCCTGTTCAGCGGGACTGCTTTTACCATCCGGTATGACGGCACCCCCTTCATCCGGAGCGGACCGGCTTTCAAATACCGATATCCGCTATATCCGTCACTGCGGAAAACCCGCGGTTTTCAAGGCCGGATGGGTGATCAAAGATCCCCGGACCGTGCTGGAAAATGCCGGAATTGCCGTGGCCCGTGGCCGGATCACCGAAATCCTGACCTCTGTTCCGAAAGACCGGACAGTCAAGGACTGCGGCCCCGGAATTCTCATGCCCCCGTTGGTCAATGCCCATCTGCATCTGGAGCTGTCCGCCCTGTCCGGCCGCCTGCCCCTGGAAAAAGGATTTGAACCCTGGGTAAAGGCACTGCTTAGGGAGCGGGAGACTATTGGCACCCCGGCCCTGATCCGTGCCGCCCGCCATGCGGCCCAGACGTTGTCGGGACAGGGTACGGGCCTGGTGGGGGAGGTCTCCACTCTGGGTATCACCCGCTCTCTGCTGTCGGATCAAGGACTGGCCGGAGTGTGGTTCCAGGAATACCTGGGAACCGGATACCCGGACGTCACCCTGATGACGGATAATTCCTTAAAGATTTCCGCTGCCGGTCACGCTCCCCACACCACCTCACCGGATCTGCTGATTCATCTGAAAGAGATCACCAGGAAAGCCGGCCTGGTCTTTTCCATCCATGTGGCGGAATCAGATGCAGAGATGGGGTTTCTTGCGGGCAGTAGCCCGCAGTGGCATGATTTTCTGATTCAACGGGGCATCGATCCAAAAGACTGGCCAGTGGGCGGTAAAACGCCCGTGGGGTATCTCAACGATCTGGGAATACTGGGGCCGGACACTCTGGCGGTTCATCTGCTTCAGATCACGGACACGGACCTGGAGATGCTGGCAAAGACGCAGACACGCATCTGCCTGTGCCCGAGAAGCAATATCAATCTGCATGGCCGGCTTCCGGATATTTTCGCCATGCTGGACCGGGATCTGGCCCCGGCGCTGGGGACGGACAGTTTGGCATCCTGCGGATCTCTGTCCCTGTTTGATGAAATGGCGTTTGTACGGCATCGTTTTCCAGCCCTTTCTCCGGCAGATATTCTGGCCATGGCCACGGAAAACGGGGCCAAAGCCCTGGGGCTGGCCCATCGGTTCGGTACGCTGGACCTGGGAAAACAATCTGAATTCATTTATATGGATCCCGGGGTGTCTGTCCGGGATCAGGTGTTGGAAAAGGCGGTCTGTTATGGAACCTGTTAGTCTTCGTATGGGAAGAATCAGCTATATCAACGCCTCTCCGGTGTATTACGGCCTGGACCACGGCCTGGCCCCATCATGGCTGAGGCTGGTGACCGATGTGCCGGCTGCGTTGAACCGGCAGATTCTTCAGGGAGACGTGGACATCAGTCCGATATCTGCGGCTCATTATGCCGTGAACCATCAATCACTGCTTTTGCTGCCGGATCTGTCCATCTCCTGCCACGGCCCGGTGATGAGTGTGCTGTGCGCGTCAAACGTCCCTCTGGACAGCCTTGGCGGAAAAACCGTGATGTTGACAAAAGAGTCTGCCACGGCCGCTTCGTTTCTGAAGATGATTTTCGCTCAACGGGGAGTGACTCCGGCATTTGTGAGCGGATCTGTGGGAAATATAGATCAAATTCCATCTGATGTAGAGGCTGTCCTGGTGATCGGAGATGCCGCACTAACCCAGCCTTGGGCCCAGCGATTTTCTTACTGCTTTGACCTGGGCGAAATCTGGTATGACATGACCGGAATGCCCTTCGTGTTTGCCGTTTGGGCCGTGCGAAAAGAGATTGCGGCCGAACATCCGAAAGCCGTGACCCGGGCTCTGGAACTGCTGTGGGCCAGCCGGGAATCCGGATACAGCCATCTGGATACCGTCATTGCCGCCGGCCAAGCCAAGCTGGGACTTCCGGGGGCTTTGATCGAAAAATATTACCAGCACCTGTTCTGTGATTTGGATGCCTCGAAAATAGAAGCCATGACCCGGTTTTTGATATCCTGAGCCGGGAAAAAATTCTGACATATCCGGTGGAAGTGACCTTTTTTCACCCGGTATGATCGGGATTTGCTCTACTGAATATTCAAGATCACTTTCTCCACCATGGTTCTCTTTTTCAACACCTTTCCGTCCTGATTCAGCAGAAACTGTGTCAGGACTCCCAGCGCACCGTAACAGTATAAAATTTTTAAAGGGGAAGAACGAAAAATCAGCCCAGGGTATTGTGGCCACTGCCAAATCAAGTTTCGTCCAGGACAGTTAAAACGGGTTGTTTTATGAGACTCCGGTGGTATTAAACACCCTCCTTTTTGGATTAATTGGTGTTAATTCCAGCGAATATATGATTACTCTTATTTTTGACAAAGTGTCAACTCAAGTTCGTTTTCGGGCGCTTATACATATAATCTTTGAATGAGACACGGTATAAAAGGCTGTAGAGTGCCGGTATAAAAAGCAGCGTGATAATGGTTGAGAATAAAAGTCCCACCATGATGGCCACGGCCAACGGTTCCCATATGGGGCCACCGCCCAGGTACAGGGGGATGAGACCCAGGGTCGTGGTAAATGTTGTTAACAGAATCGGGCGAAAACGCTGTCCGCACGCCTCGAAGATGGCCTCCTGTGCCGGGCGGCCGAAAGTTTTTTGCTCTATCTCGATGCGGTCGATAAGTACAATGGCGTTATTGATTACGATGCCTGCCAATGAGATCACCCCTAAAAAACCCATAAAGCCGAAGTAGCTGTCCAGCCCGATCAATCCGATCACCACGCCGATGACACCCAAGGGCACGGTGGATAATACCATAAACGTCTTACGGAGAGAGTTAAATTGAGTGATGAGCAGCATTAAAATAATAAAGCCGGACATGGGTAATCGGGCGATGACCGCTCCCATGTTTTCATTGGTCTCCTCCTGCTCTCCGCCCATTTCATAGGTGTAATCTGTCGGCCAGGATTGGGTTGCTTCGGTCAGCCAGGTTTCGATTTGATCAATCACTTCCTGGGCCGTGACATTGGCGGTAATATACGATTTGACCGTGATCGTGCGCTTTAAGTCGCGGCGGACAATTTTGGCGTAATCCCATTGCGGTTTAATTTCAGCCACCTGGGACAGCGGCACCACCTGCCCGGAGAATTGAGCGTAAATATTGGTGTTTTCAATGGAGGCGATTGTTTGGGTCATAGAATCCGCAGAGCGCATAATAATGGCGAGGCTGTCGGTTCCTTTTCGAAAAACACCGGCTTCGACACCACTCAGCACTGTTTGCAAACTGGTGGCAATATCACTGTTGGTGACTCCCGCGCTTTGCGCTTTGGCCTGATCAATGTCAATGGCAAACTTCATCAACTTGGGCCCCAGTCGTCGCTGATATTCCGGGTGCCTGGAATTTCTCTGAGGCGGGATTTCACCTGGGCGGCCAATTGGAATAACTGATCTGGAGATTCGCCTTGGATACGGATTTCAACGGGTGTTCCGCCACCTCCTTGGTTCAGACGGTTGGCCCGGATATCGGCATCGGGGAACTGCTGAAAACAGAAAGAGGAGAGGTTGTCGATGACCATTTGGTTGTCATCGCCATGGGAAGTGTTGATCAGCATGTGGGCATAGCTGGAGTTGGCTTCATCGGCGGTGTACCCCAGATCGTAGGATTGAGGCCCTTCGCCGATATAGGCCGACCAGTCGACCACACCGTGTTGCCGTTCCGGGTTGACCAATAACTCCTTGCGGATATAAGCGTCGATCGCTTCGGTGACACTTTGGGTCGTTTCAATTTTGCTTCCCAAGGGGAGGTTGATATCAAGCGTAATCAGATTGCGATCGCTGTCCGGGAAAAAGATAAATGGAACCAGGCCGAAGCCTTTGAGTGAAAGGACGAAGAGGAGGAGCATTCCGATGACAAAAATCAGCCGGATTCTCAATGCCAGAGGCAATACCTTTAGATAAACGTCACGCAGCCGGTCAAAAATAGACTGTTTTTTGGAAGTTGTTTTCTTGATTTGAATGAAGTGATAGCCCAAAAGAGGGATGACGGTTAGCGCGAGAATCCAGGAGGAGAGCAGTGCCAAACTGATCACCACAAAAAGGGGGCCGACTATGTCGCCCATATCGGTTTCAGCCAAATAGAATGCTAAAAAGGCTGCTGAGGTGGTTAAGGTGGAGATGAGCAACGGGATCCCCAATTCGTCGGTGGTGGCACTAGCTGCGGCCATCCGGCTTTCCTCCGCCTGGAGTTTGACCAGCATCGACTCGGATACCACAATGCCGTTATCCACCATCATTCCCAAAGCCATGATCAACGCTGCCAGGGTTACCTGATTGAGCCCCATGTCGACAACACCCATGAGCAGCAAGGTCATGATGGTCACCATGGGAATCAGGGCGGCCACTACCAATCCGGTCCGGAGGCCCAAAAACACCAGCATCACCAAAAGGACCACCGTGATACTTTGAATCAGATTGCCGGTAAAGTCGTTGATGCTTTTTTGGACATGGACGTCCAGAGAGGCCAGACGGATGGCTTCCATTCCCAATGGTAACGTTTGATTATAATAGGCGATCCGATCATCGACCATCTTGCCCATAGTGACAATATTGGCGCCTTTTTTTAACGAGATGGAGAGCGCTACCGCTCGCTTCCCATTGACCCGAACCAGGGCTTGAGGGGGTGAAATCGGTGCTTGCCGAATGGTGGTTATATCACCTAAAAAGAGTGTCCGGCCCTCATTTCCCACCGGAATCAGGAGGCGGGCCAGGTCATCCAGCCCTTCGAAATTACCGGAGGGTTCCAAGACCAGCCGTTTATCGTCAACGGAGACTTCTCCGCCAGAGTCGAGGATGTTGGTGGCCTGAATCTGCTGTTGCAGTTTGCCGACGGTGAGACCATACTCACCTAAACGAACCGGATCAAATTCAACAAGGATCTGCTGTTCCTGGATGCCGTTGAGTTCCACTTTGGCTGAGTCGGGCAGGGTAATAAGATCGTCCCGGAGCTTTTTGGCGGTCTGTTCCAGTTCCTCATCAGAAAAATCATTGGATAAGAGTCCCACCATCACCCCGTAGACAACGCCTACATCATCGTCATTTAGATCGGGAATCACGCCGTCGGGAAGGTTTTGCATACCTTCCAGCTTACGCCTCAGGCTGTCCCATACATCCTGCAGCTCTTCGGGTTTGACTTCGTCTTTTAACGTGACGGTCACCACAGACAATCCGGTTCGCGATTGGCTGGTGACCTTTTTAACTTCCGGCAGTTCCTGAACGGTCTCTTCAATATTTTTCGATACCAACTGCTCAATCCGCTCCGGGTTGGCGCCGGGAAAATCGCTGACAATGGTGGCGACTCGTACGGTATAGGGCGGCATATCATCCCGTGAGAGATTTCCATATGTGGTGATACCCATTATGATCACGACGACCATCAGGGCGAAGGTGACCCGGTCTCTTTTGATGGCGATTTTAGTAAGATTCATTGTCTTCGTTTCTATGAAGTGGTGGTAAAAGGCGTGAAGTCGCCGAATTACAATTTAACAATCATATCTTCCGCAAGCATTTGCAGACCGGATGTGGCCACGATTTCACCCGCATGGATTCCGGTTTTAACCTTAAATCCTTTGGTGGTGAGTTCTCCCAGCGTTACCATGCGCCGTTTTGCGACTCCCCGGCTCTCCGAGTTTTTCTCGATGACATACACAAAGTTTCCTTGAGTGTCCTCACCAACGGCCGTTGCGGGTAAGAAAATTTGTTCCTTTCCGGCGGGGTCGCCGTTGTCAAAGTGAAAAGTGGCGTTGGCTGCCATGCCGGGCCGAAGGGTGGGCGATGATTCGTTCAATTGGATGACCACCGGATAGGTGGCATCTTCGCCGGCAGCATAAGAGATCTCACTCACACTTCCTTTAAATGATTGATTGGTCAGGGTCGGAAAATTGATGGTCACGGCCATCTCCGGTTTGATCAGGGCAATATAGCGATCGGACAAATTAACTTCAATTTCAGTTTGATCGATATTGCTGATTGTCAATATCACGGTTCCGCTGCCGACCAGTTCGTTCTCATCCACCAATATACGGTTGATCACACCCTCATAAGGGGCGGTTAAAACAGCATAACCCAGTTGGTTCTTAGCTGCCTGAACCTGGCTTTGAGCGTGGCGATTTGAGCTTCCGCCGCCTGTTTTTGAGCCAAGGCGGTTTCGAAATTCCCTCTGGCCTGCTCGAATTCATTTAACGCCACACTTCCGCTTTCGTAGAGTTTTTCCACCCGGGCATAGTTGGAGCGGCTGGTCTTCACATAAGTATCGGCAGCCATTGCGTTGGCTTGGGCGTTCTTTAAATTGGCGACGGCGCTCTGGTATTCTACATTAAAATCGGTGGTATCGAGTCCGGCCAGGCGTTGATTCTTTTGGACTTTGTCTCCGACATTGACCGGAATGGACTCTATCGTTCCGCTCACCCTGAAGCTTAAGGAGGACTCTTTCCCGGCCACAGCAGCACCGTTGAAGGTGGCATTTTGGGCATCACCGATGGCTGTAACAATGAGCGTCCGCACAGGTCTTGGCGGTTGGGTTTCGATCTTTGAGTTTTCATTTTGACACCCTACGGCAAGGATGCCGGCAAATATCAAAAGCAGGTAAAGTCTGAATGGCATAGGTCACTCCGTCGGTGTTTTCGGAAAAGCGGCATGAAATCGTTGGTAGAAAGTCGCTTTTTCTTCGGGGGTCCGCAAAAAATGAAAAGCGCCGGTCGAACGCTCGAGATTAAGAAAATCGAGAACAAACTGGTATGCGGCAATGGCGGCCCCCTGTTTTGCACTGACCAGCGCATTTTGGGCATCCAACAGCGTAATCACGGAAGTTGTTCCTTCACGGTAGGCACTTTGAGCCAGGGTAAAGTTTTTTTCCGCCGCTGCATAGGCGTCTTGGGACAATTTTACTTTACGGTACGAAACATAAGCGGTTTCAAGGTTTGTGTGAACCCGCAGATGCACTTGATTGGTCAAGTCTTTTTTCTCAAGTTGATGCTGCATTAATCGGCGTTTCGCCTGGGCTCTTTCGTGTTTGCGTTGCCTGCCGTCAAAGATCGGGAAACTGGCAATGGCTGACACCGACCAAGGGTGATCCTGGTAGCCGGGCGTATCGTAATGGGTATCATATTCTTGAAGCGTTTTGTCAATTTGTGCTCTTAATTGAATGTCCGGCAAATATCCGGCTCGGCGTTTGTTTAATAGTATTCGTTTTTGAACATCAACGGTTGCGGTTGCCGCGTGTAACTCCGGCGAAAACCGGCTCGATTCCCCCACTAAAAAATCGGCAAAAATGGTGGCATCCCGATAATTGTTGATCAGGCCCAGAATTTCTTCATCGGTGATTAAGAGCGGGATCGATTGATTTGGAGAGACCTCTTCAATCTCAAACGAATCGGTCAGCGGCCGGTCGAGCAGTTGGTTCAAGTACGTTTGGGCATGGAGGATATCCCGGAAAGCGTCATTTAAAAGAATTTTGTTCTGGGCCAGCTCACTCTCCCAGCGATAAACATCGGTTGCACCGGTATATCCGACCACCTGTTTTTTACGGGCGATTGACAGGTTCTGACGAGTGACATTCAGATTGTTTTCCAAAATGTGATGATTGCTTTTCGCCTTAAGTAGGTTGATGTACCCTTCGGCCGTTGTTGCAATGGTGTCCAGCATTTGGGCCGTTTCCTGGTGACGGGCCGCTTGGGTCAGAATTTTTTGAATAGCGTAATTAGACCACGCATCATCAGCATATATCAGTTGTGACAATTGTCCGCTGAGCAGCCATGAATAAGGAGCCGGAGCACCCGGCTCCCCGTTGGCGCGGTTTTCATCCAGCCGGGTTATACTGGTCGTTGCCGTTAATTGGGGGAGTAGGGTGCCCCTGGCGATGTTGACCTCATCCATCTGGATAGATGTATTTTGTCGGGCCAATTGTAGTTTTAGATTGTTTTCCAGTGCTTCCGTAATAATTGCACGAAGGTTGACTCGTTGCTCAAGGGGGATTTTTTTTCATCAATCAACCGAGCGGTGTCTAAAATTTCCCAACGGGGGTAGATGCCCACTTCGCGCAGAGTCTCCTCGTTAAGGACAAAGTTGTCGTCGTAAGTATCAATGGTGACTTTTAGGTCGGCGGCATCGGTTCCTTCAATGATCTTCATGACATTTAAAGCGATTCGTCTGGAAACTTGTAGAAATTGTGTGTCCGGTGCAATGGCGGCCATGGCGCCCAAGCGGACACCAGCTTCACCGAACAAGGAAAAGCTGGGCAACTTCCTCGCTTTCAGCCCGTCATAAAACCGGCGTTCCTTTCCCGGGTCGTCTTCATGAAAAATCGGGGTTAAATAGATGGCGTCTACTTCCGGGGGGATACTGTTTAACATTTCAGTAATATTATCCGGATCTCCTTCAATCAGCGTAAACTTGGCTTCGGGGTCGACCCGGAGAAGGCTGTGACCGAAAGAAGAGAAAAATCAGCGTATACGTTGAGACTGTTGGGGGGTAATAAAACCCCTAATTGCTTGAAGTCATGTATGGATTTGAAGGTCTTGAGATCTTTGGCAACATCAAAGGGCGTTTCAATATAGGTGAAATTATGTTGCCCACTTGTTTCTTCTGTGGTGATGGGAAGTCCTTGCATTCCTCGATCTATGACAGCAACGGCAATGGACGGTTTCGGGTGATCGGCCAGTTGCCCCAAAAGGGCACTGGCACTGATGCTGAGAGCGATGACGATATCCACCTGCGGATCCTGCATCAGCCCGTCTATCTGAGATTTGATTTGTTGAAGATTCGAATGAGAGATGATGTTGCTGATCTTTACAGGATAACGGCTGCTGAGCAGCGCTTCAATCTCATCTGTGACCATGGCGGCAAAATTTTTGTCAATCGGATCTTGTAAAAAAGTGATCTGAATCGTTTGCTGCGCCATGGCCATGGAGGCAATGTGGAACTGAAATGCTATGATTAGCAGAAGCTTTTGAATCAACTTTGTTTTTTTCATGGTCCAATTCCTGAAGGTCATATGTTTCATACAAATGTATGAACACAGTACAGGTTAGGATAGAAAGATGTTTTTTGTCAAGAAAAATGTGAAGAATGCAAGAAAAATGTGAAGAATGCAAGAAAAGTATGAAGAATGGTTGAAAAGTGAGCAGTGTCTTAACCGCACTCGGCAAGGGATAAATTCAGACATTTTTTCTTTTTTCACATCGTGGGGGAGCAACGCCTGAAAATCATCAAATGTCATTGTTTCAAGCAAATGCTGAAAACAGGTGCTTCAGTTACCAGTACGGCTCCAGGCCATTGGATTTTCAGTCTCTATCAGGCTGTAAATCGCCGCACTCTGTCTCACAAGAAACTACCAGACAATTCTTGATTTATGACACCTATATTTTTCGGTTAGGTACGATTACTTGGGATTTTTGGTTGGATTTTAGGTTAAAAAGCGGGCTTCTCTATAGCATGTCACCACTAAAGCTGTAACAGTGATTGCAGGAAATAAACAAACCCGGAAATTGTCTGGTCATCAGACAAATAAAGCATTTGATTGATATTGCCCGATTGCAGATGAAAAAACCGATGGCATGACACAACTGATGGCAATAGGAGAGGTGGAATTGTCTGGTTAAAAACGCGGAAGAGGGTGAATTTAGGGTACACTTCCCGCATCACCAAAAAAAGGGGGCCGAAAGCTCCCTTTTTTTTAATGAACTCATATTTCTAAGTGGTCGGGATGAGAGGATTTGAACCTCCGACCCCAGCGTCCCGAACGCTGTGCTCTACCAGACTGAGCCACATCCCGACTCTGAAAAAACCTGTCCTAAATATACCAAAAAATTATAAAAGTCAAATCATAAAATAGATTCTTTAATAATGGTGGATTCCCGGCCCGGTCCCACGGAAATGATCTTGATGGGCACTCCGGACAGCTCTTCCACCCGGGTAAGATAGTTTCTGGCATTTTCCGGCAGGTCTTCATACCGGGTGATATCGGATATTTTTTCTTTCCAGCCTGGATGGGTCTCATAGATCGGCGTGCAAAGGGCCAGGGTGTTGAGATCGGAAGGAAAGTCATACAATGTGTTGCCGTTGTCCTGGTATCCCATGCAGATTTTGATTTCATCCAGGTCATCCAGCACATCCAGTTTGGTGATGGCCAGGCCGGTCAGGCTGTTGAGGCGGGCCGCATTTTTGATCATGACCATATCCAGCCACCCGCAGCGCCTTTTTCTGCCCGTGGTGGCCCCGAACTCGGCGCCGGTTTTCTGGAGAGTATCCCCGACACCATCAAACAGCTCTGTTGGGAACGGGCCTTCCCCCACCCGGGTGGTATAGGCTTTGACAATACCGATGATCTCTTTCAGGCATCCCGGTCCGACGCCGGATCCGCCGGCGGCGTTGCCCGCCACGGTAGAGGAGGAGGTCACGAAGGGATAAGTACCGTGTTCGATATCCAGATGGGTGCCCTGGGCCCCTTCGAACAGCAGGGTTTTCCCATTTTGACCTCCCTGGTGCAGGGCCACAGACACATCATCTATATGTGGAAGCAGGCGGTCGCGGATGGACATGATCTGGCTGATGACCTGTTCCCTGGGAATGGGTGTGGTGTTGAAAAAATGTTCCAGATAAAAATTTTTTTCTTCCAGGATGGTGGTAATCTTTTCCTTTAGCAGATCGACATCTTTGAAATCACAGAACCGGATTCCCCGGCGCGTGGCCTTGTCTTCATAACAGGGACCGATACCCCGGCCGGTGGTGCCAATTTTCTTGTCTCCTTTTTTTCTTCCCGGGCTTTATCGATCGCCTTGTGATAGGGCATAATCAGATGGGCCCGGTCACTGATTTTCAGCTTTTCGGGAGACACATCGATCTGGTTAGATACCAGATAGTCGATTTCCTTGATCAGGACAAAAGGGTCCACCACCACACCGTTGCCGATAAAGCATTTCTTGCCCTGAAGAATACCCGACGGGATCAGGTGGCTGATGATGGTTTTGCCGTTGACCACCATGGTGTGACCGGCATTGTTTCCGCCCTGGAACCTTACCACATAGTCCGCGTGCTCGCTGAGCAGGTCCACGATTTTGCCTTTGCCTTCATCCCCCCACTGGGTACCGATGATAACTGTATTTAACACTATCTGCTCCTTTTGTTCTTGAAAAAATCTTTAATAAGGTTTCGGGTCTGTTCCTCGCATATGCCGGATGAGATTTCCGGGTGATGGTTCAAGCGGGGATCATCCGCCATCCGGTACAAAGAGCGAGCCGCACCCCATTTAGGGTCAGCTGCGCCGAACACCACCCGGTTGATCCGGGAATGGATGATGGCACCCATGCACATGATACAGGGCTCGATGGTGACATACAAGGTGGTGCCGCTCAGACGGTAATTGTTCAGATGGCGCGATGCCATCCGGATGGCTGCGATCTCGGCATGCAAGGTCGGATCACACATGGCGATCGGTGCATTACACCCATGCCCGATCACCTGGTTGCAACTGTCCACAATCACGGCTCCCACAGGGACTTCATCCGCCATTCCAGCCTGCCTGGCTTCTTTGATGGCCAGCATCATGTAAAATTGATCATCCATTATCCGAGCTATACTTATATAAGCCTTTTGAAACAAGGTCAAATATTTATTCCAGATAAAAAAACTTGAAATAAACCCAAAACCCTGATATATTCTCTGGGTCTTATGGGCGCCCGTAGCTCAGCTGGATAGAGTACTTGACTACGAATCAAGGGGTCGCAGGTTCGAATCCTGCCGGGCGCGCCACAAACAAATGAACAAAATCAGCTACTTAGAAGGTTTTTCGGTTTAAAATCGAAAAGCCTTTTTTAGTTTTTCGGACAGGTTGTCCCCACTTAGTCCCCATTTTCCAAATGCTGGGGACTGATAAAAAATACTGTAAAGTGAAAGTAACACACCCGCCAGAACAAAAAAGCCCCCAGGTTTCCCCAGAGGCTTCTTGATTTTGAATCTGAAAGTTATCAGGCTTTGTCAGCCCTCCATTTTTCTCTGTCCTGCCGCCATTGTTCATTAGCAATATCTAGCAGCTATTCAATCTCGTCACAGGCGTCGGTCAGGGAGATACCCATAGCATAGATGCTTTCTTTCTGCATCATGAGCCTGTGCTGAGTTCTACATTTTCGAGACATGACAACAGTTCGGCCAGCATCCGGATCTTACTGAGCGGGTTGCAGGCGTGGGAAAGCACATCATGGTGCTGCATCAACTGTTCCTTGGTAAAGTCGGCTTTAATTTGCATGGGTGGCCCTCCCTTCAAGCTCCTTGATCCTGGCGTTAAGCTCTTCTATGGTTTTCAAGTGCCGGTAATGTTCTTCACTCCAACAGCAAGTCTCTGCTCGATATATCGTCTCGATTTCGGTTGCAACCTCCAAGAGAATGCAATTTGCGCCGACCAGAGACTGACCAGGGATTTCAACGAAACCATGTTCATATTTTGCCCCGTAATGGTCGACATCGAAAATATCAGCAACCAAACGGATTTTGGCAA
>LQAI01000073.1_pt1 | contig 47976 bp, 55 predicted proteins | sample 1535821 | NCBI WGS metagenome assembly LQAI01 (sample SAMN04331586, study PRJNA305678) | bioreactor metagenome | isolation source: bioreactor_5 inoculated with Wadden Sea sediment 1st replicate of a... | place: Germany:Bremen
CACTTTACTCCCCCTTTGTGTGAATTGCCTGTATTTTACTGAAAATTCAGTGTATACATTTTCTTTGACCGAATATTTTTTTATAAAAATCCATTTTTTTCTTGACTTATGCCCATTTTTTCGCAAAATTGTGTCAGATAGTGGAGAAAAGTGGATCTATTACCCAAATAAAGATAGCAGGCAACCCCATGTTTCGATCAAGCTCGTTTCATACCATCGACCCAAAGGGCAGGATTATCATTCCGGCACGGTTCCGGGATGTTCTCAAGGCCGATGATGAATACGGCGTGGTGGTCTCCATCAAGGATGGGTGCCTGTATGCCTATACCTTCAGTGAATGGAAACAGCTGGAAAAAAAAATTCTGGCTGCCAAAAGCGCAGCCATGGAAAAATTCAAACGATTTTTCCTGGGCAATGCCTGCCCGTTGAAATGTGACAAACAGGACCGGATTCTGATTCCTCCCAGTCTGCGCACCTATGCAGGAATCGAAAAAGATATTGTGTTGGTGGGGGTTTTGGACCGTTTCGAAATCTGGGCCCGGGAACGATGGGACCAGGAAAACTTGAAAATGGAGAAGGACCTTGAAAAGGCGGAAGTAAGAGAAGAAATAGCTTCTTTGGGGCTGTAGCCATGGGATTTGATCACACGACCGTGATGCCGGGGGAGATCCTTTTTTACCAGAACCTGAAACCCGGAGCTGTCTGTGTGGACGGGACTCTGGGGGGGGCGGGACATGCCCGGGCAACCCTTGAGGCCATCCTTCCGGACGGGCTGCTCATCGGAATCGATCAGGATCTGGATGCTATTTCCCATGCCCGAAACGTGCTTCAACCGTTCGAGCAGAATATTCTCCTGATTCATGACAATTTTTCACACATTTCAACCATCCTGGAACAGCATGATATCGGCCGGGTTGATTCGATCGTCCTGGACCTGGGGTTTTCATTCAATCAGATCACTCAGGCAAATCGGGATTCAGTTTCAACCGGGACGAACCCTGGACATGCGGATGGATACCAGACAGAACATGACTGCCGACATCATTGTAAACACCCTTTCCCAGGAAACGCTGGCAGACCTGTTTTTTCCTACGGAGAAGAGCGATTTTCCCGTAGAATCGCCAGGGCCATTGTCCGGAAACGGACGGATCACCCCCTGAAAACCACCCGCCAGCTGACGGACATCATTCTGGAAACCATTCCCCGATCACAGGCAGCCGGATCAAAAATCCATCCAGCCACCCGGACATTTCAGGCGTTGCGCATTGCCGTAAACCGGGAACTGGACCATCTTTCCCGGCTCATGAAACAGGTCCCGGACCTGCTGGTCCAAGGAGGGCGGGTCTGTGTCATCAGTTTTCACTCCCTGGAGGACCGAATTGTCAAACAGCAACTGAAAACCTTTGAAGCCGGGTGCATCTGCCCCAAAACCCTTCCCCAGTGCGTGTGCCACAAAATACCAGTAATGCGGTCGGTGTTCAAAAGACCGGTAACACCCACTCCCGGGGAAATTGCTGCCAATCCCATGGCCAGAAGCGCCCGGCTTCGAGTGGCGGAAAGGGTTTGATATGAGCGACTCTGCATTGAAATGGGTGGTGGTCCTCTCAGTTCTGTTTGGAGAGCTACTGCTTCACACCTGGATTCGGACCGGCGCTACCCAAATCACGCTGGAAATATCTCTGGCCCAGTCCCGGTTGTCGGATCTGGTGTCTTACCAGAGGGAACTCACTTTGGAACGGGATCGGCTCAAATCTGACAACCGCATCATCACCATTGCACGATCTCAGCTGGGCCTGACTGAAGAGGTGTTCAACCAGACCGTCTTTCTGGGAAAGGAAGAAAACTGATGGCCCCCGCGCCCCACAACAATGTCGCCAATCGGATCCGATTTGTCCAGATCTTTCTGATACTCATTCTGGCAGGCCTGGGAATCAAGTCGTTTGACATCCAGATCCTCAAAGCCAAAGAATATGCTGAACGAGCCGAAAAGGGGTATTCTTTGCATCTGACCATCAAAGGGGAACGCGGCCGGATCCTAGACCGACACTGGAACAAGCTGGGCGCGACGTTGGATGCTGTGACCGTTATTGCCGACCCGTTACGCATTGAAGCTCCGGTGAAAACCGCCCGGGTTCTGGCACCACTTCTGGAAACGGATTATGAAAACCTGATTCAAAAATTGTCCAGAGACACCCGGTATGCTCTGGTGGTGGAAAACATTTCTCCGGATCAGGCCCGGCAGGTTCGGGAACTGAACCTGCCGGGTATCTATTTTCGGAAAAGCTTCAAACGGTTTTATCCCAACCGGGATCTGGCCGCCCAGGTTCTGGGATTTACCGGAAAAGGGGATGCAGGGCTGGAAGGGTTGGAGTTCAAATACAATGACGTTCTCGAAGGCGGTTCCGTCACCACACAGGTCCGGCGGGACGGTACCGGCCGAATCCTGGATATTGACAGAAAAAAACAGGCAGAGCTGCGGGGGAAAGATATCATACTGACCCTGGACAAAAAAATTCAGCTTTTCACCGAAACCGCGCTGGAGGAAACTGTCCGCAAACACCAAGCAAAATCAGGCATGGCCCTGGTCATGCAACCAGTCACTGGAGAACTGCTGGCAATGGCCCACTATCCCCGGTTCAACCCCAACAATTACAATGAGCATGACCCATCACTGTTCCGGAATCGGGCCGTCACTGATGCGTTCGAGCCGGGATCCACCATGAAAATTTTTACGGCTGCGACAGCTCTGGAAAACGGCATGACCCCGGATTCAATCTTTTTTTGTGAAAACGGCCGATACCGTATCGGTCGTTACACGGTCCGGGATACCCATCCCCATGGCTGGCTACCCATCGATCATATTGTCGCTTATTCCAGCAATATCGGTGCGGTCAAAATCGCAGAAAATCTGGGCAGGCAGACATTACATCAATATTTGAACCAGTTCGGATTTGGAAATTTAACAGATGTGGACTGTCCGGGCGAAACCACCGGAATTCTGACGTCTCCTGAGCGATGGGCCCATATTGACACCGGCGCTATTTCCTTTGGCCAGGGTATTTCGGTGACCGCCATCCAGTTAATCAGCGGGATCAGCGCCATCGCCAACAACGGCCAGCTCATGAAACCCATACTGGTAAAAAAAATCGTTTCCAACACGGGTGAAGAACTCCAGGTATTTCACCCCATTCGGGTACGTCAGGTCGTCACCCCGCAAACAGCGGCCCGAATCAAGCACATGATGGCGCTGGCGGTTCAGGAAAAAGGCACCGGCACAAAAGCGGCCCTGGCGGGATACCAGGTCTGCGGAAAAACCGGCACGGCCCAAAAAGTGGTCCCGGGACAGAAGGGATATGCCAAAAACAGATACACATCGGTTTTCGGGGGATTCGCCCCTTTTGAAGACCCTCAGCTGACCGTGCTGGTGGTGGTGGATGAACCCCGAAACAAATATTACGGGGGAGACGTGGCGGCACCGGCATTTAAAGCTATCCTGGCGCAATCCTTTAATTATCTGAGTATTCCCCCGGCCGGCGGCAGCATGGTGACGTCCGTCACAAAGCAGGGAGAGACTTTATGAAATTGTCCGGGTTACTAAACGGCATCGCTGCCATCCCCCCGGGAACCGACATGGAAATTTCCGGCGTTGAAACCAGGGCACAGGAAGTCAGGCACGGGCACTTGTTTCTTGCCATCAAGGGATTTTCTGCCGACGGGCATGACTACATTCAGACGGCTTTAGACAATGGTGCGGCAGCAGTGGTCGCTCAGTACAATCCCCTTTGCCTGGACCGGGTCATTATAGTGGACAACTCCCGACGGGCCGCCGGGATTATTGCCGCCAGATTTATGGTGATCCCTCCAAAGAACTTTCCTCACAGGAGTGACCGGCACCAACGGCAAAACCACCATCACTTATCTGCTGGAAAAAATATTCCTGGCTGCCGGCCACCGATGTGGGGTAATGGGAACCATCAATGTCCGTTACAACGGCACCGTGGAAAATGCCCACACCACCACTCCGGACGTACTGGTGATTCAGAAAACCCTGGCAAAAATGAAACATGCCGGCATCACCCATGTCATCATGGAGGTATCTTCCCATGGTTTGGATCAATTCCGGGTGGACGGGTGCCATTTTAATATGGGAATTTTCACCAATCTGACCCAGGATCACCTGGATTATCACCAGGACATGGACGCGTATTATCACTGTAAAAAGCGGTTTTTTACCGATTTTCTGGGGCACCCTGTCCACCGGACAACCGACAGCACACCTTGCGCCGTCATCAACATTGATGATCCCTGGGGTGCCAGGTTGGCAGATGAACTAGATTTTCCAGTACTTCGCACAAGTGCAAAAAATTTGACGGACGGACGTGCTCCGGATATTTTTGCCCGGGACATCATGGATTCCATTCAGGGAATTGCCGGCCGAATCTACCTGGAAAATCACTCCCTCCCCTTTTCCTCCCCCCTCACCGGCTGGTTCAACCTGGAAAATATTTTATGTGCCGCCGGTGCAGCCCATGGGTCCGGTGTTTCACTAAATCATATTCAACAGGGACTGACCGCCTGCAAAGGGGTCCCGGGCCGCCTGGAAAAAGTGACCAATCCCTTGAACCGGTATCTGTTTGTGGACTATGCCCACACACCCAACGCCCTGGAATCGGTTCTAAAGACTTTGAAACAGCGGGCCACCCGAAGGCTGATCTCGGTCTTCGGATGTGGCGGTGACAGGGACCGGACCAAACGGCCCTTGATGGGACAAATCGCCTGCAAATACAGTGATGTGACCATTGTCACATCCGACAACCCCAGATCTGAAAATCCGGACAACATCATTCAGGACATTCTGACAGGGATTCAGGAAAGCGGTACATCGGTGATGCCTTGGCCAGAACTATCTGACTCGGCCGGAACTCTGGATTACACCGATTTCACCGGTGTGGTCTTTCATACAGATCGAGGTCAGGCTCTGGATGCCGCCGTAAAAATCTCCCGGCCCGGGGATATTATCCTGGCCGCCGGCAAAGGCCATGAAACCTATCAAATCACTCGGAGAGGCACCCGCCATTTTGATGACAGGGAACACTTGACAGCCGCCTGTCACCGTATGGCCCGCCGTTTCACCCCCATGCCCTGGAACTGCCGTGACCTGGCGGATGCTTTGGGCGTGTCTCCGGTCTTGAACACCCTGGATGACGACAACGTTTTTCAGGGCATCAGTACCGATTCCAGAACCATTCAGCCGGATGAGGGGTTTCTATCCCTGATCGGAGACACGTTCGACGGCCATCGGTTTGTTTCGGATCTTGCAGGTAAAGGAATTCAGGGATTTATTGTAAAATCAGGTGCAGATGTCGATCTGAAAGAAAAAAGCACTGCAGATGCTGCGACTCCAGGCCGGGTGGTCTTTGAAGTGCCGGATACCCTGAGGGCCCTGGGCCACTTAGGTCATTTTCAGCGGATGCGATCAAAAGCCAAGGTGCTGGCAATCACCGGTTCCAATGGGAAACCTCCACCCGACGTATGGCTCAGTCCATATTTCAGACCACATTCGACACCCTGGCCACCCAGAAGAACTTTAACAACGAGATCGGGGTTCCCATAACCCTGCTGAACCTGTCTGATGCCCATCAATGGGCCGTGGTGGAAATGGGCATGAACCAGCCCGGCGAAATGAGGCGGTTGTCCCGGATCGCCGCACCGGACATCTGCATTGTCACCAACACCGCCGAAGCCCACCGGCAAGGATTGAAAACCGCTGGAAATGTGGCCCGGGAAAAAGCACAGATATTTGATCATGCCGTAAAAGGAGCGTGGCCGTAATTTTTAAAGATGACCCCAGGTTCGGCATCCTGACTGACCAGGCCGAAATCTCTCCGGGTATTCAGCAGGTCGTGACTTTTGGAGACAATGACACCGCCGATGTCTATGCCACAGATATTCAGCCAGCAGGAGAAATGATCCATTTTCTGGGCCATATCCATGAGGAAACAGCCCGGTTTCACCTTCAGTCGCCGGCACGGTTCATGGTGCTCAACGCACTGGCGGCTCTGGCGGCAGCGTCGGCAGCCGGCATCCGCATCCCGGATATGCAGGCCGGGCTGGCCGGATTCACCCCGGTTTCCGGACAAATGCAAATACAGACGCTGCCCGGCGGAATTCACCTGATAGATGATACGTATGATGCCAATCCCGCATCCGTGACCCAGGCATTGAAATCCCTGGCCGAACTGGCGGCAGCACCGGAACATTCCGAAAAAAACAGACTCTGGCGATTCTGGGAGATATGCTGGAACTGGGCCCTGACTCGGAAGTGCATCACCGGCAAGTGGGCCGGACTGTCGCAGAACTTGGAATCACCCGGCTTTATCTTTTCGGACCACTAAGCCGCAATACCCGGGCAGGCGCTCTGGAAGGCGGCATGGCTGAAAAATCCGTCTTCCACGGCACCAAGCAGGAAATATCAGACCAAATTCCAACCTATGCCCGCCCGGGTGACTGGATTCTGGTAAAAGGGTCCCGGGGCATGGCCATGGAAACCATCATTGACCAGTGTAAATCAGCCATACCCGATACCCATCGGCAGCTGGAGAAAGATTGACTCATGTTTTACGAATTTCTGTTTCCACTGCATGAACAGTTGTCCTTTCTCAATATTTTCCGGTATATCACTTTCCGGACTATTTATGGCGGTCTGACCGCTTTTCTGATCTGTTTTTTTCTAGGACCCTGGGTGATCCGGAAACTGGCCGTCATGCAGATCGGTCAAGTAATCCAGACAGACGGCCCCCAGACACATCTGGGCAAGCAGGGCACTCCCACCATGGGGGGCATTCTGATTCTGTTTTCCGTATTCATTGCCACCATTTTCTGGGGCAATCTGACCAACCACTATATTTTCATCCTGCTACTCACCCTTTTGCTGTTCGGTGCCATCGGGTTTGTGGATGATTTTCTCATGCAGATCAAGAAACGGAACATGGGATTCACGGCCAGAGGAAAATTCATCATCCAGATGGCCTGCGGACTCCTGATCAGCCTGCTCATTTTTCTGAGCCCGGATTTCACCACCACCCTGACCTTGCCGTTTTTCAAAAATTTTTCACCGGACCTGGGCATCTGGTACATTCCGTTCGCCTGTCTGGTCATTGTGGGGGCATCTAACGCGGTAAACCTCACCGACGGACTGGATGGACTGGCTATCGGTCCGGTGATCGTGGCATCGGTTACCTATATGTTTTTTGCATACGTGGCCGGCCATAACCAGATTGCCCAATACCTGCATGTCCGCCATATCGCATCCGCCGGAGAGATCTCGGTCATCTGTAGCATCCTGGCAGGTGCCGGTATGGGATTTCTATGGTTCAACGCCCACCCGGCCCAGATTTTTATGGGGGATTCCGGGTCACTGCCCCTGGGCGCCATCCTGGGCACCATTGCCGTGGTGGTGAAACAGGAAATTCTGCTGCTCATCGTAGGGGGTCTGTTTGTTATTGAAGCGCTGTCCGTGATCATCCAGGTGGGATATTTCAAGCTGACCAAAGGAAAACGGATTTTCAGGATGGCACCTTTACACCACCATTTTGAACTAAAAGGCTGGCATGAATCCAAAGTCATTGTCCGGTTCTGGATCATTGCCATCACCTTGGCTATTTTGTCTTTGGGCACGTTGAAAATAAGGTAACAGAAACCATGCATTTGCCACAGACATCCTACATACTGATTCACGGACTGGGCCGGTCCGGACTTTCCATGGCCCGTTTTTTAGCAGCCAGAGGGTTTACGGTCAAAGCCACGGACCAAGACCCGGCCAAAAAAGTGTATGAACCGGAACTGCAACGTCTGGGGATTGACACCCAGATCGGATATCATGATCCTGACACGTTTGTCCGGGCCGGCGCCATCGTGGTGAGTCCGGGGATTCCTTTGTCCGCACCCTGTCTGATGCAGGCCAAAACGGCGGATGTGCCGCTTTTCGGGGATCTGGACATCTTCAGCCTATACAACAAAACCCCAATGGTGGCCATCACCGGGACCAACGGCAAAACCACAGTTACCACCCTGGTACGGAACATGCTCGAAGCCTCCGGCATATCCACTTTTATGGGCGGCAATATCGGCACTCCCTTGGTGGAATATCTTCAATCCGACACGCCGGCCCGGGTAGTGGTGGCGGAAATATCCAGTTTTCAGTTGGACCTGGCCCGGGGTTTCACGCCTGACATTGCCGTGCTGCTGAACATTTCCCCGGATCATCTGGACCGGTATGCGGGAATGGCCGACTACTGCCGGTCCAAATGGTCGATTTTCAAACATCAGACATCAGCGCATACCGCCATTATCAATGCAAACATCACAGACCTGTGCCCGGAAAAACCGGAAACTGCTTCCCTGACATTTAAATTTTCCTCCAACCGGGCCGTTCCGGTTCACCAGGGAGCTTACGTGGAAAACCAGACCATTTTTATGAATCTGCCTGATTTGGGAATCACTCCTCCCCTCCAGGTCGTTTGTGAAAACCATGTCAAAATTCATGGAATCCACAATATGGAAAACATAGCCGCAGCCGCCCTGGCCACTTTGTGTGCCGGTGGAAATATTCCCGGCATCCAGGCAGCAGTCAGCACTTTTCACGGACTGCCCCACCGTTTGGCATTTATAGCGGAAATCAACGATATTCAGTTTTACAATGATTCCAAAGCCACCAATACGGATGCGGTGATCCGGGCATTGAACTGCTTCACAAAACCGGTGATTTTGATTTTGGGGGGAAGGGAAAAAGACACCGATTTCTCCTTGTTGGAACCGGCTCTCAAAACAGTCAGACAGATCATTGCCATGGGTGAAGCAGCTGGGCATATCCATGACCGATTTTCTCCGAACTTCCGGGTCGACCGCGTTCCGGAAATGAAAACAGCTGTAACACAAGCTTTTGCCGCCGCACAACCCGGGGACGCGGTGCTGCTGTCTCCGGCCTGTGCCAGTTTTGACATGTTTGACAATTACGCGACCCGGGGCGATGCCTTTACCCGCCATGTAATGGAACTGGAGAAGAAACACCATGGATAATGACAAGTCTATCCATCCGATTTTCAAGGAACGGCTTCTGCTTTTCCCGGCTCTGATGCTGTGCGGAATCGGCATTATCATGGTCTATTCCGCATCGTCGGCCATTTCCATGCAGACCCACAACACCCTGTTCTACTACCTGCAGCGTCAGATCATATTTTTTGGCATCAGCCTATGCGTGTTATTCATTGCAGCATCGTTTCCCCACCGGTTTTACAGCAAATTGGCTTATTTTATTCTGTTTTTCGCCCTGGCCTGTTTAATTGCGGTTCTTATCCCGGGTCTGGGGGTGGAAGCCAACGGAGCGCACCGATGGCTCGACCTGGGCATGATCCAATTCCAGCCCGCAGAATTTGCCAAACTGGCCCTGATCCTGTTTATGGGATACAGTTTAGCCAAAAAACAGGCCCTGATCACCGTTTTTTCCGTGGGGTTCATACCCCATCTATTGATCTTCGCCCTGTTTGCCCTGCTGATTATTCCTCAGCCTGATTTCGGTACCATTGTGGTGCTGGGCATGATCTGCTGGGGCATGATGTTTGTGGCCGGAGTCAGAATCTGGCATCTGCTGACCCCTTTACCCGTGATCATTCCGGTGGTCTACTTTCTGGTTTTCAAGGTGGAATACCGGCTCACCCGGATTCTGACCTTTCTGGATCCCTGGGCAGACCCCTATAATGCCGGATACCAGATCACCCATTCGTTGAAAGCCTTTGGATCCGGCGGCCTGTTCGGCCAGGGCATCGGCCTGGGCATGCAAAAACTGCATTACCTGCCCGAACCCCACACGGATTTCATTTTTTCCATTATCGGCGAGGAACTAGGATTGATCGGGGTTCTGACGATACTGACCCTATACGGCATCCTTCTCATCCGGGGCTGTTCCATTGCCAGGCAGGCCGATACCATGTTCGGCGCCATCACGGCTGCCGGCCTCACCCTTTACCTGGGCATTCAGGTCATCATCAACACCGGCGTGTCGTTGAGCGTGTTTCCCACCAAAGGGTTGACCCTGCCTTTCATCAGTTTCGGCGGCACCTCGCTGGTCATCAACATGGCGGTGACGGGAATTCTGATGAATATCGGTGCGACCCGGTCCATTTCATCCGAAAAGGAGACCGCCCCATGACAGACCGCTTCCATGTCATCATAGCCGGTGGGAAAACAGGCGGGCATCTGTTTCCCGGCATTGCCGTGGCTCAGGCCCTCAAGCGAAAACAGCCCACAACACAGATTCGGTTTGTTGGTACCAACGCTCCTTTTGAAACACAGACGGTGAAAACCTACGGGTTTGATCATTTATCGATTTTTTCCCGGCCGTTGAAAGGCCGGTCCCTGGTTCAAAAACTGACCGGGACAGCCGCCATTCTGGTGTCTCTGGCCCAATCTTTCTGGATTCTATGGCGTTTTAAGCCGGATTTTGTTCTCGGTGTGGGAGGATATTCCTCATTTGCCGTGGTTCTGGCCGCCTGGTTACTTCGGGTTCCCACCGCCATTCAGGAGCAGAACGCATTTCCTGGCATCACCAACCGCATGCTCGCACGCTTCTGCACCACCATTTTCACGGCGTTTGAATCCACCCGGGGATTCAGTGAAAACCCTAAAACCGTGGTGACCGGAAATCCGGTCCGGGAACAGGGCGCCGCGGTTCCAACGGAAACATCCTGGATCAGTGATATCGATTCAACGGATTTTGTTCTGCTGGTCACCGGCGGCAGCCAGGGAGCATCCAGTATCAACCGGGCCGTGGTGGACCTGGCCGCTCGCATGGCAGACATCCCGGATCTGTTTATCATCTTTCAGACCGGCGCCGGGCATGACATCACTGTCAGAGAACAGTTGCAGTCGCTGGGTATCCGGTCAAAAGTTCAGTCATTTTTTTCAGACATGCCCTTTTTGATGGAACAGGCAGACCTGACAATCTGCCGGGCCGGAGCCGGCACACTGTCGGAATTGGCGCTCAAAGGCGTACCTGCCATCCTGATTCCCTATCCGTTTGCCGCGGACGATCACCAAACTGTCAACGCGCAATCCATGGTTGACCAGGGCGCGGCCCTGGTCATTGCAGACCATACCTTATCCGGAGATCTGCTTTGCCAGCGGGTGCTGGACCTGAAATCAAATCCGGAACAGCTGAACCGGATGGCCAGTGCCATGTCGCAACTTGCAAGACCGGACGCCGCTGACCGGATTGCAGCCCATATCATTCAGACAAAGGAGTCATAAACCATGTACCAGAATGATTATCACATCCATTTTGTGGGCATCGGCGGCATCGGCATGAGCGGGATTGCCGAGCTGCTCATCAACCTTGGGTATACTGTGACCGGGTCTGATCTGAAACTGTCCGCCATTACCCGGCGGCTGACCGACAAAGGGGCAGTCATTTTCAAGGGACACGGCAAAAAACAGGTCAAAGGTGCCGATGTTCTGGTGACTTCGTCTGCCATTTCCGATGAAAATCCGGAAGTGGTGCAGGCAAAACCCTGGGAATTCCCATCATTCCCAGAGCGGCCATGCTGGCGGAACTGATGCGCATCAAATACGCCATTGCCGTATCCGGCGCCCACGGCAAAACCTCCACCACCGCCATGATCGCCCAGATTCTCAACACCGCGGGCCTGGATCCCACCGTGATCATCGGAGGGCTGCTCATGGGTCTGGACACCAACGCTCTTCACGGACAGGGAGAATTCATTGTTGCGGAGGCCGATGAAAGCGATGGGTCGTTTCTTCAATACGCCCCGGCCATTGCCGCAGTGACCAATATCGACCTGGAACATCTGGATTTTTACAAAGACATTGAAGACATCAAAAATAAATTTGTCCAGTTCATCAATTCCGTGCCGTTTTACGGGGTGGCTATTCTCTGTCTGGATAACAATCATATCCAGGATATTCTGCCCCGTATCACAGTCCGGCATACCACCTACGGTCTGTCGGCCCAGGCAGACCTCCAGGCCAGACAGATCCGGTTTAAAAACGGACAAAGCCGATTCGCGGTCACTCAAGGAAACCGGGATCTGGGAGATATTGTTCTCAATCTGGCCGGCCAGCACAATATTCTCAATGCCCTGGCAGGCATTGCCACGGGCCTGGAACTCAGAGTTCCTTTTGAAGTGATCAAACAGGCCCTGGAACAAATCAAAGGAGTCCGGCGACGTCTGGAAATCAAAGGTGAAACGAAACAGATCCTGGTGATGGATGATTACGGGCATCACCCCACAGAAATTTTGGCAACATTGAATGCAGTGCGGGAAAGTTTCCCTGATCGTCGTCTGGTGGTGGTTTTCCAACCTCATCGGTATACCCGGACCCAGGCTTTGTTCAATGAATTTTCCCGGGCTTTTTATCAGTCGGATGTCCTGATCCTGGTACCCATTTACGCGGCCAGTGAATCGCCCATTCCCCAAGTGGATTCAAGGCTGCTGTGCCAGGGCATTCAAACGCACGGGCACAAGGATGTGTCCTTTGCCCCGGATTTTACCCAGGCCTTGTCCATGGTCACCCATAAACTCAGACCCAATGATCTGGTGCTGACCCTGGGAGCGGGAGACATCCATACCTTGGGTGAACAATTACTGGAGATCCTGTAACCCTCATGAAACCGACTCCCGGCATATCCGAACTGATTCAGGCCTTTAACCTGAAGACCGATGTTCCCATGGCAGCCTATACCCGCCTGAATGTCGGCGGGCCGGCAGACCTGCTGGCTCAGCCCGGGACCCGGCAGGAACTGGTTCAGCTTTTAAAGGCTTCGCGCAAATTGTCTGTACCGGTGACCTTTGTGGGAGGCGGATGCAATTTGCTGGTATCGGATCAGGGCATCCGGGGACTGGTGGTGGTGACCACGAAGCTGAAATCCGGGATTCGGATGCAAAACCTTGCCGGCAAAAGAGTCCGCGTTATCATGGAGGCGGGGGAACGCCTTTCCACGGTCTGCACCTATGCAGCCCGCCATGGCCTGACCGGCCTGGAATTCTGCGCCGGTATCCCCGGAACCATGGGGGGCGCCGTGGTTATGAATGCCGGCACAGCCAGCCATGGGATCGGAGAACTGGTTCACAACCTGGAAATTATGGATTTGAAGTCCCTGGACATTCATACTTTAGAGAAACAAGACCTGGTTTTTCCTACCGCCGGCTCACTCTGGAAGGCCAGATCGTCCTGGGCATCACACTGGATCTGGCTCCGGGTGACCCGGATGAAATCAAACAGACAGTCAACACCATTCTGACCCGCAAACAGAACTCCCAGCCCATGGATCTGCCCAGTGCCGGCTGTTTTTTCAAAAATCCGGCGCCAGACAAACCCGCCGGCAAGCTGATCGAAGCCGCCGGACTCAAGGGAAAAACCATTCACGGGGCTCAGGTTTCCTTAGTTCATGCCAACTATATTGTCAATCTCGGGCAAGCCACCTGCCAGGATGTTCTGGCCCTGAAACAACACATTCAGGAACAGGTGTGGCACCGATACAACATCATCCTTGAAACCGAAGTCATATCAACAGGAGAGGGAATGAAAAATGACTAAACAAACCTTGCCCAACCGATACAAGGAAGAAACGGCCGAAAAACCAACTTCTGCGGAAACCGTTAAAAAAACGTCATTTGTTTCAAGAACACTGAAGCCGATTCTGATCATCTGTGTATTCAGCCTCACCGCATTGCTGGTGCATGATGTGGTTGTTCAGAGTCCTTTTTTTTCCATTCGACAGATCCTCATCCAGGGAGACCACCGGGTGAACAGACAGGAGATTCTTGAACTGGCAGACCTCAGCCGGACGGCCAACATCTTTCAAGTCAACCTGCAGGTCATGGAAAAAAGATCGCCTCCCATCCCTGGATCGCTTCGGCCACGGTTCGCCGATCTCTGTTTTCGACACTCACCATTTCCCTTGTGGAACAGCATCCGCTGGCCATTGTCCGGATCGAAAATTTCCCCGACATGATCATCAACCGGCAGGGGTGCCGTTCAAAGCCTATGAACCGGAGTTGGATCAGGAAGTCGCCCTTCCGGTGATCACCGGCTGATCTGACCAGCAACGACCATTTTCAGCACTTTGAAGGGCCTTTGTTCAATGCTGTGCTGGACCTGCTCCAAAGCCGGTATGAAAAAAACATCATGTCTATCCATGGGGATACCCTCATGGGGATCACTATTCAGGCTGCAAGGCTGTTCAACCCGTCTCTTGTGCCGGAAACCACCATATTGCCCATCTGTCTGGGATTTGACGATTACGAACGAAAACTGGCCAAAGCCCGGCAGATAAGTCAGTACATTCTGGCCAACATTCCCGGGAAAACCATCTGTGCCATGGATCTGTTTGAAATGGATACGGTCTTTGTAAAAACCGCTCAGATGGATCCCCTGCATGCCGATATCGAAAGGGGGGTCTGATTTTGCAGGTAAATGAAAAAATAATTGTGGGCCTGGATATCGGAACCACTAAAATCTGTGCCGTGGTGGGAGAAGTCCTGGAAGATGAGATCAACATCATCGGTGTCGGATCTCACCCATCCACCGGGCTGCGCAAAGGGTCGGTGGTCAATATCGAATCCACGGTAGATACCATCCAAAAAGCTGTTCTGGAAGCTGAACTGATGGCCGGGTGCGACATCTCATCGGTCTATGTCGGCATTTCCGGCAATCATGTCAAGGGGTTCAACAGCCACGGCATCATTGCCATCAAAGGCCGGGAAATCACCCAGAACGATGTGGACCGGGTGGTCGATGCCGCCAAAGCGGTGGCCATTCCGGCTGATCAAGAAATTCTTCATGTGATTCCCCAGGAATTTGTCGTGGATGACATGACCTCCATCCAGAATCCCGTGGGCATGACCGCCATCCGTTTGGAAGCGAAAATACATATTGTCACGGGTGCGGTCTCTTCCGCCAGGAATCTGGTCAAATGCTGCAACAAGGCGGGATTGGAAGTCTGTGACATTGTGCTTTCCTCGCTGGCGTCGGGACAGGCCGTGCTCAGTGCCGAGGAAAAGGAACTGGGCTGCCTGGTGGCCGATATCGGCGGAGGCATCACCGATCTGGCCCTGTTCAAGGACAACAACCTGAAATTCATTTATGAACTGAGCGTCGGGGGCCATAATCTCACCAATGACATTTCCATCGGGTTGAGAACCCCGGTGCCGGAAGCGGAAAAAATCAAAATCGATCACGGCACGTGCATGCCGGAACACATTCGCAACGGAGCGACCATTGAGGTACCTGCCGTGGGAGGACGGTCACCCAAACGGCTGTCCAAAGGAATTCTGGCGGAAATTCTGGAACCCCGGGTAGAAGAGATTTTTTCCCTGCTCAAAAAAGAACTGTTTTCCAATGGACTGGAGAATGCGTTTCCGGCCGGCTTTGTTCTCACCGGAGGCAGCGTGATGATGGACGGCACCACGGACATTGCCGAATCTGTTTTCAACGTACCCGTGAGGATTGGGGAACCCGATAAAATCGGCGGATTAAAAGATATTGTCAAGAATCCGGCCTATGCCACAGGTGTGGGTCTGGTCCTCTTCGGTTCCACCGCCCCGTGCAGCCTGCCTGCGGCAGAGTCGCCCAAATCCGGTCTGGGACCTGTTATCACGCGAATGAAGAAATGGTTTAAAGATATTATATAAACGACAACATATGGGAGGTGGACATGAATTTTTCTTACGTGGAGAGCAACGCATCAGCAAAAATTAAGGTAATCGGTGTGGGCGGTGCAGGGGGAAACGCAGTCAACAACATGATTAATGCCAACCTGCAGGGCGTGAAGTTTATTGTGGCCAATACCGATGCCCAGGCCTTAGAGACATCCAATGCAGAGGTCAAGATCCAACTGGGCAAATGCCTCACCGAAGGTCTGGGGGCTGGTGCCGATCCGAACATCGGCAAAGAAGCAGCCATGGAAAGCATCGATGAAATCCGGGAGGCCCTGGAAGGCAGCCATATGGTTTTCATCACCGCCGGATTCGGCGGCGGGACCGGTACCGGAGCCGCTCCGGTGATCGCCGAAGTCTGCAAGGAACTGGGAATTCTCACGGTTGCCGTGGCCTCCAAGCCGTTTTCCTTTGAAGGGAAAAAGCGGGAACGTCAGGCTTTGGACGGACTGGAGAAACTGCACGGGATCACTGACACGGTCATCACCATTCCCAACGACCGGCTCAGAGGAATCGCCCCCAAAGCGCCCGAATGGTGGACATGTTTATCAAAGCGGATGAGATTCTGCATCATTCCGTCAAAGGGATCACTGACCTGATCATGATGCCCGGACACGTCAACCTGGATTTTGCCGATGTCAAAACCACCATGCAGAAAGCTGGCAAAGCCTGATGGGCATTGGCATTGCTTCCGGAGAAAACCGTGCCACGGAAGCGGCGGAAAAAGCCATCTCCCATCCGCTGCTGGAAGACATCTCCATCTCAGGGGCCAAGGGAGTACTCATGAACATCACTTCTTCCTCGGACCTGACCCTGGACGAAATGACCGAAGCCTCTGACCGCATCTATCAGGAGGTTGGGGATGAAGCGGAAATCATCTGGGGACAGACCTTTGATGAAACCCTGGGGGATGAAATCCGGATCACGGTCATTGCCACGGGTATCGGCGCTAAGGAACCGGAACTGGCCGAAAATATGCACCGATTCGAACTTCCGGCAACTCCGGCCGTCCCGGCAATCAATGAGACTCAGGGTGCCCGGAGTCAGACAGGTGCCCAATCCTGGACAGGAAACCGCGACTATTCTACCGGAACCATTGCCAGAGGCCGGCTCAGGACCCCCACCGAAGAAGAACTGGCCAACTGGAATGAAATTGACAATCCGGTCCGGGTCACCCACAAACGGGTGGTGGGCGGGGAAGACATGGTTTCTTCCTACAGTGACAGCACCTTTGACAACGATAATCTGGAGGTGCCCACCTTTTTAAGAAGAAAAGCGGACTGATTGGTGACACAGGCGTCCGGAAGCGCTCCCCGTCCCTTGAAAGAAACAGGGGCCATCATAAAAAACAGCAAGGGGCTGATCCGGGTGGCATTGGTATATCCCAACACCTATCGAACCGGAATGTCCAACCTCGGATTTCAACAGGTGTATCAGCTGATCAATCAGGAACCGTTCATTGCTTGTGAACGGGTGTTTCTGCCGGATCCCGGACACAAGGCATCCGAGGTGCTCAGTTGTGAAACCAGGCAACCGTTAAACCGGTTTAATATCATTTTGTTTTCCATCTCTTTTGAAAACGATTTTATCCATCTGGTCCAATTACTGAAGATATCCGGCATTCCGCCGCGGTCATCAGACCGAAACCACCTCCATCCTCTGGTGGCCGCCGGTGGAATCGCCTGTTTTCTCAATCCGGAGCCCATTGCCTACTTTATGGATTTCTTTTTGCTGGGAGAGGCAGAATGCCTGATAACGGACTTTTTCGATCTATTCCATCGACATTCCCGTCGGGCGGACCTGCTGGCATCCCTTGAAACCGATCTCCCGGGCGCTTATGTTCCGGCCTTTCATCCTCCCTTTTCCACCAAAATTCCGGTCCGATTCGTAGACCATCTCGATCAGGTCCAGACCCACACCTGTGTCTTGACGTCGGAAACCGCGTTCAAAGACAAATTCCTGGTGGAAATACTCAAAGGATGTCCCCATGGATGCCGTTTCTGCACGGCAGGATTCATTTACCGCCCGCCGCGAATTTATCCCAGGGATAACATATTGAAATCCATGCACAAGGCCCGGGGCAGGACCCGGAAAATCGGCCTGGTAAGTTCCGCCATTCTGGATCACCCGGATATTGCCCAAATTTGCCGGTATGGAGTGCAACAGGGGTTTTCCCTGTCGTTTTCTTCGCTTCGTGCCGACAAACTGGATAAGGCTATGATCGATCTGTTGAGCCGGTTCCGGGTCAAAACCGCCACCATAGCGCCGGAAGCCGGATCTGAAAGGATGCGGCGAATCATCAACAAAAAAATGACTCAAGCGGATATTTTCAATGCCGTGGAAAAACTGGTGGCACAAGATATCCTGAATCTGCGGTTGTACTTCATGATCGGCCTGCCCTTTGAAACCGACGCCGATGTTCAGGCCATAGTTGAATTGACCCGGCACATCAAGGAACGGTTTTTAAATGTGTCCAGAAAAAAAAAAACGCATGGGTACCATCACATTGAGCATCAATGCCTTTATACCCAAGCCGGCCACCCCCTTTCAATGGGCGGGCCTGGCAGATGACACAACCCTGAAAACAGGATGGATCTCATCCGGCAGGGTTTGAAAAAAATCTCCAATGTGACTGTAAACCTTCCCTCTCTCAAAACGGCTAAAATCAGTGCGCTGCTGTCGTTAGGGGACCGGAACACCGCAGATGTGATCGAATCGGCATACGATCGTGGTTGGGGGTATGCGTTGCGGCATCATGCCAGATTCTGCCGGGAAACCGTTTATATGGAAAAACCGGTGCCAGATGTGTCAAAGACGTCTGGTCCTGACGTCCGTCACAGTGAAACGCTTTTGCCCTGGTTTTTTCTGGATTCAGGCATCTCCCAGCAGTTTCTGGCAAAAGAATGGCACCGGGCCAAAATGGAAAAACAATCCCCGGACTGCCCCATGATCGACTGCCGCCTATGCCGGATTTGTTCAAATGATGACTCCGATTAAATGAACGGTATCATTTTCCTTGACGTACCAAAGGAAATATGATTTAGATGGGTTCAAATCAATGGAGATTTAGGAAAAATGAACTTTGGCCCGGCAGACAGATCTTACGCGTATTATTGCTATTATTTTTATACGCATCTGCCTGGGCTGCCTTAATAAACCTCATCAAATAACCCTTAAAAAGCCGCAGGCATGGATTCCGCCTGCGGCTTTTTTGTTTTTCAGCACCCGGGCGGCCCATCTTCTGACCTGCGAAGGAGAGCGCCATGAAAAAAACGTTTGACATCCATGTCAAAGAATTCAAGTCCCTGATATCCCCCACCGAGATGAAACAGGCCCTGCCGTTGACGGATGCGGCTTTTCACACGGTTGTATCCGGCAGAAAAGAGGTGGTGGACATTATGACGGGATCAGACGAACGCCTGTTGGTCATCGCCGGGCCCTGTTCCATCCATGATCCGGAAGCTGCCCTGGAATACGCCCAAAAACTGATGGCCCTGCGCCGGGAAGTGCGTGAAAAAATCAACCTGATCATGCGGGTATACTTTGAAAAACCCCGGACCACCGTGGGGTGGAAAGGGCTGATCAACGATCCGTTTCTGGACGCTTCTTTCAATGTCAATGCAGGCATGGAGACCGCCAGACGGCTGCTCATCGATATCAATGACCTGGGGCTGCCCACTGCCACGGAAATCCTGGACCCCATCACACCGCAGTACATTGCCGGGCTGCTCGCCTGGGTAGCCGTCGGGGCCCGGACCACGGAATCCCAGACTCATCGGGAAATGGCATCCGGCCTGTCCATGCCTGTGGGATTCAAAAATTGCACAGACGGCCGGATCACGGCGGCGGTCAATGCCATTCAGGCAAGCGGATCTCCCCAACATTTCCTTGGCATTGATCCCAACGGGCGGTCCGCTGTGGTTTCCACCACGGGCAATCCTTACTGCCATTTGGTGCTGCGGGGGGGATCACCCCGAACTATGACCCGGTCTCGGTGGGAAGGGCCAAGGCCGTTCTCCGACAAAAACACCTGCCTGACCGGCTCATCATCGACTGCTCCCATGACAATTCCGGCCAAAAGCACACGGGCCAGGCTTTTGTATTTAAAAGTGTGCTTGGCCAGCGCCTTGAAGGCAATTCAGGTATCGCGGGACTGATGCTTGAAAGCAATCTTTTCGAAGGCCGCCAGAACTGCCCCGGAGACGGATGTGCCCTCAGATACGGGGTCTCCATCACCGACGAATGTATTTCATGGGAAACCACTAAACAGTTGCTTAGGTGTGCGTACAGCCGGCTGTAACAGTGGTTTTACCGTTCAGGTGCGGTGGATGCCGCTGCCAGCTGGCCGGTGATGCACTGCACCAGCATCAGGGAAACGGCACTCATCCCGGCACCGGCCAGAAAAGGGATCCGGTAATCCACCAGCCAGAGCAGGCCCCCCAAAGCCGGGAGCACCACTGCGGCAATGTGGTTAATGGTGAATCCCATGGCCATGCTGGGAGCGATATCCCGGGGGTCTGCGATTTTCTGAAAAAACGTATTGATGGCAATGGCAAAATTGAAAAACAAGTGATCCAAAACATACAGGACACCGGCCACCACCCAGGAATCCACCAGTGCATAAGCAGTGAAGATGAAAATCAAAGCCAGGTATTCCAGGCTCAGCATTCGGCGTTCCCCGAACCAGACAATACATTTACCGATAAAGGGGCTTAAAAAATAATTGAGACTGTTGTTGATGAAAAAAAGCACCGCAATTCCCTGAACCGAATATTCAAATTTTTGACCAGCAGAAAAGCGGCAAAGGCCATGAATATCTGCCGCCGGGCTCCGGCCATGAAAGTCAGGGCATAATACAGCCAGTATTCTTTTTTAAATATCATTTTTTTGTGCTGGGGAACCATGTCCTCAGATGCCGGATTCCTGGAAAACGCCCACAGTCCGACTCCGATAATCACAGCACCGAACAGCATGTAGATCTGCGTATAGGAAAGAAACATCACCAGCAAGAACACCAACCCGCCGGTGACCATGCTGCTGAGGGAAGCATAGCTTCTGAGTTTTCCAAACACCGCAGGTGCCACGGATCTGTCGAAATACTGTAATCCCAAAGACTGATAGGTGGTTTCATAATAATGAAACCCAAAACTCATCACCAGGGTGGAAAAAATCAGCCCCATGAAACTGGGAAGCAGGCCTGTAGCAGCCAGCCCGATACCCAACAGCAGGACTGACAGGGCCGACAACCGGTGTTCTTTCAGGACCAGCAGGACATAGACCACCAGCAGGGCCAGAAACCCCGGGATTTCACGGACCGACTGGATTACCCCCACGTGGTGCCCGTCCAGGTGAACCACGTGGACGGCAAAGTTATCAAACAGGGTCTGCCACACGTGCAGGCCTCCGGAAACCGTGATGGTGAGCACCATCAGGTAGATATACATGGGGTGGTGGATCAGACCGTCTTTCATATGTGCTTTTCTGGCCATTTCTGTCATTGCCTCGGGTTTTGGGAAAATCACTATGCCAACAAACCGGGGGCATCTGTCAAGAAGAAAATTTCAGGATTTACAAGTTTTGCCCGGTTTTGTAATATCAGTTGAGCAATATCCTCTAAAGAGTAACGAGCGGGTGTATCATGGGTTTTGACCTTGTTGTTTTGTCAGGAATCATTTTCGGGGCTTTTGTCTTGTTTATCGGCGGCTGGATCCGGGTGGACCTGGTGGGGCTGATGGTGTTGTCTGCATTGGCATTGACCGGACTGATCACCCCGGCCGAAACGATGGCAGGTTTCAGCAGCCCGGCTGTGGTCACGGTATGGGCGTTGTTCATCCTGACCGCCGGACTGACCCGCACCGGCATCGCCCACCAGTTGGGCCAGCCACTGCAGCGGCTGGTCCATGGCAGTGAAATCGTGCTCATGACAATGCTGATGATTTTTGCCAGCCTTTTGTCTGCACTGATCAACACAGTGACAGTTGCCGCCATTCTGCTGCCTTCCACCATGGAACTGGCCCGGCGCAGCGGACGGCCCCCTTCCCGGCTTCTGATGCCTTTGTCCCTGGGATGCCTGCTGGGCGGACCGTTCACCGGCATCTCCACCCCGCCCAACATTCTGGTGACTGATGCGCTGCGCGACCACGGTCTTGAACCATTTGCCATTTTTGATTTTACCCTCATCACCGGGGCTGTTGTGGCGGCCGGGATTGTGTTTATGATCCTGGCAGGCCGGAAACTGCTGCCCAGCCGGTCCGGAGAGACCCAAACGGGCCGGCGCAAAGCCATCGGCACCTCCTATCAGCTGGACACCCATATTTTCACCACTCGAATTCCCGGAGGCTCTTCCCTTCAGGGCCGGACCCTGACGGAAAGCCGTCTGGGGTCCGCCCTGCATCTAACCGTCCTGGCCATTCAGCGCAAAGGGGTTATGATCCTTGCCCCGGGGCCGGATCAGGTTCTGAAATCTGGAGACATGCTGATTGTTCACGGCAGCCCGGAACATTTGCAGCACATCCCTGCCGGCCAGCATTTGCAGATCGAATCAGCAGATCAGTTCAGGGACTTGATATCCCGGCACCTGTTCACCGCCCAGGCCATCATTCCCGACGAATCGCCATTGTCCGGCGTCACCCTGGCAGACAGCGGATTGCGTCGGAAACACCGGGTCCATGTGGTGGCCCTGCATACCGCTGACCGGAAACCCGTCAAAGACCTGCGGTATCACCGCCTGACATCAGGTGACCATCTGATGCTGCAGGGAGAAAAGGGGGCCCTGGAGGCATTGTCCAATCAACTGGTGGTTACTCAACTGAGGTTCATGTCCCCGGGAAAGGCAGGCATGTCTGCAGATGAACAGATGCAGCTGCTCCCGGTACGGGTCCCGGAAGGATCAGTCCTGGCCGGCCATGATCTGATCGACAGCCGGCTGGGAAATGCCTTTGGCCTGACCGTGGCCGGCATAGTCCGGGAATCGAACCTGATCTGGATGCCCGCTCCCCATGAAACCATCCAGGCCGGGGACCTGCTGCTGCTTCAAGGATCTTTTCATGATCTGGAGGTTCTCCAGGGGCTGCAAGACCTGAACATCACCCAACAATCCGCCCAAGTGTCGGCTGAACTGGAATCCCAGCAGATCGGTACCACCGAAGTATTGCTGTCCCCCGCACCACCCTTGCCGGAAAAAGCCTGGCCAGCCTCATGTTTCGGGAACGTTACGGTATCAGCGTTTTGGCGGTCTGGCGGAAAGGCCGGGCCTTTCGCACCGAGCTGCAAGATCTGCCGCTTCAGTTCGGGGATGCTCTCTTGGTGTATGGCCAGCGAAGAAATCTGGAGGCCCTGGCCCGTGACCCTGATTTTCTGGTGTTAGATGAGTCTGCGGCCCAGGCTCCGCGTCTTGAAAAAGCGAAAATGGCCGTTGTCATCATGCTGACGGTTATTCTCTGTGCCATGCTGGGACTGGTTCCCATTGCCATTGCGGCCCTTGCCGGTGCCACGGGTATGGTACTTGCCGGATGCCTGAGTATGGATGAAGCTTACCGGGCCATTGAATGGAAGGTGGTCTTTCTGATCGCAGCCATGCTGCCTCTGGGAGCCGCCATTGAAAATACCGGTGCCGCCCAGTTGGGCGCTTCCGCCCTGATCACAGCGGTGGGGGACATGGGCCCCGATGGGTGGTGGCAGCTCTGTTCCTTATCACTGTGCTGGGCACCCAGATCATCCCCACAGCGGCCCTGGTGGTGCTGATGACCCCGGTGGCCCTGAGCACTTCCGCCGCACTGGGAATATCTCCGCACCTGCTGATGATGACCGTGGCCATGTCCGCATCCTCCAGCTTTGCCAGTCCCCTGTCCCATCCGGCTCACCTGCTGGTCATGGGTCCGGGGGGATACGGGTTCCTGGACTATGTTAAAGTGGGGGTTCCCATCACTCTTCTGTCTTTTGCCGTATGTGTGGCACTGCTGCCAGTGCTGTGGCCGCCTTATCCATGAGACGATCGGGCATGATGCTGTTCCACATCGACATGCCTTCCATAAAAATGGCACCGGATTTTCTGGCAACAGCGGAAATAAAATCTTCGGGCGGATCAGCCTCAAACCACATGTTGATTCCGGAATAGGGATGCCGGAATTCGATCCGCCAGGCATGAAGCATCTGCCGGATACCGGACTGGGGGCTTTCCGATTCTGCGAAACTGATAAATTGCATCGCCCACAAGCGGGTGGCCTATATGATAGAAATGGACCCGTATCTGATGGGTCCGGCCGGTATAGAGCCGGATTCTTACCAGGCAGGAGTCATTATACCGCTGTATCACCTGCCAGGACGTCCGGGCCGGTCTGCCCGTATCCGAATTGACGCACATCCGTATTCGTTGCCTGGGATGCCGATCGATGGGAAGGCTGATATCTCCGAATTCGGCCAGATCTGATCCGGTGGCCAAGGCGAGATAGGTTTTCTTGACCCGGTGATACTTGAATTCCTTTTGCAGAAATGTCAGGCTGTGAGCGGTTCTGGCTGCCAGGATGAGGCCGCTGGTGTCCCTGTCCAGGCGGTGGACAATGCCTGGACGGATCGGATCTTCCCCGACCTGCCGGATTTCCGGGAAATGATGGACCAGCCGGTTGACCAGGGTGTTTTCACTACAACCGGCTCCTGGATGAACCACCAGGCCCGGCGGCTTGTTCAAAACGACGATATGGGAATCCGCATGGATCACATCCAGAGATCGTGGATCGGATTCAACAGGAATGCCAGTATGTTGTGACTGAATCTCGCCGGTCACCTGATCGTTTTTTTCACCCGGTATCCCGGGCGCTTCCGCTGTCTGGACACCTGGATATCTCCCCTGCTGATGGCTGCGGCTGCCAGGGATCTTGAACAGGCGGGGATGGACTGGGAAAGAACCAGATCTAATCGCTGTCCCGCCAAAGGCGAAGAAATGGTAAATTCAATTTTCATGGGCACATAAAAAAACCGACGGGTAAGGGGCACCCGCCGGTCGGTGGTTCAAAAACAGGTTGTCAGATCATTGAAACAGGTTTTCAATTTCCTTGATCATGGCCATCTCATCGATATCTTTCGCCGTGGACAATTCCTGCACCAGCAGATTCTGTGCTGTGTCCAAAAGCTTGCGTTCACCAAAAGACAGATCTTTTTCCAGTTTGAGCTGAAACAGATCCCGGAAAACTTCCGCCACATCGTAAATGGAGCCGGTCTTGATTTTGTCCATATATTCCCGATACCGGCGGTTCCAGGTCTGATTGTCTCCATTCTGGGCCTTTTCCTGCATCACTTTGTACACCTGGGGAATTTCGTTTTCAGGAATCACCTCACGCAACCCCACAGACTCTACATTGGAAGTGGGGATCATGATCACCATGCCGTTTTCCACGATTTTCATCATGTAAAAATTCATGGTGTCGCCGTTGATTTCCTTGCTTTCAATGGATTCGATGCAGCCCACACCATGTGCGGGGTAAACAGCCAGATCTCCTTTTACAAATTCTCTTTTTGTTGATGTGTTCGCCTTAGCCTTTGATTTACCGGATTTTCACCCATTTGATAACCCACCTCGAAATATTTACAATTTACCTATTCTTTCTTTTATACTCCTATCAGAACAGGGTTGTCAATAAAAAATCCGAATTATAATTCAGCCGGTCAACGTCTGGTATTCATCTGATTCATTGCTTTAACCACTCCTTTGGAAATAATCAGGTCACATGCGGTGACAGCATCCTGAATCACCTGATCCAGTTCACGCTGTTCGCCAGGGGTAAAAGACCCCAGGACATATCCGGTCACGCCGGTGGTGGTATGGGGTGTCCGACCCCACACGCACCCGGATATAATCACGGGTACCAAAGGCCTCCACAATGGATTTGATCCCGTTGTGCCCTCCGGATCCCCGGTTCTGCACGATTTTGACGGCACCAAAAGGCAGGTCCATATCATCATGGATCACGATCATATCGTTGGGAGAAATTTTAAAATAATCTGTGAGATTCCGAAGAGGCAACCCGCTCCGGTTCATGTAGGAGAGAGGTTTGGCCAGAAACACCTCCTGACCGTGAAAGGTGGTGCGGCAAAAGGTTGCATTAAACCGGGTTTTACTGAAAGCGGCCCCCGCTTTTTCAGCGATGGCTTCGACCACCTGAAAACCGATGTTATGGCGGGTCCGGGAATAGCTGTCTCCCGGATTTCCCAGACCCGCGATCAACTTAAAGCGCGTGGATGTCATCATCCATCCATGCAGGCGTTATTCAGCCGGTTCAGCAGCAGCATCTTTTGCCGCGGCCATTTCCTCTTCATCGAGCAGTTCGTCATCTTCCGCCACTTCTTCATCTTCACCCGCATCCGGCGGAACCACGGTGATCATGGTAAAGTTCGTTTCATGAGGAATCTGCACGGCTTCGCCCAGATCGATATCTTCCACATGAATCGCATCGCCGATATCCAGAGCACTGACATCTATCTCAATCTTTTCAGGCGTGTCCGCCGGTTTACAGATCACTTCGAGTTCCCGGCGGATAATCTGGAGCATTCCACCACCGTCTTTGACACCTTTGCTCGTACCAACGATCTCGACCGGCACAGACACCGTCACCTGGGTGTCCATATCGATCTGCTGAAATCCGCATGCAGGTATTCAATGCCAAAGGATCCATCTGGAGTTCCTTGAGCATCACCACGTGAGACTGGGGGGCATCCCCCTGGATTTTCAAATTCAGGAACAGACCGGAAAGACCGTGGTCCCGAACAATTTTGTCGAATTCACTGGTGTCCAGACTGAGCATCAACGGGCTTATTTTGGCCCCGTACACCACCGCTGGAATCCTTTTTCCCGACGGATTTTTCTGACGGCGCCTTTGCCACAGGTGATTCTTTGCGTGGCGTTCAATTTAATTAAATCCAATGTATTTCCCTCCATAGCCGCTGTTTCGACTACAAAATCAGCTAAACAGCGTGTTAAAAACCAAAATTTTCGTATGACAAACCTACGGTTAAATAAACAAAGAATTCACCGAGTCTCCTCTGTAACTACGCATGATGGCTTCACCCACCAGCTTTGCAATGGAAAGGGTTTGGATCTTTCCGCATTTCTGCGCTTCAGCTGACAAAGGAATCGTGTCCGTAGCAACCAGCGAATTGAGTGATGATTGAGCGATCCGATCGATGGCTGGCCCCGAAAGAACCGGATGGGTGCAATACGCATGGACTTCCCGGGCCCCTTTTTCTCGAATAACACCGGACGCTTCAGTCAACGTGCCGGCCGTGTCCACCATATCATCAATGACAATGGCAATTTTGTCCTTGACATCACCGATAATCGCCATGGCCTTTGCCTGATTGGGCGCGCTCCGGCGTTTGTCCACGATCGCCAGGGTGCAATGAAGCCGCTTGGCATAGGCCCTGGCCCGTTCCACACCGCCTGCGTCCGGAGACACCACCACCAGATTTTCAGGATATCGGGTCTTGATATCATCAATGATGATGGGAGCCGCATACAGATTATCCACAGGCACACTGAAAAACCCCTGAATCTGACCGGCATGCAGGTCCATGGTGATGACCCGGTCCACCCCGGTATTCTCCAGAAGGTCCGCCACCATTTTGGCGGAAATCGGTACCCGGGGCGCCACTTTCTTGTCCTGACGGGCATACCCGAAATACGGGATCACTGCGGTGATTCGGCTGGCAGATGAACGTTTGAACGCATCAATCAACAGCAGCAGTTCCACCAAATGGTCATTCACCGGATTGCAGGTGGATTGGATGACATAAATTTCCTGCTTTCTGACATTTTCATGAATTTCAACCTGGATTTCCCCATCACTGAACCGGTTGACCTTCAACTTTCCCAGGGGTTTTGCAAGGTACTCAGATATCCGGTCGCCCAACTGCGGGTTTGAATTCCCTGCAAATATGGATAGCCCACTCATAGCAAATCTCTTTAATTCGATATTCTGTTTTTCATCATCCAAAAATGGCTGGGGCGAGAGGATTCGAACCTCTGAATGCAGGGATCAAAACCCTGTGTCTTGCCACTTGACGACGCCCCAGTATGGCTTCTCAGCATCAATTTTTTTGCAGCGCGGCAACAAACACCTGCCTGTTTTTCCCGATCCAGCTTTTACGAAGCAGATCACATGCCCGCAAAGCGCTTTCTTCATCTGAAAAAAGCGAAAACAACGACCCCCCGCTGCCTGACATGAGCACCGGCCGTGACAGCACCTGCGCCATGTCATCTCTGGCTGTCCCGACTTCCGGATACGCTCTGAAAGCGGCAGCTTCCAGGTCGTTGTGCAAATATGGCCGCACATCAACATCCTGTCTTAAAGACAAAATATTTGAAGCCGACTCTATAGTACATTTCCTTTGAGATGTCAAACAAAATCATATTCCCGGAACACCCGGCCGTGCTCACAGCAATGCCGGGATCGCATACCACTACATATTCGGGAAAAGGATTCGGTGCCCGGTTCAGTTTTTCTCCCACTCCGGCGGCCAAAGCCGTCCCTCCGTAGAGAAAAACGGAACATCAGCGCCAAGCTGGTATCCCATGTCCATCAATTCCCTGACGGAAAAGCGTTCCCGGCACTGGGCATTCAATACAGACAAAACCGTGGCGGCATTGCTGCTCCCGCCCCCAAGCCCTCCTCCCACTGGAATTCTTTTGTGAATCTCAATCGTGACGCCTGTGGCAGCCATTTTTATCCCCCGCTGGTCACAAGCCTTGAAAACAGGGTGGCTGCCCGGTGCGCCAGGTTGGTTTCATCCTCAGGAACCAGGGGGTGATCACAGGCAACCTCAACCCCGGAATCATGAAACGTGAACCTCATGGCATCTGCCAGAGTAATTCTGGTCATCAGGGACAACAGGTCATGAAATCCATCCGCCCTTATGCCGGTGACATACAAGAACAGGTTGATCTTGGCATATGATGCCACCGATAGAATCAACCTTTGGCCTCCACATAGGCCATCCGGATTTCACTGAGAAGGGCCCGCATCAGGTTTTCTTCATCCTTGTTCAGGTTGCCTTTTGTTTTTCCGACAGCATGGCCATCATGTCGATGGTGTACTTGGCCATTGATAGATCTTTCCTGATCTCGCCTGTGGAAGGGTCCTCCACCTTTCCCAGCTGAACCAGGCCGGATGAATAGATGGACAGAATGAAACTGGAGAATTCCACCTTGGGCAGTGCTTTTTTCCGGGCTGCCTTTTCGCTGGCTTCAGCCGCTTTTTTGCCGCTTCCATAATAAAACCGTTTCCTTCAGGCATCAGACGATCCTCCAATACATTGATTTTGGGCGGTGTCATCCAGCCGGATAATAATATCCGCCACCGTTGTTTTCTTACCGGCCTCATGGACAAACAGCGGATTGATATCCAGCTCCCGGATCACGGGATGGTCATCCACCAGAGCCTTCAATGACACGATATTTTTTTCAATCTCCTCAATATCAGATGGGGCTTCCCCGCGTAATCCCTTGAGAATGGGATACCCCTTGATACTTTTCACCATTCTCCTTGCCACATTCCGCCCCATGGGGGACAGCCGGAACGCCACATCCTTATAAACTTCCACAAAAATGCCTCCCAGCCCGAACATCACGACATGGCCGAACACATCATCATAGGTCACGCCTAAAATAACCTCTTTGCCGGCCGGCGCCATCGGCTGTACCAACACCCCTTCCAGGTGGGCGTCTGGATCATATTTCTCCACGTTTGCCATGATCTGCTCAAAAGCCTCTTCCACGGCGGCTTCATTTCTCAAACCGACTTTCACACCCCCGGCATCGGATTTGTGCAGAATCTGAGGAGACACGATTTTCATCACCACCGGATACCCCAGCTTTTGAGCAATCTGTGCGGCCTCATCCGCTGTTTTCGCCAGCGCCATGGGAAGGATGTTAAAGCCATAGCATTTAAGGATTTCATTACCGTCCAGTTCTCCTAAGACATACCGGCCCTGGGACAGATATTTCTCAATAATTTTGCCTGCTTTTTCCCGGTCATACACCAGATTGTAAGGAGGCAGAATTTTTCGGAACAGCCATTTCATTCCTTCCCGCAACGCACCTAAAGACCTTGCTGCGCTTTCGGGAAACTGGTAGACCGGCACTTTGTGTTTCTGGAGCAGCTTGACCCCGTCCGATACATCCACGATGCCCATGAAAGCACACAGAATCGGTTTGATGGTGTTTTCGGCAATCCGCACAATCGCTTCAGCTGTGCCAATGGCATCGGTCATGGACTGGGGCGTGAGAATGATCAGCACCGCATCCACGCCCCGGTCCGCCAGAACCGTGGCCAGGGTGTTTTCATACCGGTCTCTGGCCGCATCCCCGATTACGTCTACGGGATTGTGAAAATTGGCGGTGGACGGCAGATATTTTTTCAATTCCGTGACGGTTTCTTCGGAAAACGTTGCCAGCTTCAACCCGGATTGCTCACTCATATCCGTGGCGATAATGCCGGGCCCGCCGGCATTGGTGACAATGGCCACATGATCTCCGGTGGGATATTTGTTGCCGGCAAACGCCTGGGCATAATCGAACAGCTGGTTCACGCTCTTGCACCGGAGGATCCCGGCCATGGTGAACAACCCGTCATAGATCACATCCGCACCGGCCAGGGCCCCGGTGTGGGAGGCGGCAGCCCGGGCACCGGCCACCGAAGACCCGGACTTGATGGCGATCACATGGGTCGGATTGGTACCGGAGGTCATCTTTCTGACCTCGGTGATGAATTCATCGGCGCTGCGGCTCAGTTCCTCCATGTAGATCATCACCACATCCGTGTCCGGATCCTTGTGATAGTAACGCAGCAGGTCCAGTTCATCCACATCCGCCTTGTTGCCGATGGAGATGAATTTGGAGAACCCGAACCCCTTGTCCGCAGCGTAATCCAGGACCGCCGTGCAAAGGGCCCCGCTCTGAGAGATGAACGACACATTGCCCGGTTCCGGCATGCGGGCCGAAAAACTCGCATTCAACGACACATTGGGGACGGATTGATCACCCCCAGGCAGTTGGGCCCTACCAGGCGGACCCCTGCTTTGTGGCACAGGCCTTTGATCTGTTTTCAATCTGTGCCCCTTCGCCACCGACTTCCTTGAATCCGGCGGAAACAATCACAATCCCTTTAACCCCTTTGGCGATGCATTCCCGAACCGATGCCAGGGCCGCCTTCGGAGGCAGGATGATCATGGCCAGGTCAATGGGATCAGGAATACTGGAAACACTGGTGTAGCATTTCACGCTGAGCACGGACCGGGCCTTGGGATTGACCGGATACAAGGTTCCCTTGTATCCGTTTGATAAAATATTAGCAAAAATATCATGCCCCACCTTGCCTTTCTGGGTGGAGGCACCGACCACAGCTATGGTTTCCGGTGCAAAAATGGCATCCAGCTTATCCACGAATCCCCCTTTTTTTCTGCATAGCATTTAGAGCCCACAGAAGTAAATCCGGGGCCAGGCCTGGATGATGATCATCCAGGCCTGGCCCCGTGCTTATAACATTGACCCTTTTTGAATTATCAGGCCATACCCAGACTCAGCTTGGCGGATCTCAGGGTATTTTTCATGAGCATGGCAATGGTCATAGGGCCGACGCCGCCGGGAACCGGGGTAATTTTTCCCGCGATTTCCTTGGCCGCATCAAAGTCCACGTCCCCTTTGAGAATGGCTTTGCCGGTTTTCTCGTTCATGCCCACCCGGTTGACGCCCACATCAATGACCGTGGAACCCGGTTTGATCCATTCCGGTTTCACCAGGTCCGGGACTCCGGCCGCCACAATCAGAATATCCGCCCGCTTGCAGTGGGCCGCCAGATCTTTGGTCCGGGTATGAACGATGGTCACGGTGGAGTTGGCACCCACCCCTTTCTGTGCCATCATCATGGCAATGGGTTTTCCCACGATATTGGAACGGCCCACCACCACCACTTCGGCGCCTGAGGTTTCCGTGCCGGAGCGTACGATCATCTCCTGAATGCCGGCCGGAGTGCAGGGCAAAAATTTCACTTCATCCCCGCCGATCATCAACCGGCCCACGTTCACCGGATGGAACGCATCCACATCCTTGTCCGGATTGATGGCGTTTAGTACTTTTTTGTCGTCGATGTGCTTGGGCAGCGGCAGCTGCACCAGAATCCCGTGGATATCGGGATCATTGTTGTATTTGTCGATCAGCGCCAGCAGATCAGCCTCTGAAATATCGTCGGGCTGATCATCCTGGATTTCATGAAATCCGCAGCTGATGGCAGTTTTTACCTTCAGGGTCACATAACTGACCGATGCAGGAGACGAGCCCACCAGAATGGTGACAAGCCCCGGCACCTTGCCGTGTTTCTCCTTCATCTGTGCCACTTCTTCCTTGATCTCGGCAAGGATCGTTTTTCTGATTTCGGTTCCGCTGATAATTTCTGCAGTCATATCGTTTTTCTCCTGGAATTCATTGGGTTGGTCTGCAACCGGTTTGACCCCCTGTCAGGCAGAGAAAACCGGTTGCAGAATTCAGACTGGATAAAAGGAAATTTAGAATACACCCTCGACTTTACCGGTTTCCACATCCACATCCACGCGTCTGAATGCAGGATTGGATCCAGTACCCGGCATCAGGCTGATGGCCCCGGCCACGGGCACGATAAATCCGGCACCGCCGTAGGTGAGGACCTCACGGATGGTCAGTCTCCAGCCTTTTGGCACACCCTTGAGAGCCGGGTTGTCGGACAGGGACAGGTGGGTTTCACCATGCACATCCCCAGACCGGCCAGTTCGGGATCGGCCTGGATTCTGGCCAGAGATCGTTCCGCTTCGGCTGAATAATCCACACCGTCTGCCCATAAACTTCCTTGGCAATGAGTTCGATCCGCTGCTTGATGGGCATATCAAGCTCATACAGAAACTTGAATTCGGTTTTTTCTTCGCAGGCTTCAATAACGGCCTCGGCAAACTCAATGGCGCCTTCGCCGCCTTTTTCCCAGTGACGGGACAGGGCCACTCTGGCACCCTCAGCTTCACACAGTTCCCGGACCTTAGCGATTTCCGCATCCGTATCCGTATAGAAAGCGTTGATGCAGACCACCGGGGAGATGCCCGCTTTTCTGACGTTTCTGATATGATGGATGAGATTGTCGCATCCTTTGGCCACCCATCCCACATTTTCCGTGGAATATTCTTCAGGCATGGGTTTGCCAGGTACCGGCACGGGAGCGCCACCATGGCATTTCAGAGCCCGGATGGTGGCTACAACCACAGCACAGTCCGGTTTAAGTCCGGAATACCGGCATTTGAGGTTCCAGAATTTTTCAAACCCGATGTCCGCACCGAACCCGGATTCGGTCACATGGTAATCTGCCAGTTTCAACCCGACTTTGTCGGCAATGATGGAACTCTGGCCGATGGCGATGTTGGCAAAGGGGCCGGCATGAACAATAACTGGCTGTCCTTCCAGGGTCTGCATCAGGGACGGATTGAGGGCATCCACCATCCAGGCGGTCATGGCACCGGCCACCTGCAGGTCTTCCGTGGTCACGGGTTTGCCTTTCTTGGTGTAGGCAACCACAATCTTACCCATTCTTTCCCGCATGTCCTTGAGATCGGTGGCCAGGGACAGAATCGCCATGACTTCGGAGGAAACCGCGATGCCGAACTTGGATTTCATCATGAACCCATCCGCCTTTCCGTTGACACCGTCAATACCGATAATGATGTTTCTCAGAGCCTGGCAGCAGAAATCGATGACCCAGCCCATCTCTACGTTGGTGGGATCGATATCCAGGCGTTTCATGCCGGACAGTCTTTCCAGCTGCTCATCGGTGTAGTTTCTCTCATGCTGAAGCCGGGAGGTCAGGGCCACCATGGCCAGATTGTGGGCATTCATGATGGCATTGATATCTCCGGTGAACCCAGGGAAACGGGGTCAAGGGAATGCACTGGGCCAGACCGCCGCCGGCGGCCGATCCCTTGATGTTCATGGTGGGGCCGCCCGAGGGCTGGCGGATGGCCGCGCACACATTTTTGCCCAGCTTGCCCAGGCCCTGTACCAGGCCCATGGAAGAAGTCGATTTTCCCTCTCCCAGCGGGGTGGGGGAAATGGCAGTGACATCAATGTACTTGCCGTTGGTTTGTCTTTCAGGCGCGCCATCACTTTTTTGAAATCGATTTTTCCGATATAGTGGCCCTGGGGTAGGAGTTCTTCTTCTGTCAAACCCAATTTTTCAGCGATTTCATAAATTTTGAGCATGGATGATTCCGCATCCTGTGCAATTTCCCAATCCTGGTGTTTGGTTGGATCTAATGCCATGGTTCACTCCTTTTGTTGAATTTGGACTCTGATCGAGTCGATGATTAAATAATGATATAAAACAAAGCGTTATGCTTTTTGTCCTCTTCACCCGCCGATTGTGTCCGTCTGTCACAGTAACTAACTATATAAATCAACATAAAAAATCAACAGGTTTTCGCGATGTGCAGGTCGTTTTTCTAAACATTAAGGTTGCTCTGGCACTCTCCGGCCTCACCTGCCGGATTTTTCTCCAAAAAAATCGCTTAAATAATCATATGATTTTACAGAAAAAGTAATATTTTTATCAAAAAACATCGCTTTTCATTGGAAAAAATCGCTTTAATGAGGAAATACTAATTTTTTTAAAGCAATTTTAATCTGATTTTCTCTTTGATTGCACAATTACTATTTAATAATTAAATCCGATTCAATCTTATTTGGCCCGACAAGCATACAATCCAACACATTGAAATAAAACAATATTTCTCTTGCAAACCCCCTGTTCAATAAATTCACTCATCTATTGACAAAAAAGGGTACAAATTATAAATCATATGCTGTTATTTATATTACAAACCTTGTAACATGGGTTCTGGTGAATGAAGAGACAGTGCAAAAATGACAAGCGGTTAAAAGAGATTGTCCCTTCCATCTACCTGTTCCCATTCCACATATTGTCACACCGTTTCAAGCTTAATTCCTTCCAACTCATAACCATCTTTAATTTTAGGAGGTAAACGTGGGATTCGAAATAACCAAAGAAACCTATGCCGGCGCCATTAAAAACATCACCATTGGAAAAGGTGACGGCGCACTGACGGTCGGCGGCCAAACCTGCTATCCTTTTTATCAGTTTGAAGGGGATATGCCCAACAAACCCATCATTGCCATGGAAATCTGGGACATGGAACCTGAAGACTGGCCTGAGGCTGCCAAAGCACCTTTCAAAGACGTTCTGGGAGACCCCGTGGCCTGGGCCAAAAAATGCGTGGATGAATACAATGCCCAGGCGATCGTTCTTCAGGTCAAAAGTACGGACCCCAACGACAAGGATGTCAGCGGGGCGGACGCCGCACAGACGGTCAAAAAAGTCAGCGAAGCCATTGATGTGCCTCTGATTGTCTGGGGAACGGCTGTTCCAGCAAAAGATGAGGAAGTGCTCAAAAAAATCAGCGAAGTCTGCGATGGCCACAACCTGATTCTGGGGCCGGTGGAAGAAAAGAACCACAAAGGCATCGGTGCCGCTGCCATGGGATATGGACACACCATTATTTCGTCCTCTCCCATTGATGTCAACCTGGCCAAGCAGGTGAACATCCTGCTGGAAAATCTGGGTGTGTCGCTGGACAAGGTCATTGTGGATCCCACCACCGGTGGTCTGGGCTACGGCCTGGAATACTCCTACTCCGTGATGGAACGACTGACTCAGGCCGCCATGACCCAGGGGGATGACAAGCTTCAGAATCCCATGATCAACAACCTGGGCAACGAGGTCTGGAAATGCAAGGAAGCCAAGCAGCCGGTGGATGAAGCTCCTGAACTGGGTGATCCGGAACGCCGGGCCATTCTCATGGAAGCTGTGGGTGCGGTGTCTTATCTCATGTCCGGCTCCAGCATTCTGATCATGCGGCACCCTGAATCCATCAGACTGGTCAAAGCGTTCATTGATATGGTATATGCCGGCGGCTCTGCCAAAGATATCGCCCCTATTTCCAAACAGCTGGATGATGTGGAGATCGATTTTGCCGCCATGTCACCGGAACCGGATCTGACCATCGCGGAAGAAGAAAAGAAGGCACCGGCCAAAAAAGCGGCCCCTGCAAAAAAAGAAGCGCCCAAACCAACGGCCGCCCCCAAAGCGGAAGCCAAACCCGCACCGGCGGCGGAAGCCAAACCGGCCCCGGCCGCTGAAGCCAAACCTGAACCGGCGGCAGCAGATCCGGAAGCGGAAGCCAAGGCCAAGGCAGAAGCCGAAGAAAAAGCCAAAGCGGCTGTCGAAAGCAAAGGCCAAGGCAGATTCGGAAGCCAAAGCTAAAGCGGAAGCAGCGGCCAAAGCCAAGGCAGAAGCCGAAGAAAAAGCCAAAGTTGAGGCCGAGAAAAAAGCCCAAAAAGACGCCGCATCCAAACGGGAAGCCGAAGAGCAGGCGATCAGAGAAAAAGAGCTGCTGAAAGAGAAAAAGCAGCTGCTGCAAGAAAGGCCGCACCAAAATCGTCAGTTCTCATGACTGCAGCAAAATTCCAAAAGACAGAACTGGAAAGAATTCTAGAAAACCTCGACAAAGTGCACAGAAGAGTTACTGAATAAACGCACTTAATATATTCAAACAATTAATTACCAAATCAACAGGAGGAGGAACCTCTAATGGTAGAAAATAAAAAAAGCAGAAAAAGCACCTAAACTGGTTGATCCGAAAGAAGTCTCCATAGATCTGGGGACCCAGGAATTGCAGGCACGTGCCCAGAAAATGGGTATTGACACGGTTTTTGACAGAGCCTTCAGCATGAACCTTGTGCCATCGGGATCCAGGGTATTTGCTGCAAGAACTGCTCCATGGGGCCCTGCCGGCTTCCATTACCCAAAAGCGGCATTGAAGGTGAAGATACCAGAAAAGGGCTTTGCGGTGCCACCGCCAACACCATTGCAGCCAGAAACTTTATCCGCATGATTGCCGGCGGTGCTTCCGCTCACTCCGACCATGGTCGTTGCGTGGCAGAAGTGTTCCTGTCGGCAGCCAGAAAAGAAACTGAAGCTTACAAGATAAAAGATACCCAGAAACTGTTGAGCATCGCTCCCTATCTGGCGTTGCCACAACCGTTGAGGTGGACGGGGAAACCAAAGAACGGGATCTGGATGAAATCTCCCTGGAAGTGGCAGAAGTAGCCATTAGTGAATGGGGCAAACCGGAAGGCGAACTTCTATATTTGAAACGGGCCCCGGAAGCCCTGTACGAAAAATGGAAAAAACAAGGCGTGCTTCCCAGAAACATTGACAGGGAAATTGTTGAAATCATGCACCGGACCCATATGGGAGTTGACCAGGACTACAAGAACCTCATGAAACAGCACCCGGGCCGCACTGGCTGATGGCTGGGGCGGTTCCATGCTGGCCACCGATCTCCAGGATGTGCTTTTCGGCACCCCGTACCCCCTTCAGTCCGAAGCCAATCTGGGCATCATGAAAGAAGACCATGTCAACATTATTGTGCATGGACATGAGCCGGTTCTGTCAGAAATCATCGTTGGCGTTGCCCAGTCCGAAGAAATGGTCAACTATGCCAAAGAAAAGGGCGCCGCCGGTATCCAGCTGGGCGGGATCTGCTGTACAGCCAATGAAATGCTCCAGAGACACGGGATTCCGACAGCCGCCACATTCCTCCAGCAGGAACTGGCCATCATCACCGGGGCCTGCGATGCCATGGTGGTGGATATCCAGTGTATCATGCAGAACCTGGCCAATGTGGCCAAATGTTTTCATACCAAACTGATCACTACCCATCCCATTGCCAAAATGGAACAGGACAATGTCATCCATATCGAATTTGATGAACATCATGCCCTGGAAGATGCCAAACGCATCGTCAAACTGGCGATCGACAATTTTGCCAACCGCGGTGCCGATATCATGATCCCGCGATATAAAACACAGCAGATTGCGGGATTTGGAGTTGAATCCATTCAATACCATTTAGGGGGAACCTTCCGCGGCACGTATTATACGCTCAATGACAATATCATCAACGGACGGATTCGCGGTATTGCCGGCGTGGTGGGGTGTAACAATGCCCGAACCAAACACAATGACGGTCATATCCGGGTCGTCAAGGAACTGATCAAAAACGATGTCATCGTTCTCACCACCGGATGTAATGCGATTGCCTGCGCCATGGAAGGACTGCTGACCCCTGAATCTGCAGCGGTCCACTGTGGACCGGGACTGGCTGAAATCTGTGAAACCGTGGGAATCCCGCCAGTCCTTCATTTAGGGTCCTGTGTCGATAACTCCCGCATCTTGCTTGCTGCCACCGAAGTGGTCAAGGCCGGCGGATTAGGCAACGATATCTGTGACCTGCCGGCGGCAGGAAGTGCGCCGGAATGGATGAGTGAAAAGGCCATTTCCATTGGTCATTATTTTGTTGCATCCGGCGTATATACTGTTTTCGGCGTCACGTTGCCGACCTCCGGAGCCCCAGTGTTCCATGACTATATTTCCAAGGAAATGGAAAAAATCTATGGCGGCAAATGGGATCTTGAAGTAGACCCGATCAAACATGCTCACCTGATGATCGACCACATCGACAAGAAAAGGAAGGCGCTGGGTATCGACAAGGCCAGAGAACGGGTATTGATGGATATGGCGGATCGGCAGAAACTGGAAGCCTGATAATAAAAACATGTCAGGATCTTGTGAGGTAACAACCATAAACAGATAATTACAATAAATCCTCAACGAAGGAGGAAAGAAAACATATGTCTAAATTAATCGCATTTGCTGCTATTCAGGGTGGTTACAAAGTAGTTGCACAGGTGGAAGGCGAGCTGGAAAAAGCCCTTCAGACCTATGATGCCAGTACCAAAATCGGATTTCCCAACACTGCGTATTATCTGCCGGTCATCTACTCTTTGACCGGGTTGAAATGCGAAACCCTGGAAGATCTGAAAAAACCCATGGCGTTTGCCAGGGGCCTGCTGCCCCCCCATATCAAGCTCAGAAATTGGCTTCCGTACCTGGGACCTCTTCTGGATGCGGGTATGGCCGGTATCATCTCCTATGAGGTGAAAGAGGCCCTCCGGTATCTGAATGAACCGGATTTCTACATCCCCCAGGAAGACCCGGATGTGGATAACGGCAAAATCTGGGTGGGTGCGGCTGACGATACTATTCTGCGTAAACGTGGGGTGGAATTTGTGGACGGCTCCGCCCCCGGTTTTGCCGCCATGGTGGGCGCCGCCCCCAACAAAGAGATCGCCAAAATGATCGTTGAAGATTATCAGAAACGGTCTCTGTATATTTTCTGTGCCGCCAATCATAACGGCAAAACCCTGATCCAGCAGTGTCTGGATGCTGATATGCAGATCGGCTGGAACACCCGTATCGTCCCGTTCGGACCGGATATCTCTTCTGCCGTATTTGCCCTGGGATTTGCCAACAGAGCTGCCATGGCTTTCGGCGGTGTCCAGCCCGGTGATTACAAAAAGATTCTGAAGTACAACAAAGACCGGGTGTTCGCCTTTGTCAACGCCTTGGGCGATGTGGGCACCGAATGGGGTGTGGCCGCAGCCGGCTGCGTCAACTGGGGCTTCCCAACCATCGCAGACACGGAAATTCCGGAAATTCTACCCACCGGTATCTGTACCTACGAGCATGTCGTGGCGCCGGTGGCCCATGAGGACATGGTCCAGAAATCTGTTGAAGTCAGAGGCCTCAAGGTTCAGGTGGCGGAAATCGACATTCCCTGCGCATTCGGTCCGGCCTATGAAGGAGAGCGGGTTCGCGGGGCCGATCTGTACGCCCAGTGCGGCGGCGGCAAGACCCAGTGCACCGAGCTGGTGAAAATGGCCGACATGAACAAAATCGAAGACGGCAAGGTGGAAGTGATCGGGCCGGACATCGACGGTATCAAAGAGGGAGAAACCTTCTATCTGGGTATTTTTGTCCAGATTGCCGGCCGGGAATTTCAGGAAGATTTCGAGCCCATCATGGAACGTCAGATCCATCATTTGATCAACTATATTCAGGGGATCATGCATATCGGGCAGCGGGATATCTCCTGGGTGCGGATCTCCAAGGCTGCCATTGAGAAGGGATTCACACTCAAGGACATCGGTGTGGTACTCCATGCCAAGTTTCATCAGGATTTCAACAAAATCGTGGACAAGGTCCAGGTCACCCTGTACACAAAAAAAGAAGATGTGGACAAGATGACTGCCACCGCCAGGGAAAATTACCTGGCAAGGGATGCCCGGGTGGATAACATGCGGGATGAGGATGTTGAGACCTACTACTCCTGCACCCTGTGCCAGTCTTTTGCCCCCAGCCATGTGTGCTCCGTATCCCCGGAACGAACTGGACTGTGCGGTGCCTACAACTGGATGGACTGCAAGGCCTCCTACGAGATCAATCCCACCGGCCCCAACCAGCCGATTGAAAAGGGCGAATGCCTGGATCCCAAACTGGGGCAGTGGAAAGGGGTCAATGACTTTGTCTACAAAGCTTCCAGAGGGGCGGTGACCCACTACAACTTCTATTCCATGGTGCATGATCCCATGACCACCTGCGGATGCTGTGAATGTATCGCCGCATTGCTGCCCTCATGCAACGGGGTGATGACCGTGGGCCGTGATTACAGCGGAGAAACCCCCTGCGGCATGAAGTTCACCACTCTGGCCGGTGTCATGGGCGGCGGTGCTTCTTCTCCCGGCTTTGTGGGCCATTCAAAACACAACATCACCCAGGGTAAATTCATCGTGGGTGATGGCGGATTGCTGAGAATGGTCTGGATGCCCAAAATGCTTAAAGAAGAGCTCAAGGACAGAATCGTTGCCAGAGGCAAGGAACTGGGAGAGCCTGATCTGTATGACAAGATCGCAGATGAAACCGTGGGCATCACCGAAGAGGAGATCCTTCCCTTCCTCCAGGAAAAAGGTCATCCGGCCCTGAACATGGACCCCATTGTGGGATAGGAATTTAACACAAAAGGCGGGGCAGTCTTCCACCAGATATCAATCTGTCCCGCCTTACCATATGGTTGTTTAAACTTTTAAGGAGATTAACATGGCATTAACCGGTATACAGATATTCAAACTCCTGCCCAAGACCAACTGCAAGGAGTGTGGCGTTCCCACCTGTCTTGCATTTGCAATGAACCTGGCATCCGGGAAAGCGGAACTGGACAGTTGCCCCTATGTGTCGGATGAAGCCAAGGAACAGCTGGCCGAAGCCTCTGCGCCTCCCATCCGCCCGGTGGCACTGGGCAAAGGGGTTCGCAAAACCGCAGCCGGCGGTGAAACTGTTCTTTACAGGCATGAAAAAACCTTTTTCAACCCCGCAGTGTTGGCCGCTACCGTGTCCTCAGATACAGACCTGGCAGCCCTTGATACCAAACTCAAAATCTACAACGCATTCCAGTATGAACGGGTGGGCCTGAACCTACGCCCGGAACTGCTGGTGGTCAAGGATGCGGGCAATGGTGCGGACGCATTTGCCGCCGTTGCTGAAAAAATTGCCAAGGAATCGGAATTCAACCTGGTGCTCATGACCGAAGATGCGGCCGTCATGAAGGCCGGTATTGAAAAAGCTGGTTTCAAACGTCCGCTGCTGTATGCAGCCACGGAAAGCAATGCGGATGAATTCGGTGCTCTGGCCAAAGAAGCGGACCTGCCGCTGGCCGTTAAAGCCGATTCTGTCGAAGCATTGATTCCACTGACGGAAAAACTCACCGGCATGGGGTTGAAAGATCTGGTTATCGACTCCGGTGCCCGCGAAATCAAACAGGCCCTGGAAGATCAGGTTGCCATCCGCCGGGCAGCGCTGAAAGCCGCCAACAAGGCGTTGGGATTCCCCACAATTGTGTTCCCCTGCGAAATGGCTTCCAATCTGGATATGGAAACTTTGATCGCTGGCATGTTCGTGGCCAAATACGGCGGAATCGTTGTCCTGTCTGATTTTGCCACGGAATCTCTGTTCCCGCTGCTGCTGGAACGGCTTAACATCTTCACCGATCCCCAGCGGCCCATGACCGTGACCGAAGGTATCTTTGAAATCAACAACCCGGATGAAAACTCACCGGTCCTGGTGACCACCAACTTTGCATTGACCTACTTTATCGTGTCCGGTGAAATTGAAGCCAGCAAGGTGCCTTCATGGCTGCTGGTCAAAGATTCCGAGGGCCTGTCTGTTTAACGGCATGGGCAGCCGGAAAATTCGGCGGAGACGATGTCGGTCTGTTTGTAAAAAAATGCGGGATCATGGACAAAGTCAAACACAAGGAACTGATCATCCCGGGATACGCGGCCGCCATCGCCGGGGATGTGGAAGAAGAACTGCCCGGTTGGACCATTACAGTGGGACCCAGAGAAGCCGCTCATCTGCCGGCGTTCCTTAAAGCAAGAAAATAACAATCACGCCGGGGCGGCTTTTGCCGGTCCCGGCGTTTCAGTGTCAATCCTAAATCAGTAAAAGGACAAGAACATGGAAAACATGATTCTATTTGGTGAAAGCCTGAATGTCATTTCCCGGGTCATCGGAAAAGAGTTCAAGGAGCCGGATCCTGCCAAGCGGAACCCTGAGCCGATTCAGGCAGAAGTGATCCGGCAGAAGGAACTTGGCATGGATTATATCGACATTAACCTGGGACCAGCCAAGAAGTTCGGTACCGAACTGATGCCCTGGGTGGTCAATGTGGTTCAGGAAGCGGTACCGGGTATGCCGCTGCTGCTGGACACCTCCAACATTGATGCCATTGAAGCCGGGCTCAAGGTATGCAAACCCGCAGACAAGCCCCATATCATCAACTCTATCATGGCCCGTCCGGAACGGTATGAAAAAATGGTTCCCCTGGCTGCGGAATATGACGCCGACTTTGTCGCCCTGATGTGGGGCCCCGAAGGGCTTCCCAGAGATGAAAACGAACGGGCAGCACTGGCGGTGGAACTCCTGTATTTTGCCAATGAAGCCGGTATCCCCAATGAAAAAATCTGGGTTGACGGTATTGTGACCCCGGTGAACATTCAGCAGCAGCAGCTCATGAGCCTGCTCAACTTTCAGATGATGCTCGAAGAAATCGCTCCCGGTGCCAAATCCACCTGCGGCCTGTCCAACATCTCCAACGGACCGCCGGAACACCTGCGGCCGATCCTAAACCAGACCTATATGGTCATGCTGTGGAAATACGGCATGAAAGCCGTTATTTCCGACCCTCTAGACAAACAGTTGACTGCCATTGCCAAAGGTCAGCGCCAGGATGTCGTGGACCTGATCTGGGGCATGATGGATGGGGATCTGCCGGATATCTCCAGTCTGGACAAGGAAATGGCGGATTATGCCAAAACCTATAAAGTCATCATGGGCGAGACCCTGTATTCAGATTCATGGCTTGAAATCTAACCGAAATCTGCTCTGTTTCGTTTCAAAGGCCCCTGTAACAAACGTTCAGGGGCTTTCTGATTTTTAAGCAACCCTCACGGGTCATGACATTCGTGCAGCAGTTGCACCCTTGGAAACCACAATGCATTTCTGACCTTATAAGCTGGAATAGTGGCACTCAATCAGGGAATATCTGCATGGATTCCCTTTATTTTATATAGTTCACCCTTATATTCAATAATATAACCCCTTAAAAATGGACTGACTGCCATGGAAGATATCAATATTGATGACAACTGGTATTACGTGATTGTTCAGAATCCCGATACTACCTCCGAAAAACTACTAGGATTTGTCGATGAAAAAACCAATGAAAAATTTTGCCGGCATTCAAGACCAAGCAGGACGCCCAGAAATGCTTTCAACTGCTGCCCAAGGATCTGTTCAATGAAAAATACGACATTCATGCCGTGATTGAAGAGGACATCCTTTCCACTGCTGAAAAAAATGGTCATCAGGTTTTTCTGCTGGATGAAACCGGACAGATCCTTAAACCGTTAAGTTAAACCTACAGGAGCACTGTTTTCATGAGTTTAAAACTGGCATTCGGCGGCAAAGGCGGGGTGGGCAAAACCACAATCACCGGTCTGATCGCCCGGACCATTGCCGCCCTGGACAAAGACCGCTCTGTTATCGCCATTGATGCGGACCCGGTAGCCAATCTGGCCGCAGCCCTTGGTATTGATGAAACCCAACCCATTACACCGGTGGCCCAGCTGTCTGATCTGATTGCTGAACGGACCGGGGCCCAACCAGGCACCATGGGTGGATTTTTTACCCTCAATCCCAAAGTGGATGATATTCCGGACCGGTTTTCCCTGGAAAAAGACGGGGTCAAACTGCTGGTCATGGGAACCGTCCAACAGGGCGGCTCCGGATGCATCTGCCCGGAAAGTACCATATTAAAGGCCTTGATGAACCACCTGGTACTGGCCCGCAACGAAGTGGTGGTCATGGACATGGAAGCCGGGGTGGAACATCTGGGACGGGCCACTTCCGGATCCGTGGATGCACTAGTGGTGGTGGTGAACCCGGGCAAACGCAGCCGGGTGGCGGCAGACAAAATCCGTAAACTGGGACAGGACATCGGAATTAAAAACATTGTGGTGCTGGGCAACCGGGTGACGTCCGAGCGTGATAAAACCCTGATCCGGGAATCTATGCCTGATTATCCGATTTTGGGGTTTATCCCTGAACTCGATGAAGTGATTCAGGCGGACCGGGACGGGACCCGCCCCTTTGACAATGTCGCCAATATTCCCGAAGACGTGGTCCGGATCACTAAGAAACTGATGGCCTTGGACGTTCCCAAAAGACGCTGACTTTCCATTTAACACCCCGGACCCGGATCTCTTCGCCAGGTCCGGGACCTTTGTTCCGGCACTTCATATCCGGGAAATCACATCCAGGATCTCAGGCCCGGTCTTTCACGCCGTGAGTGCAGCGATCGTGGTATCCAGCATCCGGTTGGCATAGGCCCATTCATTATCGAACCAGGCCTGGATTTTGACCAGTCGCCGGCCAGACACCCGGGTCTGGGGCAGATCGATCACCGCAGATCGGGGATCATGATTGAAATCACAGGACACAAGCTGCTCGTCACTCACCCCCAGAATTCCTGACAGCGCGCTTTCTGATGCTTGAATGAGCAGCTCATTCACCTGACGGGCACAGGTGTCCGTGTTCACCATCAACGTGATATCCATCATGGACACATTCACGGTGGGCACCCGGATGGCCAGGGTTTCAAACCGGCCGGCCAAGTGCGGCAGAATCCGGGCAATTCCTTTGTCCAGTGAGGTGGAAACCGGAATAATGGACTGCAAAGCGGACCGGGTTTTGCGAAGATCCTTGTTGTAAGCATCGATCACCGGCTGGTCATGCATGGCCGAATGAATGGTGGTGGTCATCCCGTTTTCGATACCCAGATAGGTATCCAGAACATGCAAAATAGGAATCAGACAGTTGGTGGTGCACGAAGCATTGGAGATCACGGCATGTTCTCTTTTCAACTCCCGATGGTTCACCCCGTACACAATGGTGGCATCCATCTCATCTTTGCCCGGATGGGAATAAATCACTTTTCCGGCACCGGAGAGCAGGTGCAGGGCTGCTGCTTCCCGGTCATTGTAAACCCCGGTGCAATCCAGCACCACATCCACCCCTAAATCTTTCCAGGGCAGGTTGACAATATTTTTTCCTGAAACAGATGGATCACATCATTTCCGATGCGCATGCCCTGCCCGGTTTTCTCCACGGGCAAAGGAAACCGGCCGTGGGTGGAATCGTGGCGGGTCAGGTGAAACAGGGTTTCGGCACAGGCGATCTCATTGACGGCCGCCAGATTCAGCATACCGGAAAACCGGTCGGATTCGTACAGGGCACGGACCACGCACCGGCCGATGCGGCCGTACCCGTTGATGGCAATGGTATGGGTCATATCTTCTTTTCCTGGCTGGCAGTCATGTAAGGTGACACAAAACGTTCCTATACCACAGCAGGACAGATAAGTTAAGGGAAATAAAGGAAAAATATGGCCGGGGACAGAGGAGTTGCCCTGCCCCGGCAAAGTAAGGTGATTATTCATTGAGCTGCTGCCGGATGGCCGCCAGTTCAGATTCCAGCCATTCAGCCCGCTGTTTCAGTTCATCCATAGATTCCTGTGGTTCCGACGTCCCCCCCGGGGACCCCGTTCCTCTGCGGATAAAACCGCCCTGGGTCCATCTGCGGCCCCGGCCCCGTCCATATCCTCTGCCAAAACCGGTGTCATAGCCGGCATAACCGGCATTTCCAGTGCAAAATCCTCTGCCCCAACCGGTCATGGGCCCCTGATTATCCGGTCCTCTTCTGTTGAAACCCGGCATGATATCTCCTCCTTGATGAGTGTGGTTATGATCTGTCGGAATGACCGCACCGGCCACCCCGTCTGTGACGACGACGTCCCCTGCCGGACCGGTCTTTATCGATCCGGTAGCACCCGCCCGACACCTTGAGATGGCATCCCGCCACCAAGGCTTTGGCCAGCTTGAACCGTCCGGCCCGAAGAATCCGCCCCACGGTCTGCCGGGACACGTTCATGACCTCTGCAGCCCGGGACTGGTCCAGTCCGTCATAGTCAATCAGTCTCACCGCCTCAAGCTCCTCAAGAGACAGGATCACTTCTTCGGACGGCGCGATCCCCTGGGGTGAAAACTCGGTCACCCGGGGCATGGCATCAATGGATCTGGGTCGTTTGGGTCGGGGCACGACATCCTCCTTTATGATCATTTGATCATAATATATAGGGTTCCAATCCTGTCGTCAAGATTAATTATGGTCAAATGATCATAAAAAATATCAGGGCCGGACCAGGGTCTCCAGAAGATCATCATACAGGGGCGCCTGGATTTCCCAGGAAAACTGCTGCATATGTGTAGCCATTGCATTGCGTTCAGCCATACAGGCATTGCCAGGCTGCAAATGATAGGTCAGTTTTTCCACCAGCTGATGCTCCGTGCGATAAAATATACCTTCATGCCAGGATGCCGGCATGAGTTCCGGGTAGGAAAGCCGGCGCGGAAGTATCGGAAAACACCCGAACCGGACCGCCTCCACCACGGAAATGCCGAAATTGTCCTGAATGGCCGTGGACACCGCCACCCGCCCTTTTTTGAGCCAGGCCTCATAGGTGGTTCGACACGGTTCAAATCCGAACACGACCATTTCTTTGTCCAGCAATTTTCTGGCCCGGTCAAATACCTCCGGATACAGATCATACCGTTCTCCTAATACAGCCAGAGAAAACGGGATCTCTTTCTTTTTAAGTCGTATCATCACCTTAAAAAACAGGTCCGGCTGCTTGTCATAGTCCCAGCGATGGTTCCATATGATCAGGGGCGGGGTATTGCGGCTGGATTGCACAGGGCCGGATATCATCGGAAACCGGCACCCGGGATACACCACCCGGGATTTTTTCAGAATAGTATCCACAATGCCTTTGGGCCGGGACCCGGGGCTTTGTTTGATCAGACGTCTCAACTCCCTTTCAAATAACCTCAAATGAAATTTGGAATTAAACCAGACCTGATCCGCTGCCAGAGCGGAGTTCATATTGATCAGCCCGGCGTCAATATCCGGTTTTCGCAGCCGGGCCCGGGAAGACAGCGGATAAGACAGCTGGTTTTCATGAAAATACAATATAATGGGTGGACAACCGGATCCAGCCATGGCCTTGAATTGGGCCACATCCATCATGTCCGTAGCAAACACCCGGTCATACGCCTGCAATGGGTTTGACTTCTCCAAAAAAGACAGTGAAGCGGTGCGCATCCGCCATCGCCAGTATTCCGGAGCCAGACTCAGCAACGTAATTTCATGGCGGGAATGCGCAATAAACCCGGTGGCAAAATCCTTATGAGATCCCCCGAAAAACGGTTCCAGAAACAGTATTTTCATTACCGGGGTATGCACTTATCTCTCGTGCCCCCTATATCTTGTGGTTTATGCCATTTTCAGTTCCTTGCTGAAATTTTGCTCCAGTTCCATCTACAATTTGTTTTGCAGGCACAGGATCGACCAGCATGGCTTGCTGAACAAGTCGGTAGAATAACTTGCCTCTTGAGGCTGATGTTCGTCTGTTAAAGCGGAAAGTGTATTCATCAAGATAGTAGTCTAAATGCTGCTCCCTCACTGCTCCTTGGTATGTGCCCATCAGCCACCGTTTCATTAAGCTGGCGACCCGGTGTGCCAAAGGTAGCATGTCATCACCAATTTCGTTCATTTCTGTCTGAGCGACATGTTCATATCCCTTTTTTCTCAGGCTA